>OBEQ011521536.1_pt1 | contig 37769 bp, 40 predicted proteins | sample 1670901 | NCBI WGS metagenome assembly OBEQ01 (sample SAMEA104232315, study PRJEB22302) | groundwater metagenome | biome: forest; feature: aquifer; material: groundwater | place: USA | collected 2011-08-07 | depth 5.4 m | reverse complement strand
TTCATACTAATTCTGCGGCTCAATCTATAGATAGGATAATAGATGTTTTTCCCGAGAACCAGCAGGTTCAGGTCAGAATGCAGCTTGCCCAAACAATCGCGGGTATTATTTCTCTGCGTTTGGTTCCGGCAATTGGCGGAGGCAGATTGCCTGTTGCCGAAGTGCTCCTTTCAAGCGGCGCCGTGTCCACGGCTATTCGTGAAGGCAAAACTCACCAAATCGATAACATAATTCAAACCTCAGGGATTTCCGGCATGATTTTACTGGATGCGTCACTTGCATATCTGGTTCGTGCCGGGAGAATTTCAATAGATGCTGCCAATTCTTATGCTATGCGGCCGGAGGAACTTGCCAGATTAACTGGGGGAGAAAAAGACTAACATGGCACTTTACCGGTTTACCGCCAAGGACTCTTCAGGGAAAAAGATGAGCGGTGAGGTCGAAGTTCTTGATCAAAAAACCCTAATCACAACCTTACAAAAACAAGGTTTAATTCCCATAGAAATAAAAGAGCGTGACACTAACGAAAATAAATTCGGACTCGGATTTCTTATGAGTTTTATACCAAAGAGGAGTATATCAGGTTCGGAAATAGTGGGTTTTACAAGGCAGTTATCCACTATGATTTCCGCGGGTCTTCCTTTAACTGACGCACTTGTGATTTTGGAAAAACAAACAAAAAGCGTTGCCTTTTCCCATGTAATTGCTCAAGTGGTTGCCGATGTTGAGGGCGGTACTTCTCTGTCTGCTGCTCTATCAAAACACCCGAGAATTTTTGGTACCATTTACGTAAAACTTGTTGAGGCTGGAGAGACTGGTGGAGTTTTAGATAAAGTTTTAATCAAACTTGCCGACACGCTGGAGAAGGACAGAGAGTTCAAAGCCAAAACTAAGGGCGCTTTTATTTATCCAATAATTGTTATTATAGTAATGTTTATTGTTGTCTCGGTGATGATGATATTTGTGATTCCTAAACTTACAAGTTTATACAGTGAGATTGGCGCAAATTTACCGCTTCCAACTAAAATTCTTATTTTCTTTTCTGATCTGATGCGTAATTTTTGGTGGCTAATCATAATTATTATTGGAGGTTTGATATATGGTCTTAGGTTTTATTCAAAGACTAAAGCGGGAGCCCAAGTAATGTCAAGGCTAGGTTTAAGAGTTCCAATCTGGGGGAAAATAAGGAAGGTACTAATTCTTGCAGAGTTCACCAGAACGCTGGGGCTTCTTATCGGAACAGGCATTCCGATTATTACAGCCCTTAAAGTTGTTGCCGGTATACTTGAGAGCCCTTCGTACAAGGAAGGTATAGATTACGCCATTGAACGAGTGGAGAGGGGTTCTCCTCTCTACCAGCCACTGTCTGCCAATTCGGCATTTCCTCCAATTATTGGGCAAATGGTTAGGGTTGGAGAGGAAACAGGCAAGATGGACGAAGTTTTAAACAGGCTCTCTATCTATTTTGAATCTGAAAGTGAACACTTGATTAGAAACTTGACGACAGCCTTGGAACCTATAATTTTGGTTGTTTTAGGTTTGGGGGTAGGAGTCTTGGTACTCTCGATTATTCTGCCAATATATAATTTGACTAGTCAATTTTAAACTAAAGAAGTCAAATTGCGGTGCTCACTTCGTTGCGCGCCTAAATCTTACTTCACAGTTCTGAAGCAAGATTGCGGTTCTCATTCCGCAAAGCAGAATTGCGGGCCTAAACTTAACGTCCCAGTTCTAATTAGTCCAATGGGTCCAATTATTTTCACCAGTTGACAAGTGAAAAAGAAATACTTGATACTTGAGTTAGATAGCAAAATATTTCCTTTTATGGAGGTGGATTATCTGTGATTACTGCCCATTTTAATGCAAAACGGCTAATGCTCAAGGCAAAAGGCGCATTTACTTTGATTGAACTACTTATTGTTATCGCGATACTTGGAATTTTAGCTGCCGCGGTTTTGATTGCCGTTAATCCGGCAAAGCGACAAAATCAGGCAAAGGATTCAAATACAAAAGCTGATGTCGGTGCTATTGCAACGGCTCTTCAAGGTTACTTTACCAGCCAAGGGGGAACATATCCTGCCGATCTTGCGACTCTTGCCACTAACAAGGATCTTGTAAATGTTCCGACGCCACCACAAGGGGGTACATACACTTATGCTGTCGGACCTAGCGGTAATGCTTGTACTCAGGCAAGTCCTTGTACGTCTGTTTCCGTTGCCAACGCCCTTTTAGATCCAGCTGTAGCTGGTAATCTCTGGTGTTTCCAGTCATCAACCGGAAAGGCACAAGAAGTAACGGCTGCTGCAGGTTGTCCTGCAAATTAAGGCGATCAGATGAAAAGAACACGGTGTGGGTTCTTTGGCTTCACATTAATTGAGCTTTTAATTGTTATTGCGATTTTAGGTATATTGGCACTCGTAGTGCTGATTGCTATAAATCCGGCTAAAAGACAAAACGAGGCGAAGGACTCGCAGGTTAAAACCGATATTGGACAAATAGCTACAGGACTCCAGGCTTATTTCACGAGTTCTGATCAGGGTAGTGGGACTTATCCTACTTCGCTTGATAAACTTGCAACAAATAAGGATATTATAAGGGTGCCTACATCACCTTCAGGTGGTTCTTATAGCTATGATGTTTCTCCTGCGGGTTGTCTTGGAACGCTGTCCAGCCCGTGCACAGACGCAAAACTTTCGTACTTTCTTTACGCTCCGCAAACGGTGGGTGATGTTTGGTGTTTCCAATCATCAGCCGGAAAGGCGCAAGAGATTGCTCCGGCATCTTGCACTCCGTAAAAATACGTTTCATACTTTAATTAGTGGTTTTGATTTTAGTGTTCTTCTTTATACTGGGCAGTATTTTTGGGAGTTTTCTAAACGTTGTTATAGATCGCAGCCTGCGTGGTGAAAGTATTCTTGGCAGATCTTATTGCGACTGGTGCAAAACTCGCCTCCCGACAATCGATCTCGTTCCAATTTTGAGTTTTGCTGTCCAAAAAGGCAGATGCCGTCATTGTCGACGAAAGCTTGCCTGGCAATATCCCCTCGTTGAAATAGGAACCGGATCGCTTTTTGTGTTTTGTTCCTACTTCCAAATTGCCAATAATGGTCTGAGTTTTATTTCTCTCATTTACCTTTTGTTTATTGTCTGTATTTTAATGGTGGTTACCGTGGTTGATTTAAAGTTTTCGCTGATACCAACAACCTTCATATTTTTTTCGTCGCTTGTTGCACTTTTTTACAATTATCTTACGCTCTCATCTTCAATCTTTGTGGACCATGTTTTGGCGGCATTTGCCGCCGGTTTATTTTTTGGCGCAATTGTGCTTGTGACTCGGGGTCGGGGTATGGGAAGCGGTGATATATTCCTTGTTTTTTTAATCGGAATGGTTTTAGGATTCAAGTCTATGGTGCTTGCGATATTTTTGGCTTTTTTTCTGGGCGCTGTTGTATCTATTGGCCTAATTTTTTTGAGACGAAAGCGTTTTGGTCAGACCATACCGTTTGGACCGTTTCTGGTTTTGGGCTTCTTCCTGGCCCTTTTTTGGTCAAAGCAGATTATTGACTGGTATTTAATGCTATATTTAAGATAACGGTAACAATTGACAATTAACATTTAACAATTAACTAATGAAAAAATCTTTTGTCACATGTCAAATGTCAAATGTCAAATGTGGTTTTACGCTTATTGAGCTTATGATTGTTATTGGGATTTTTGGACTTACGGCTTCGCTCATTACGGCTTCTTATTTAAACTTCGATAAAAATCAGAGGGTTAAAAATGCAGGAAAATCGATAAATGGAGATATTAGGTTGGTTCAGAACAATGCTTTTTCCGGTAATAAAGGGTTAAGTGCCGATTCCGCGGGTTTCTGTGATACTACCCAAAAACAGTCTTTATATGGTTGGTATATCGGTTTTAGTACTGATAATGCTCCCATGTTACCTTCAACTACACCTAATCAGTTGCAATATACTATTTCTGTTGATTGTCTTAATGATCCTAATGGAGACAGTAGCGGTTTGGAGATACTATCTGCGCCGCCGATTGCGAAAGTTGTTCCTTTGCCCTCTGGAGTGACTGTTACTAAGATTAGTTGTGGTGGTTCTAATTTTAATCAAGCTTATATCCTTTACCGTCCATTATCAAATACTGCTACTTATTATAGCCACGGTCCTCAATTCAAAAATGCCCTGGATAACGTTTGCACAGGGACCGATCAATTTACCGTTAAATTAACTGGACCAAACAGTATTTCTCAAGACCTTAGTGCTCCTGCTGGTGCAGCGCCAATACCACAGTAATCATGAACGCTTTTTCTAAGAGTGGTCAATCTTTGATTGAAGTTGTTGTTAGTTTGGCTGTGGTAGTTGTACTTGCAATTGCTCTTGTTACTACGACCCTGGTTACTCAAAGATCGTCGAGGGCCGCGAAAAATAATACCCAGGCTACAAAACTGGCTCAACAGAACATAGAACAGGTACGCGTTTTGCGTGATCGGCAGGGTTTTAATTTGTTGAGTAACGGATGTTATACGCTTTCTACATCCGGCGATCCCAGCAGTTGGGCTTTATCTTCTATAAATTGTCTTAATCTGGGAGAGCCTGTTGTGGCCGATAATATTATTTTTAATCGAAAAATTAGCATTGCCGACGGTTCTAATTCTAATGAAAAGAAAATAATCATTACTGTCAGTTGGACAGACTCCGGTGGGCCGCGGCAGGTAGTTGATACGACCAATTTGTCAAAGTGTGTCCAGAGCAATGTGACCTGTTAGTCAAAACAGTTGACAGTTGACAGTTGACAGTTGACAATTGAGATATGATTCCTGCTCCTTCTGTCAACGGTCACTTGTCACATGTCAAATGTAAAAGGTCTTCAGGCTTTACCCTCATTGAACTTCTTGTTGTTCTTGGGATATTGGCAATTACCGTTTCCTCTACCCTGCTATTTCTGACTTCGATTTTAAGGGGGTCTAATAAGGCGAGTATAACAACCGAAGTTAAGCAAAATGGGCAGTCTGTTTTGGATTCGCTGGAACGCCAGATAAGGAATGCCAGTGACGCAAAACCCGCGGATGTTTCGAGCTTAGCGTCTTCCGACTCTAAAGGAGTTGGCGGTATAGCATTAACCCTTGCTGATGTTTCCAATTCAACCCTATACATCGTTTGTTTTAGTCACGTTAATCCAAATACTAACGGGTGGATAGGAACAAGTAATAGCTTGGCTATGAGCGGTTTTAAGGCAATAACCAATACTGATCCGGTTGGTGGAGTTGATGTTTATTATAATTCGAGCAATCCTGGGGATCCGGCCAATTGTGCATTTAATGTTCCGATCGGTTCTTTGTCGGCCGGTCCGCCGGTGGTTAACATTAATTTTACTCTTAATCAGGGTGTTAAAGCTCCGTCAAGACAGGATTTCCAGGCAAATACCCAGTTTCAAACTACTATTTCGTTAAGAAAGTATTAAAAGTGATTGACAACTGGTATATAGTGAACCTAAACTGAAATGAGATGATGGTGAAAAAAAGATCCGGGCAAATATTAATCCTAGTGCTTTTAATTGTGGTTGTCGCTCTTGCTATTGGGCTTTCAATTGCTTCACGTAATTTAACTAACTTACGAACCTCAACACAAACAGAGCAGTCCCAAAGAGCTTTTAATGCCGCGGAAGGTGGAGTCGAGGATGTTTTGTCGAGACTAACTAGCGACTATTCCAGTTTATCTGCAGGAGCAAGTAAAACAACGCCGGTAAATGTAGGTAATATTATCGCGAATGTGAGTGTTAAAGCCGCGGGTGATTTTGAGTCAGTAATTGAATTGGGTACAGTTGGGCAGATTATACTTGCCGGCACTTCACCGTGTAGCCAATGTCTGCAAGTTGAATGGGCAAAAAGCGGTGAGTCGCCGGCGTCTGTTGAATTAAACGAAATTTACGGCAATCCTCCTTCTCAAGACAGAAGTGCTTGGACAGGCGGATCTCATCCTGCTGATGAAAGTGGTAATTTTCAGGGGGTGAATAGCTGCACCTCCGACTACAGTAAATGTGCAAAAATAGATTTAAAGAGCGGGGCGCAAGTTTTGAGAATAAGGCCATTTTGGTTGAGAAATACTTTTAGGATAAGCTGTATATCTGGTTTTAGCTGTATGTCTGGTACTACAGGGACTCTTCCCGTTCAGACTTATCAAATATCCTCGATCGCCGCAACAGACCTGGGAATTACGAGAAAAGTTCAGGTGCAAAGAGCGGCACTACCGGCGTTGCCTGCTGTTTTTGATTATGTGTTATATTCCGGAGGGGCAATTAGTAAATGACCAAAAAAACAAAATTAATTCTATCAATAATTGGAGTCGCGGCAATCATTGTTCCTGCTTTTCTTTTGATTATAACCTCAGGTAGAAGTAATATTGCCCCTTCGGTATCGTCCAGCAAGAGAACAATTGATTCTAAAGATATTACAAATAAAGTAAAGTCTTTGCCTTCACCGTCTCCTAGAATAGCAATCTCTTCCCCATCTTCAACCGCGTCGGCAAGCCCTAAGCCAAATTCCGAAGGAAGTTCATCCGCAAGGTAGCATGATCATATGTCTGCTCAAATTTTCGGTCTAGACATTGGCAGGTCTTTTATCAAAGTCGTCCAAGTTGAAGTTTCCTCCGGAAAAAAAATACTAAAAGCAGCTTACAGCCTGCAATCACCCGGAGACGGTATACAATCCGAACAAGTTGAAGATTTGGCAAAAGTATCCGAAGCAATTTCAAAATGCCAAAAAGCGGCAAAGATAGATTCGGGCAAGTGTAATATTTCCTTGATAGAATCTCAAGTCGTAACGAGGTTTATTCAGTTGCCCAACCTTACAGATAGAGAGCTGTCTTCTGCAATAAATTGGGAAGCAGAGCAATACATTCCCCTGCCGCTTCGTGATGTAAACTTACAGTACAAAGTTTTAACCCGGCCTGATATTGGCGGAGACGGGAAAATGGATATTTTGCTCGTTGCTGCGCCCAAAAGGGTGATTGAAAAGTACGTGAATTTAGTCAGGAAAGCAGGTTTGTATGTTAATGCCATAGAGACTGAATCTGCTTCTCTTGCAAGGTCGTTAACTAAGTCTGATGATCCGCCGACACTTATTGTTTCAATGGGTGCGGTGTCTACCGAATTGGTCATTGCCGTGCGCGGCAACGTTTATTTTACAAGATCTATTGCTACAGGCGGGGTTAATTTAACCCGCGCGATTATGACTGAATTTAATTTGCCGCAAAATCAGGCTGAGGAGTATAAGCAAACTTACGGGTTGCTTGACGATAAGCTTTCAGGAAAAGTCGCGGCAGTCATAAAGCCCATATGGGATATTTTGATTTCGGAAATACTGAAGTCGCTTGAGTTCATGCGCAGTCATGTTTCCGGTTCCAACATTACCCGTATCGTTATTTGCGGCGGCGGCGCTTATTTGCCGGGTCTTTCGCAGTTTCTGGCGGAAAGGACAAGCCTTGAGGTTTCTTTGGGTGATCCGTGGGTGGATTTTGTTCAAGAAGAGTTGATACTTAAAATGCCGGGCCAAGGCAGTATCTATGCCGTTGCAACGGGTCTTGCTTTAAGGACTTAAGGTCTGGAATAATAAAGTTAGCGTATAGTAATTTAGCGTATAGTTAAATAGCGCTATACGCTAAACGCTAGATTACTGAATAACTACTAATACATGGCTGAGATTAATTTATTGCCTGAAGAGGAGAGGTCGCAAGAGCAATTCGAGACTCTAAAGCAGAGACTCATAATCGTCTCGATCGGACTTTTAATTTTTACGGCCATTTCAACTCTTACGACGCTTGGATTTTTTACGGCTCTGGCATCCAAGAGGAGCGATTTAGTAAATCAGATAGATTCAACGTCTAAACAGATAGATAGCTTAAAGTCGAGTGAAGAGTTAATAGTTGTTGTTAAAGGGAAAGCATCGACTGCCGATAAAATCATATCTTCAAGAACAAATTATTCGGTCTTTTTTACTAAACTTTCGGCGCTTATTCCGGAAGGGGTATATTTTACGGAACTGCGGTTTTCGGGGGGTAAGATTTCAATTTCAGGCAAAGCGAAAACTTCCAGTGATGTTGCCGGTTTAGTTTCTTCTCTGCTTTCGACCGCCGGTGTCGGTCTTGTTTCCGGCATAACGGTTGATTCGTTAACTTCCGGTGAAGGCGGTATCTATACTTTTGCTCTATCGGCACAAGTTGCGGGAGGCCAGTAATATGAATTTACCTTTACCATCAATAGCACTGCCTAAAATTGAAACCGGGGTGGCCTTTAACAAGGTTTTATCCATCGGTGCTCCTGTTGGCGCAATTGCTATTTGTGTTTTGACAGTTATTTTTGTGATATGGCCGAAATTTACAGAGGTTTTGAAATTGAGTTCGTCAAACAATGAACTGTCAATTAGATCCTCTGAGTTATCAAAAAAAGCCGCGAAGCTTTCGGCACTTGATCGCGAAGGGCTTAATTCTCAACTGCTTTCCGCAGAACAGCTTCTGCCGTCTGATAAATCGGTTTTTACTTTAGTTTCCCAAATAGAGAAAGCTGCTAAATCTTCCGGTGTTTTGCTGGATAGGGTTGATGCTTCCCCCGGCCTGCTCTCCGGTGACACTCCTGCTGCTGCCGGTCAAACGGCCGCATCTACACCGGCGCCAGCCGCAAATGCAGCTCCAAGCGCTGGTAATGCTGCTGCCGGCAGCAATCAATCAGCCGGCGCGCCTCAAGTGGAATTAAAGGTGGCGACCACTTCTGACTATAAATCGCTTCTACAATTTTTAGGCAACATTCTTGCTGTGCCAAGAGTTTTGATAATAAAAGATCTATCAATCGCGTCTTCCAGTGCAGGCAGCACAAGCTCGAGTACAACGCCCGGAGCTTCACCGGCGCCGGTTGCTGTTTCTTCACAAGTTAGAGCATCTTTGGTAGTTGATGCCTATTGGCAACCGCTTCCCAAGGAGTTAAATTCGATTGAATCACCGATTTCCGATTTGACGCCTGGGGAAATTGACAGGCTTTCTAAGGTAAAGTCAAGCGAATTTCAGCAGCAGGCGCCTGTTCCTGCTTCCGGAGGTAAGAGCGACTTATTTGCGCCATTTTAGTCTCAAAATCAAAATTTAAAGTTCAAAGATCAAAATTATGGATGCTAAATAAATTTAGCTTTTCATTTTAATTTTTAAATTGTAATTTTGATATTTGATTTTTGATATTTAATTTCTTATCAAATCCGGGCGGAACTTCTTTGTACGCTTGAGGGCTTCCTTGCCGCGAAATTGTTCTATTTGTTTGTGGTTGCCCGATAGCAAGACTTGGGGAACTTTTTGACTGCGAAAATTTTCGGGTCTCGTATAGTGCGGATGTTCGAGAAGTATTTTTCCATTTTGGGAGAATGATTCTGATTCGGTAGATTCTTTTTGAATTACACCGGGAATTAGACGAGCAACGGAATCGGCAATTGCCATAGCGGCAATTTCGCCTCCGGTCATTACAAAATCACCGATTGAAATGACATCATCCATATATTTTTCAACACGGGTGTCTACGCCTTCGTAATGACCGCAGATGATAGCCAGAGATTTTTTGCCGGACAATCTTTTGGCCATTTGCTGAGTATATTTTCTGCCGGATGCCGAAAGCAGAATTGCATAGGGTTTTGGTTTGATTGATTCAAGGGCGTCTATGACTACGTCTACTTTTAGAACCATGCCGCGTCCTCCGCCGTAAGGCTTATCATCTACGGTTTTGGCCTTATTTTTGGCGAACTCACGAATATTTATTAAATTAATATTGACAAGCTTTTTCTCCTGGGCACGCTTGATTATACTTTCGGTGAAAACTCCATCGAAGGATTTGGGGAAGAGAGTGAGGATGTGGACGGTCACGCCTCTTTGACTTCGATCGAAGCGTACGTGTTGTTTTTGACGGCAACAATTTTAAGAAGGTTCTTGATGGCCTTTATCATTTTACCTTCTTTGCCTATGACTTTGGCGATATCGGATTGAGGTATGTAAACTATGAAGTTAACCTGATTACCGTCCTCCTGTTTTTCGATTTTTATTGATTTTGGATCTGTAACCAGCGGCTCGATTAAAAATTTTAAAAGATCGTCCATAGGGTTTATTGGGTAGCTGGGTTATTGGATTGGGCAGATTTTTGTTCCGGCTGATTCTGTTTTATAGGTTTTTTCTTTCTTTCTACCGTGCCGGTTGCAATCAGGCTTTTGACGGTTGGTGACGGTTGGGCTCCTTTTGAAATCCAATACTCGATTCTGTCCTTTTTAAGGTTAAGTGTATCCTTCTTGCCCTGCGGTAGCCAGTAGCCTAAGATTTCCAAAAACTTACCATCTCTTTTGGCGAGTTTGTCGGTTGCGACAACGCGGTAAGAGATACTATGTTTTTTCCCGGTTCTTGTTAGCCTGATTACAACACTCATATTTAGCCGTTTATCGACGTTTGGTAATTATCTCAAAGTTTCTTTCTTAAGTCCAGTTAAGGCGTCGCCGGCGGCATTTTGGGCTGCCGATTGCTTATTTTTGCCTGCGCCTTTGCCGAGTTCCTTATCGTCCAAGTAGGCGCCGACTTCAAAGCGGCGGTCATGATCCGGTCCCCATGATTTTATCAATTTATATATCGGTGATTTATGGAATTTGCGCTGAAGCAATTCCTGCAGCCTGGATTTATTATCAGATACAGCGGAACGGGCCAGACTTTTCCAGTCTTTTAAAATGTTTGCGGCAATAAAGTGCGCAGCTGCTTCATATCCCTGATCAATGTAGATAGCACCTACCAGAGCTTCAAAAGTATTGGCAAGGATTGAGTTATTGATTACACCGCCTGAGTCTCTTTCGCCCTTGGAAAGAAAAAGGTAATTTCCCAGTGATAGTTTCCTGGCTAGTTTGGCAAGAGTTTCGGTGCGCACAAGAGAGGCCCTTAGCTGAGTCAATTCCCCTTCCGGACTTTTGGGCAACTCTTCATATAGGAATTTTGAAACCACTATTGATAACACGGAGTCTCCAAGAAATTCTAATCTTTCATTCGAGGACTCTATGAAGTCTTTGTGTTCGTTTAAATACGAACGATGGATAAAGGCATTTTTAAGGATTTGGGGATTGTTGAAACTGATTTTTAGCGCTTTTTGGAGACCCTCAAGATTTTCAGGCTTGTTCTGCATTTTCATATAGGTAGTTGGCCATATCAGAAACCGTTTTAAAATTGGAATAAACATTTTGAGGAATCTCTATTTGATATTTGTCTTCCAATATCTCAACAAAGTCTTCCATGTCCAGGTCGGTCATGTTAAGGTCGGCCTCCAGAAATGAGTTTTCTTCGATCATCTCTTCGTCGATGTCGTATTGTTTGGCTATTAGTTTTTTTAATTCTTCAAGATAATCTATCATTTCAATTTAAAATTTAAAAATTAAATATAAGCAAAGCTTTTCTGCGAATCAAAGTTAAGGAAACTTCTCTCCGGCTTCGCCGGATCGAAGATTATTATATCGTTCGAGTCCGGCAAAGCCGGACGAGAAGTTACTATCATTTTGATTTTTGATCTTTAATATTTGATTTAATTATAGATCCCAGTACACCATTAATAAAAGAAGCTGAGGATTCATTGCCATACTCTTTGGCGATTTCAACAGCTTCGTCTATTATGACTTTGTAAGGTTCCTTTTTATCTTTAAACACTAGTTCGAAAATTGCAAGCCTTAATATGGCAAGATCGATGGGCGCAATTTGTGAAATCGGCCACGCCGGCGCATTTTTTATAATTAGACCATCGATCTTTTTCTGGTTATCCGTTTCTTGTCTTGCCAGAACGTTTGTACCCTGTTGATTTTTAAAGCTGGTAGCAAAGAGGTTCTTTACCGCAGCAATACGCGCTATGTGTCTTGGGTCCGTTTTGTTTTTCATCGGACTTTAGATTTTGAATCAGCCTTTTTGAAAAATTGCCATTTTCCAAAAATCTGATATAAACTTTGTACCACCTTAGACTTTATAGAATCCGCAGTTTGGGCAAGCCCGATGTGGAAATCTTAAGCTCTGGCATTTAGGACAAGTTACCAGCTTGGGCATTTCCAGTTTAATTGCTGCTTTTCTGGTTCTAGTTCTTGATTTGGCGTGCTTTTTCTTCGGCAATGGTGTCATCTTAATTACATTTTACAACTGACAATTGACAATTAACAATTGGCTAAATAAGGAGAGGGGTCAGCTTCTGGATTTCCTTTTTTGTCTTCTTGATGTTTCTTTGCTTGTTCCGCCGCCGATTGTTCTGCCGCCAGCGACAGCGACTGTTCTTGGGTTAAGAAATGGTTTTGGAACTATTGGAGTTTCACATTGATGCTTGACAGGACCTCTTTTTATATCGAATATGTTGGCAGTTCCGTGATTTACTCCTGTGCCATTTTGCAATCTTAAAGATGCCGGATAATATCTTATCAATTCCCCAAATGTGTGATTTTCTATTGGAGGCGCATCTGGGGCGTTGTCAGCTAGCCTTGAGTGACCATTTCCTGGGTTCATCGCTATTCTTCTAAATGCTTCTCTATTAAAGTTTGGTCGGTCTGCTGACATTTTTCCAACTAAAAAACTGCGACCCTTTCGATTTGCAGTTTGAGTAATAGTAATGCTTAGGAACTTGGATGTCAATTCCTTAGACTAATTGGGTTGGATGTAGTCCGATTGGAGTTTATTGATTTTTTGGGCAAGCAGCAGATAGTTTTTGAGTTTTGGATCTTTTTCTATTAAATTCTTTGCCTCGATTTGGGCGGCCGCGACTGCTTGCGCGTCGGTGAGGTCCGCGATTTTTAAGTTTGTAAAGCCTGACTGCTTGAGTCCGAACACTTCACCCGGGCCGCGCATTTTCAAGTCAATTTCTGCCAGTTCAAAACCTACGTGTACCCTCTCCATACTTTTTAAGCGTTTGATGGATGTGTCGCCGGGCGCATCGGTAAAAAGGAAACAATACGATTTATGCTCTCCTCTGCCGACTCTGCCGCGCAATTGGTGGAGCTGGGCAAGCCCAAAACGCTCTGCAGATTCGATCATCATTACTGTCGCGTTTGGAACATCTATACCCACTTCAACAACCGGGGTTGTAACCAGAATGTCGATTTTTCCTTCTTTAAATTTGGTAATCACATCTTCTTTTTCTTTGGATTTAAGGTTGCCGTGGAGAAGGCCAAGTTTGTTACCGGAGAAGGTTTTCTTAAGTTTCTCAAACTCCACTTTGGCGGCTTTGACGGTTGTCATGCTTTCGGATGGTTCGATAAATGGTGTAATGATAAATGCCTGGCGGCCGGTTTCTACTTGTTTCTGGATGAATTGATAGGCATTTGCCCGTTTGTTGTTGGGGACGACATGGGTTGATATTGCTTGTCTTCCGATTGGCATTTGGTCAAGAATGGACAAATCCAAATCACCGTAAAGAGTCAGCGCCAAAGTTCTTGGGATGGGAGTGGCTGTCATGGTAAGCAAATGCGGAGTAAACTTGTTGGCTTGACCCAAAAACAATTTGGCTCGCTGGGCTACTCCGAAGCGGTGCTGTTCGTCGACAATCACAAGACCTACTTGTCTTTCGGGATTAAATGTTGTTAAAAGCGCGTGTGTTCCGCAAGTTATTTGGCCTTTCATTTTTTTGCTGCCGGTCCAAATTCCGACTTGGATATTATACGGCGCGAGAACCTGCTCTAAAGTTTTCTGGTGTTGGAAGGCAAGGATTTCTGTCGGGGCTGCCAAAAGAACATCAAAACCGTTTAAAAAAACATTGTACGCGGCGATGGCGGCTACAATGGTTTTGCCGGAGCCGACATCTCCCTCTAAAAGCCGGTTGGCAGGAATATCTTTTTTCAGATCTGACAAAATCTGATTGACGGCATTTTTCTGGGCCTGCGTTAAAGTAAACGGTAGACTTTTAACAAGGTTTAATATTTTTTCCTTATGGATTTCCATCCTGGCTGCGTGCCTTTTGCTGTTCCAATCGCGTTTTCTTATCGTTGCTACAACCTGGATGGTGAAGAGTTCGTCAAAGGAAAGCCTTTTTCTGGACTCCTCGACCTCGTCCCAATTTTCGGGAAAGTGAATTTTTTTCAAGGCTTCATGGAGACTGGTGAGCTTTTGGCGTGAGATAATTTCCGCAGGCATAAAGTCAGTTTGTGACGTAAGGTACGGGGTAAGGAGATTGTTGAGTTTGGCTCGTAGCCACTTGGACGTAACGCCTTCGGTTTCCGGATAAACCGGAACAAGTCTTCCGGTATGTAAAGTTTGTGCTTCCACCCCAAGGTCTTCGACGATGAGCTCAGACGAATCGGTGTCAGGCTGATTGCGGATAATTTCGTAGGATGGAGACATTAACTTTACTTTATTGCCATCGAGTTGAGCTTTTCCGGAAAGTGAAACGGGAGTTCCGGCCTTAATATTTTTAGTTAGGTATGGCTGGTTGAACCAGACGGCTTCGACAACGCCGGATTGGTCGGCAACTACCGCTGTTGTTACAAATTTGCCCGTTCTGGTTCTTATGGTTTTTATCTGCCAGACGTTTCCTTGGACACTTAATTTTTCGCCGGGTATGATATTTTGAATTTGTGATATTTGCGAAAAATCGTCGTAGCGAAATGGGAAATGGTAAATAAGATCTTCGAGAGTTTCAATGCCCAGCTTTTTTAGCCGGAACGCAAAGAAATTACCAATGCCCGGCAAGTGATCGACTGGGGTCTGGGGATTCATTATCTTGAGCCGTAAGAAAGGTAAATCGCAAATTGGCCGACAAGAAAGGCCAAAGTTGCAAGAACAACCACAGCAACCCAGAGTTTTTTAAGGTAACGGCGTTTTATGAGCTTCACTGTAAATTTCTAATTTCTAATTTTTAATTTTGAATCAAATCTTAATTTATAATTTTAAAACATTTAAAAATTGAATCGAAATTCTAAATTCGAAATTAAGAATTAACTTTAACCCTTATAAACCTCTTCTTCCCTATTTTTACGACTTGTCCGTTTTTAAATTCCGCTGTTTGGTCTTTGGCTGTTTGTCCTTCGATCTCGATGGCGCTTTGATCTACTAACCTTTTGGCTGCTGATTTGCTTTCGGCAAGGTGATTTTCTATTAAGAAGTCGATTAGATTAACTTTTGGATTATTAATTTCTATTGTTTCTAAATTTTCCGGCTTTTGACCCTTTTGAAATGTAGATTCAAAAGAGTCTTGGGCTTTTTGGGCGGCGGATTGATTATTCAACTGCGCGACAATCTCAAACGCCAGTTTTTTCTTGTAAGGCATCGGATTTTGTCCTCCCTCAATACTTTTTCCAATTTCATTTATTTCGCCAATTGGTACGTCGGTGAGATATTCCAGCCCTTTGACTATGATATCGTCGGCAAGACTCATGATTTTGCCAAATAAATCTTCGGGTTTGTCGGTAAGCGCGATAATATTGCCTTCGGTCTTGCCGATTTTACGGCCCTGACTGTCGGTTAAGAGTGGGGTTGTCAGTACAAACTTATCGCGGCCTTGCATTGATTTTACGAGACGACGGCCGGCAAGCATGTTAAAAGTTTGATCGGAGCCACCGATTTCCAGGTCTACTTTCATTGCTACAGAGTCGTAGGCTTGGAATACAGGGTAAAGGAATTCTCGGATGTTGACGTCTTCACCTTTTTTCATCCGCTCCTGAAAAAGGTCGCGTTCCAAAAGCTGCTGGACGGAAAAATGGCCGAATATGTTAAGCATTTCTGTGTACACGAGTTTGCCTAGCCAGTCGTTGTTGTACAGAATTTCGACAGGGTTTCGCCCTTTAAAATCCACAATGTTTGCCGCCTGTTTTACATAATCGGCCGCGTTTTGGCGCAGTTGATCTTGCGTCATGAATTTATTCCTGGCAGTAAACTTGCCTGAAGGATCACCGGCCTGGCCGGTACCGTCACCAATTAAAAAAATGACGTGATGACCAAGTTTTTGGAACTGGCGCAGTTTGCGCAAACCTATCATGTGTCCCAAATGCAGTTTGTCTCCTGTCGGGTCAAAGCCCTGATAGAGTTTTAGTTTTTTGCCGGAGCGCAAAACTTTTTCCAGCTCTTGGCGAGTCGGATAAACGTTTTCGACTCCTCTGGTTAAGACTTCTTCGATTGGGTCCATATATGAATTTGAGTAGATTAGCGTCTAGTTACTAGCGTCTAGATATTTTTAAACTAAACGCTAGACGCTAGTATTTACTAACTAACTTGCATATTATATGTTTTTTAATTCCAGTGCAATTATTTGGTACCCGACTTTATGATGAGTCCGCATGCTGATATAATGTTTGGATTGATATATGAAGTTTGCTGGCTATAGACCGGGTGCGCGTAAGTTTTCTTCCCGGGTTGCCAAAATTTCCAACCGTTCTTATAATAACCACCCGTTTTTGGCTTCGTCAAATTTTAACAGGCGCAGATTCTGGATAAAGTTCTTCGGACTGGTATCGACGCTGGTTTTCTTTTCAATTATTGTCCTGATTATTATTACCGTTTTTTCTTTTGTAATTTTTGCCAAGGATTTGCCTTCTCCTTACAAACTTACTGCCCGTGACAGCAACTTATCGACTAAAATTTACGACAGAAACGGTAAGCTGCTTTATGATATTTACGGGGATAAGGATCGGGCTCTTGTAAACTACAGTCAATTGCCGCCGTATGTAAAGCAGGCGACTATTGCCATAGAGGATAAGAATTTTTATAAAGAACAAGGTTTTTCAACACTGGGAATAATCAGGTCTATTTTGTCCACCATATTTTTGGGGCGTGTTGAGGGAGGTTCCACCATTACTCAACAGGTTGTTAAAAACACCTTGCTTACCCCGGAGCGGACAATAACACGAAAGATTAAAGAATTTATTCTAGCCGTACAAGTTGAACACCGTTATAGTAAAGACGAGATATTGCAGATTTATTTAAACGAAGTTCCTTATGGTGGAACGGCATGGGGAATTGAGGCGGCGGCGCAGACTTATTTTGGAGTTGAGGCAAAAGATTTGAGTCTCACAGAGGCAGTTATTTTGGCAGGCTTGCCGCAGAGTCCTTCAACCTATACGCCTTTTGGCAGTAATCCAAAAGCCTACATTGCGCGAGCTAACGATGTTTCCAGAAGGATGCGCGAGGATAGTTATATAACCAAAGCCCAAGAAGATCAGTTGGATCGCGATGTTCCAAATGTTAAGTTTAATTCAAATAATAAGGGTATTGCTGCCCCCCACTTTGTCTTTTATGTTAAGGACCAATTAATAAAGGTTTACGGTGAAAAGTTTGTCGAGCAGGGCGGGCTCAAGGTTACGACAACTCTGGATTTGGATTTACAAAATAAAGTCCAACAGATCGTTGCTGAGGAAATTGCCAAACTTGCCGATTATCATGCCGGCAACGGGGCGGCAGTTGTTGAGGATCCTAAAAACGGACAGATCCTTGCGATGATTGGTTCAAAAGATTACTTTGCCAAAGACTATGACGGGCAGGTTAACGTGGCGATGTCTCTTAGACAGCCCGGTTCTTCGCTCAAGCCGTTTACTTACGCTACGGCTTTTAAAGCCGGATACAATCCTTCCTTTGTTTTGATGGATGTACCTACGGAGTTTCCCGGAGGAATCGGTCAGCCGCCCTATAAACCCGTTAACTATGATGGTAAATTCCGCGGTCCGGTTCAAGTGAGGTTTGCTTTGGGAAATTCGTTTAATCTTCCGGCTGTTAAAATGCTGGCGCTTGTTGGTATTAAAAATATGCTTAGAACCGCCTATGATGCCGGACTAAAAACTCTGGAACCGACTGACGATAACTTAAAACGTTTCGGGCTGGCGGTAACATTAGGAGGCGGTGAGGTGCGGCTTGCCGATTTGACAAACGGTTACGCGACGCTTGCCGACAGCGGAGTTTATCACGATCCTATCTCAATTCTTAAAGTACAGGACCGCAGCGGAAAAACTCTCCAGGAGGTGAAAGATACGCAGCGCAAGGAAGTGCTGGGCAAGGATATAACATTTTTGATTTCGCATATCCTTTCTGATAACAATGCCAGAAGCGAGGAATTTGGAGGCTCTTCACTTTTAAATGTTTCCGGTAAAACGGTGGCGGTAAAAACGGGAACGACGGATGACAAACGCGACAATTGGGCCGTTGGCTATACGCCTTCTATAGTTGTGGGTGTTTGGGTTGGCAATAACGATAACTCTCCAATGAACCAGAAGATTGCCTCTGGTATTACCGGCGCGACACCAATCTGGAACAGGATAATTTCTACGGCGCTTGCCGGAAAAGGCGCGGAGAGTTTTAGTAAGCCGGACAATGTCAACGCGCTTGAAATTGATGCGTTTGGCGGAGGCTTGCCTTGCCGCGATTTTCCAAAACGTAGCGAATATTTTATAAAAGGCACCGAGCCAACCCGCGATTGTCTGGTGGAAAAGACTTTGGACGGGAAGGATTACTTTGTGCTTACGGAATTCGATCCGGTTTCAACGGATGGCAAAAACCGCTGGCAAGACGGAATTAATGCCTGGGAGGCCGGACAAAGTGATCCCCGATATCATCCGCCGGCAGGCCTTACGAACTCCCCTACCCAAAATCCGGATGATGTAAAAGTGTCGATTAGCAAGCCTTCCGATCATGACCAGACGGACTTGAGTTTTGAGACAAGTGCCGATGTTAACACCGGGAAAAAGATAACAAAGGTTGAGTTTTATATTGACGGGGCGATAAAGGATACAAAGACAGATTCAAACGGTCCATACAAATTCAACTATACTTTTGCTGATTCAAATAAGGGTAAACATAAGATAAAAGTTAAGGGCTACAACGATGCGGGTAAGGACGGCGAAAAAGAGATCACGGTTTCGGTCGGGCAGCCGTGGACAGACTGAGAAATTTTTAGGCAAAGGGGTTAACGAGTTTAATATTGGTAAATCTCTTGAAGTCGTTTACATTATCCGTCGCGATTTTATAAATGCCGTTGTCTAAAGCAGTTGCCGCCAGATACGCGTCAAAAATCTGGTCTGATGAAAGTTTATGCTTTGTAATAAGCGCGAGCGCTATGTGGTGGGTGCGATATGATGGAGCAATTATTTTCAAACCCTTCAGGATGCTTTCGACTGCCTCTATTGCAGACGTTATTTTCATAGGCGAAGGAAATTTTGGATGAGTAAGCACTCTTAAAGATTCGAAAATGTTTTGATGAGCAACTTCCAAATCATTTATATTTTCCAAAATGAACTTTTGGGCCCTTTTGTTTTTTGGTGAAGAGCTGTTGATTGAATATACTAAGATATTTGAATCAACAAGCATTAAGGTTTGCCGTAATAATCTTTTCGCTTCAAGTTATCCAGAGGAACCCCTAAGTTATGGGTTTTAAAAACTATTCTTTTGGCTTCTCTCTTTGCCTCATTTTCTAAATAATGTTCAAGTGCGCGGTTCATAATTTCCTGCAGGCTTATATCATCCTGCAGGGCTTTCTTTTGTGCATTCTTTTTTAGATTTTCCTTTAATCTTAAGGTGGTTCTAACTAGCATGGTGAATCGATTATGTCATAAATGTGACAAGATGTCAACGCCTGACTTGTGCTTTGAGGTTTTGTTCAAGGTTTTTGATTATTCGGTCACGGGTTTGAGTTACTTCTTCTTGAGTTGGAGTTGCGTCTGACTTTTGATATGTCAGGCGCAAGGTTATGGATTTTTTGTTTTGGCCGAGTTTAGGATTTTCATAAATATCGAGGATATCTACTTGTTTAACTAGCGGTGAGCCTGCTTTTTTAACCTCAGTAATTATGTTCGTGACAAGGCTTTCCCGGTCGAAGATTGCTGAAATATCTTCGATAACCGGAGGGTATTTTGGAACCTGGTGATATATTTTGGCTGTAGTCGGTAGACTGTAGACCGTAGTCAAATTGATTTCGGCGGCGGCGACTGGTTCTTTTATTCCAAATTGATCGGTTATTTCGGATTTAAGAATTCCGACAGTGCCGACCACAATTCCAGAATTTAGCTTGACACCCTTGGGGTGGGTTAGCCGGGCACCTGCGGATGCGATGATATTTGCCGATAGATCTTTCTCAAAAAGCTTACTTTCTTTTGTCAGTTTTTCGAACTCCGCTTCCCTCTTTAAGATTTCAAAGACATTTTCAATAATACCCTTGATTTGGTAAAAGTCGGCACCGGAAAGAACTATAGATAGATGAAGGTCTTGAGTTGGCAAGTTGTCACCATTTTCGATGTACGTTTTGGCAATTTCAAAGATTTTTATCCGTCTATCGCCGGATAAATTTTGATTTTTGGCAATTACATCCGCAAGTGAGACCAAAAGGGTCGGGCGCATGAATTGCCATTCGGAGGTTAAGGGATTTGCCAGTTCTACGGCACCATCTTCTTTTACGCCGGTCAATTGCAGAAATTCTTTGCTGATAATTGAATATGTCATAATTTCTGTGAGGCCAAGATATTTGAGGGCTTCTTTAAGTGGAATTACTTTTGTCAGATCACTTTCTTCTGTTTGTGGTATTGGGCCGGTTGGAATTTGTGATGGCAGGTTGTAGTAGCCGTAGATTCTGGCGATTTCTTCGATCAGGTCTTGTTCAATTTCAACATCTTCTGATCTCCATGACGGGGGTGTGGAGACGATAGAATTGGAATTTGAGATGCTTGATTTAAATCCCAGCGAGTTTAGGATTTTGGCAGCTTTGTCTTGTGATATTTCTACCCCTAAATAATCATTGAGTTTGTTAATGGAGAGAGTAATTGGTTTGGCTTCCTGTTTTTTGGAAACTATATCGATTAGCTCCGAGGCAATTTTGGCGCCGGTGTTTTTTTTGGCTAAATATACTGATCTTGATAACGCAGGGAGAACTCCTTCCATGTCTATCCCCTTTTCGAATCTGGCAGCGGCTTCTGTCCTAAAAGCTAAGGTTTGAGTAGTTTTGCGGATACTGTAAGCATCGTAACTTTGGGCGAATAATAGGACGCGTTTGGTGCGTGTCGTAATTTGGGAGTTTGCACCGCCCATGATGCCACAAAGATCTATCAGGTGCTTGCTATCCTCTATAACTATGGAACCTGTTGGGATCTGCTTTTGCGAGTCATCGAGCGTTGTTATTTTTTCGCCCGGTCTTGATGCGCGCAGAGTCATTTTGGCGTCTTTTATTTTGTCAAAATCAAAGGCGTGCATTGGCTGGCCCAGTTCGAGCATGACGTAGTTTGTAATATCGACGATGTTGTTAATTGGACGGATGCCGCACGCCTCGAGCCTATTTTTGATGAGTGCTGGCGACGGGCCGATTTTTACGTTATCAACGACTATGGCGCTGAATCTTGGACAGAGGTTGGGGTTTTTTATAAGTACATCTAGTGGTAACTGGTAGCTAGTTTCTGGTAGTAAGTTTAGATCCAGGCCTTTGGGAGTGGTAAGTTGTGATTTTTGATTATTGCTTGACAGAATTGCGTTTGTTTCGCGCGCCAGACCATAGATAGAGTAAGCGTCGGGCCTATTGGTTGTGACTTCAACATCAAAGATGAGATCTTCACCGTGTTTTTCGGTGTGTTCGACAGACGGGCCGGAGGCCGTTAGAAAAGCGGCGATGGTTTTTGCCGCAAGGTCCGTCTTTAAATAATCGCGCAGCCAGGAAACGGGAACACTTATATTCATAAGAATTTCAAATAATTACCAATTTAAAATGTCAAATTTCAAATAAGACATTGAAAATTGCAAATTGGAAATTAGAAATTGGAAATTCATATTTAGAATTGTTCCAGAAACCTTAAATCATTCTGGTATAAAAGCCTAATGTCGCCGATATCAACTCTCATTGCAATTGTGCGTTCTACTCCCCAACCAAAGGCAAAGCCTGAATATTTGTTCGGGTCGATCTTCCCCGCCTTCAGGACGTTTGGGTGAACCATGCCGGCGCCTCCAAGTTCAACCCAGCCCGATTTACAGAACCTACAGCCTTTTCCCAGACAAACTCCGCATGTTACATCAACTTCAAAAGAGGGCTCGGTAAAACGGAAGTGGTGGGGTCTAAGACGTGTTACTCGTGCTTTGCCAAAAAAATTGGTTGTGAAGTAGTCCAGAGTTCCTTTGAGGTTTGGAATAGAAATATTTTTGTCGACTAAAAGGCCTTCGAACTGATGGAACATTGGGGTGTGAGAAACATCGATTTGTCTGCGGTAACAGCGGGCAATGTTGAGCATTCTTATTGGAGGGGTTTTTAGTCTTTCCATTTCGCGCACCTGGCCGTTTGAAGTATGCGGAGTTAAGACTTGACTGCCAAAGTGTGGCCTCATCGGAGATTTAACGAAAAACGTTTCCCAGTCGTCGCGTGCAGGATGGTTTTTGGGCATATTTAAGGACTCGAATGCATACCAGTCCCAATCTACCTCCGGGTAGCTTTGAAGAGTGAAGCCGATGCGTTTAAATATATCTACAATTTCTTCGATTGCCTGACTTACCAGATGCAAGTGGCCAATTGCCTGTTTTTTGCCCGGGGCGGTGATGTCTATAAATTGGTATGATAGGTTACTGCGCAATTCCTTCTTGCGTTTTTCTATTTGCGACTCTATGTCTTTTTTGGCAAGGTTAAGGTTTTTCCCGAAGGCGGGTTTTTGTTCGGGCGGCAACTGGACAATTTTGGAAACGAGGTTCGTGAACGAGCCATTTTTGCCCAGGATGTCCATGCACGTCTGATCCAGTTCGTTTAAGTTTTGGCAGGCCTCGATTTGAATCTTGGCTTTTGCGGCCACTTCTTTGCTTTCGGAATCCATGTAGCTAATAATATATGGGTTATTGTTCGAGCTTGTCGAGAACTACTGCATTGTCATCCTGAACTTGTTTCAGGATCTGTTTCCCCTAGCAAAGTATTATAAAAGATTCCGAAACCTGTCTTGTCGGCAGGCAGGCTAGTTCGGAATGACAGCAAAATTATTTGTAATAATTCGTCTCAATTCGTTTAAATTAGGGAAACAAAAACCTCTCGGACTTAAAAATATACTTTAAGAACGAGAGGTAGACTGCAAGAATAACAATTGATAATTTTAAAGTCAAGGAACCGCAGTATTCTCCTTCTGGGGACTGAGTAAATTCGGGTACAGGTGCAAAGAACGATTTCTAATTACTGACTTAACGGAAATACAGGACATGTAGCTGTCTCAGGTTTTCCAGCGACATTGCTTAATACACATTGCGAATCAGCTGAATCAACTTTTCCGTCACCATTTACGTTCCATGAGGGATCAGTAATGATATCATTTGGACACGCGTTTGTTGGTGACATTCCACCAAAATACCGTTGCATACAAAGGGCATCAACTGAATCAACTTTTTCATCACTATTTACATCCCCTGCCGGTGCGGGCTGATTAGAACACGCGGCTGTTGATGTGCCTCCGACTTTTTTGAAAAGACATAATAAGTCAACGCTACTGACTATTCCATCACCATTTACATCCCACCGCGGGTCAACGACCGGCGCATATGAACATGCGGAAGTAGTACTTAATCCGTTAAGGTACCTTTGAATACACAACGCATCAACTGAATCAACTTTTCCATCACCATTTACATCACCTACCAGAATGCCGGAATCCGCGGCTGAGTTTCTTTGAGGTGCTCGTGTCGTACTCGTTTTTCTTTGCAGCGTTTGGACAGTAGTTTCAAGCGTATTATACCTGGTACTAGCCGCCGCTGCGTTTGCCGGAGGCCGCGCTTGAGTTTTTCCAAGAGAAGGCAGAGTCGGACACGCAGTTGTTCCCGGCATTCCTGCAACGTTTCGTAAGATACAGAGTGCATCGGTTGCGTCAACTTTGCCATCGGGGCCATTTGCGCCGGCAACATCCCCGCGATCTAAGGAAACTGATGCCGGACAAAATGTTGTGGCAGGTAATCCCGCAACAAATCGCAGAATACATAATGCATCAATCGCGTCAACCTTACGGTCGCCATTGACATCACCTTTAAGTATGGGTTTAGGTGAAGGAGTTGGTGGTGCAGTTAACGGAGCTATACACTCTTTATTTTTAGGATCGAAAAGGCAGCGCGGGTTAATAGGTCTATTAAAAGGTCTGTCTGAGGAATTTTTGTCCGCTAGAATTTTTACGGAAAAAATTATCCCTACAACGATTAATATGAAAACAATAAGGGCGAGATGGGCAAAACCTCGTTTTGATGCTAAACGCACTTTATATTCAATCTGAGTATGGACTGAAACTCTTTCCAATTTAAGTATTTCATTGTCAAGTAATGCTTGTCAAGAAGGGCTTTTTAATTTTAATCCGCGGCCTACAATCCACCAGAAGGCAATAAGTGTTGCGATGCTTGATGGGTTAAATAGCATTACTGTTAGTACCCCGAGTAAAAGAACGATTTCTAATAAGAGTTTTTTAATTACTAAGTTTTGGAAAGTCTTGGTAATCAGGTACGTGATAATTGCGATTCCAGGAATGCCGCCTTGAATAAACCAATCGAGGAATAAATTATGGGCGCTGTCGACCCTTTCTGCTGTTAAGCTATTATTCAAAAGAAGTGATGCTCTGTTTATTGTTTCTTCAATATTGCCAAAGCCGGAACCCGTTAACGGATTAAAAAATCCGCCTACAATTGCGGTTTTCCATACCCGAAACCTATTTTGGTATTGTAAGTCTTTTTGTCCGTAAGGAAGAGATAAACTAACGGTTAAGAATAATAATGAAAATATCAATGCTTTTTTAAAGGATGTCTTTTGAAGAAGAAAGAGAAAAGTTAATTGAAGGGAAAAGGCAATTAAGCCAGACTTGGATTGGGATATTATTATTATCAATAACGCGATACTTGCCGCTGATAATTTTATGTAAAGATTCGTATTTTGTGGAAAGAAGATAAATGGCCAGATAAATATGGCGGCCGCGGCAAGGGCATTAGGTTCGCCAAGCGTTCCAATAAACCGGTGGTTTTGATCAGGTCCTAGCATAAAGGCTGAATAAACCAGGATGATTATGCAAGTAATGGGAATAATTTTTGGAATTCTACCTTTGAATAATGGTGCAATGATGCCAAGAGTAAGCAAATGCCATAAGAGAAAAATGCCTTGATGCCTATAAAGGTTTCCCCAAAATGTATGGTTTGTCCGTGTGAATATCAGGTGAAAGATTGAAAGTACTGCGATTAGCAGGTAAGGAATTATTCGGCGCGATTTTAAACAGGAAATAAGCTCACTTCTTTTTTTAATGATTGTAAATACCAAAAGCATTTCGATTGCAATTTGGGTAAGTATTACTTTTGGTGTTTCATAGGCAAAGAAGCTATACGGAAAGACAACAAGCGGGATAATAAAAAGCAGGAAAGCGACAAGATACATTTGTATTGATGATAATACAAATAGAGTTGGAGTTGGAGAAGCTGGATTTTGTGGCTTTAGGCTACTTTTTTGACAATAGCCTCGAAAGCCTGAGGGTCTTCGTAGGCGATTTGGGAAAGGACTTTACGGTCCAGCTCTATGTTATTTTTCTTTAAGCCACCAATGAATTTGCTATAGGAAACGTTATGTTCGTCGAGGGCCGCGCTAAGTCTAATGATCCAAAGCGAGCGCATTTGGCGCTTTTTTTCTTTGCGGCCGCGGTAAGCATCTGCTCCGGCATGGATTACCGCCTGTTTGGCTTCTAAAATAAGCTTGGAGCGTCCGCCACGATAGCCCTTTGCCTTTTCAAGCAAACTCTTATGACGACGGTGACTGGTGACTCCTCGTTTGACGCGACTCATTTTAATTGTACGGCATTAGCCTTGCGATATTTCTTTTTTCTACTTTAGATACGAATGCTACGGTTTTGTATCGGCCTTTGGCGCTTCTGCTTTTTGCCGCTTTAAGATGGCCGGCCATTTGGCGCATACGCGTTATTTTGCCCGAGGGCGTAATTTTAAACCGCTTGGCTGCTGCCTTCTTCGTTTTTTGTTTCATCTTTTTTTACTTGTGCCGCTTTGGTAGGCCTTACTACCGTTACATATCGGCGGCCTTCAAATCTTGCCTGTCTGTCTTCCTGCGCAAATTCCCCAAGTTCTGTTTTTATGCGACTTAGCATTTTCGGCCCAAATTCCTGATGGGCCATTTGTCTGCCGGTAAAAACTATCGATATTTTGACTAAATTGCCGTTTGCTAAAAACTCTTTTGTCTTTTTTATAGCTGTTTGCAAGTCGTGCTCGCCTATAAACGGTGAAAAGCGAACTTCTTTTAATTCGGTCTGCTTTGTATTTTTCCTTGCTTCTTTTTCTTTCTTTTCCTCAAGATATTTGAATTTTTTATAATCAATTATCTTGGCAACCGGAGGTTTTGCATCCGGGGCAATTTCTACCAGATCCAGTCCTTGTTCTGTTGCCTGCTTTATTGCTTCTTCTTTGCTCATGACACCGATTTGTTTGTTTTCGGCGTCAAGAACTCGCAGCTCGCCTGCAGGGATTTGGTGATTTAATTTGAAATATCTCTTTATTGGCTAGGATCCTCCTGATTAAATCGGAATTTAGTGGAATGATATCATGACTCACGCTTTTTTATCAATCTCCTCGCAAATTTTGTCGATAAACGCTTCTGTGTCCATTTGCCCAAGATCTTTTCCGTCGCGAGTACGGACAGAGATCTTGCCTGCATCTTTTTCCTTCTGGCCGACGATTATCATATAGGGGATTTTGGCAAGAGTTGCCTGGCGGATTTTAAGCTGCAGTGTTTCGTTACTTTCATTTAACTCGACTCTTATGTTTTGCTCCATTAGTTTTGTGGTGATTTGCTGTGCGTAATCGGTGAATTTGTCCGAGATCGGCAAAACGGAAACTTGTACAGGCGAAAGCCAGAGCGGAAAAGCACCTGCGTAATGTTCGATTAGGATTCCGATAAAACGCTCGAATGATCCGTAAATTACTCTATGGATAGCAATTGGCGTTTTTTCTTTCCCATCGGAGTCTGCGTATCTTAAGTTAAATCTAGCTGGTTGCTGGAAGTCCAGCTGCAGAGTTCCCATCTGCCATTGTCTGCCCAACGAGTCTTTCATCAGTATGTCGATCTTTGGTCCATAGAAAGCACCTTCCCCGTCTTGTACTTCAAAATGTTTACCGCTTTCTTCCAAAATTTGTTGTAGGGCTTTTTCTGCTTTATCCCATGTTTTTGGATCGCCCATAAATTTTTCCGGTCTGGTTCCGAGCCGAAAAGAATATTCCAGATCGAAGATTTTGTAAAATTTTTCGACGATTTCAAACAAGCTTCCGAATTCCTGGGATATTTGTTCTTCGCTTGCAAAAATATGGGCATCGTCCTGTCTAAATTCTCTGACGCGAAATAAACCATTTAAGACTCCCGAGAGTTCGTATCTGTGAAGCGGATCCGTATCGGAAAATCTCAAAGGGAGGTTTTTATAAGATCTTGTTTGGTGGCCAAAAATGGTCATGGCGTTTGGACAGTTCATGGCTTTTATGCCGTACTCTTCGTTTTCTCCCATATTTGCAACAAACATATCCTGCCAGTAATGGTCGAAATGGCCGGAAGTAACGTAGAGTTCTTTTTTATTAAGAATTGGGGAGATGGTTTCTTGATATCCTCTTGTTGCGTGTTCCTTTCTCCAAAAACTGAGAAGTTCGTTATAGATAGTTACCCCTTTGGGTAGCCAGTAAGGCATCCCCGGAGAAGTTTGGTCGAAGAAAAATAGCTCTAGCTGCGGCCCAAGCTTTTTATGGTCCCGTTTTTTTGCTTCCTCGAGCATGCTTAAGTGTTGGTCTAATTCTTTTTGAGTTGGAAAACAAGTTCCATAAATTCTGGTAAGCATTTTATTTTTTTCGTCGCCGCGCCAATAAGCACCGGCAACAGATAGTAATTTAAATGCACCGATATCTTTTTGTGGATTGATGCTATGTCCTCCTTTACATAGGTCCAGAAATTTTCCCTGGTGAGTTTCGGTTATCGTTTTCCCCTCTTTTGCAAACTCTTCGATTAATTCAAGTTTGTAAGGATTCCAGGCGAAATCTTTTTTTGCTTGCGCAACTGGAACCTCTTTTATTTCAAAGGAGTTCCAGCCTTTTAGAATTTTCCCCATGTTTTCTCCGATGCGCGGCAGATTTTCCTCGGTAATTTTTACATTGCCAAAATCAAAGTCTTGATAGAAGCCATTTTCGATTGCGGGACCAATCGCGTTTTTTGCGTCAGGATATAAGTCCAGCACTGCAGCCGCGAGAAGATGGGCGCAGGAATGGCGGATTGCGTTTGCGTTTTCTTGTTCGTTTTGATTTTTCATAGCTTTAATATAGCAGAAAATTGTTATTTAGGTAACGCGATAGATCTTTCATTTTCGTTCAGGACGCCAAAGTATTTAGCTTGACACCCTTGGGGTGGAAAGCTGGTGTTCCACAAAAAAACCTCCCCGTTGGGAGGTTGTAAAAACACGAAAACTACAACCTCCTCTAGGAAGTGGCTGTAGTAGTTGTGTTTAAAATTCGAAATGTCATTTCTTTTTTCGGTCTTCGTCTTTCGTTTTGCCAAAGATAAACAATAGCGTAAAGCTTAGAAGTACTATTGCCATTGTTAGATAAAAAATCGATAACTGATCCATATTAATATCTCCTTGCAAATACTATGCTACTATACCAAAAACCAACCGTGATTACAATTCCTCTAATAATTAAGGGAGTATTTGGTTTATCCGTTATAAAGGGAATAATCGTTGTTGCGACGGAAAGTAATCCTAAATTGCCAAGTATTTCCGAGATTCTTGACCACTGGCTTTTTGTTAGAGCAATTTTCACTTAATCGGTGACTGGATTTTGCTTGTCGCGTCTTGCAGAATTTGGGCAAGCCAAGTACCTATGATTGGCACAAGGTTGATGCGGTGAATGATGAATCCGGCGATAATGGCGATTGTTGCAAGTCCAAGGAATGTCCCGAAAGACCAGGAAATCCCGCCGAGGAAATTGTCGAGCATTATTTGAGGTTTGCTTCTGTATACCTGCAAGTATTTTGTGGTGCCTGTAATTTTTGGTTCCTGTTGCATCTCTTGTTGTTGTGTTTGCTGTGGATCCATACTTTGATTTTAGGATAGCGGGTGTTGGTAAAGCAAGGTGTGGTAAAATTGCCAAGAGAGTTTTGGGCGGTTAGCTCAGTTGGTTAGAGCGTCACATTGACATTGTGGAGGTCACAGGTTCGAGTCCTGTACCGCCCACCAAACTTTTAGGCGGCTTTTCTTTGGTCGAGTTCGTCGAAGTGTTTTAAATCTCTAACATTGTCTATGGCTCTCCAACCCGCTTCGTCTCTTAGAATGTTATTTGCTCCCTGAGCGGCCAGCTGTTGAGCCGGAAGCTCTAAATCTCTTGTTTCTTTTTTTCCTTCGAACTTAACAAGCATTACATGTTCTATTGGCGGATCCTGATTGACTGCCTCTTCTAAGGCCGTTTGGGTTTGCTCTATATCTTTTTCTAAAGCTTCTGACGCGTCTTTTGCCGCTTTTCTGGCAATTTGCGGGAATTCCAGTACCCTCTCGGAAATCCTTACTTGTTCATCGCTAGTTGGCATGTCCAATTCTTCGGTTCTGATTTGGCTGCGCCTGCTGATTTTTTCCTGAACATGTTGCGCTATTCTCGCGGCAACTTTTAGTCTTCTGTTTAAGGTATCTTTGGCAATTTGGGTAATTTTGGTTACACTATAAACATCCCAAAGTATTCTTTTCGGCGGCGGTGATTGTTCCTGTTTGGATGTGCCGATAATTGCTTCCGGGGAAGTTTTTGATCCTGCCTGTGTCGTTTGTGGTTGGGTTTCAGTTGCCGCTGCGGACATTGTTGACGTTTGGATAGCGGGTTCAGTCGCTGTTGACGGCTGAGATACTGTAAGCGGTTCTTGCGCGTCATCCGGCTGGGCCAGCACTTGGGTTTTTACTTTCTGGAATTTTTGGGTCCAAACTTTTCTTTCTTCTTGTGTCATAGTTTGGTCGGTTTGGATTTGGGCAATGACAATATTCAGAGCTTCTGTGTCAGCCACTTTGGCGGCATCTGCGAGTTGTTCTTCGTAGATGGAAGTTTCAACTTGCGGATCGTTCGAAGATATTTCTTCAGGTTTTGATCTCTTTTCCCCGTCATTCTCACGCAAGTGAGAATCTGGTTTTGTCAGTGATCCTCGATCTATGTCGAGGATGACAGGTGTGAACGGAACTTGGATTATTGAGGGAGCCGCGTCGGTTGGCTTCTCGGGTTTGTCATTCTGAACCACGTTCATGAAACTGAATGTGGTGAAGGATCTGTTTGGTGTCAGGATTTGATCTGCTTCTGCGAAAATCTCGCCCAGATTGAAGTCCAGCGGTGCGTCTAATGCTTGAGCCGGTGACGGAGTTGCAGGTGCCGGTATAGATGTTTCATCAGGCGAAAAAGGATTGCGGATTTCTTCTATTACATTTCCCATATTTACAGTGTGTTCGGGTAATGCCTGTAGTTCACGGATCGAAAATCCGGGATAAAAAGTTCCTCCGGCGGCGTCGATTATTGACGGGGTTGGACTCTCCAGCGATGGTATTGATAATTCTGATATTGATGAAGTTGGAGAAAATGAATCGAAGGAAGCTGATCCAATAGTATCACCTATAGTTGGACCGGATGTTGAACCTACTTCTGATGATATTGATTCAACACTCATTTAAGTGGGTGTATTATACCATAATTGAGCCGGAAATTGTACTATGGGATAATGTCCAATTTCCAAACACCAAATTCCAAATAATTACAAAACGTTAGTTTGTTTTGGAGTTTGTTCCTGTGTTTATCCTTGTAATTGTAAAGTACCCTGTTCGTGGATTTTCATTTGTTTGCCGGAAACCCAGGCAAGCATGCCGGTCGAGCGCTTTGCGTTTGATCTTTGTGACTGAATATCCTTGCCGCTTTTACTTTCTTCTGCTTTTAATCTTAAGGTTCTAACAATGGATGTTAACCATTTAATATCCAGAACTCCAACTTTTTGAGGAGTAGTTTGCAAATGGGCTTTGGTGTCGACGCCGGCAGCGCTAGCTAGTTTTACGACTTCGCTTTGGAGTTCAGCCATCTCCTGCTTTAGGTGCTGTTGTTCTTGACCGGCAGAAGTTGCCTGGTCTTGATATTCTTTATGGATCGCGGCGGTAAGTTTTTGGGCGTTCTCTTTGGATTTTTGTTCGTCCTGACCATTCATTTCTTCAATCTGCTTTTTGTCTCTTGCCCGTTTTAGATCATCGTGAGCAATCTCATTGGGTTTGCTGCCAAGGCCTTTTGGACCAAATCCAAACTCTTTTAGGGCTTCGCTAAAAATAGGTTTTGCGACTTGGGAACCCAGAGTTTCAAACGGGTCCCAAGCCATTCTGGCAGCATTTTTCGCGGTCTGTGCGGGTTTCATTTAGCCACAAATTATACCACTTTTAGAACGTAATCTCAAGGTCAGGTGAAGGTATTGGTATTCTTTTTTCGTAAGGGATCCAATTTTCCAGTTCCGAGTTGAATTTATCAACCTGTTTGGCTTGTTCACTTTGTGGTTTTGGCGAAGGAATAACGCTTTTAATGGGTGTGGTGTTTGTATTTGGAAATGGCATTTGGTACGTTTTGTTTACAGAAAGTGCGAGCAGTGCAAAATATGCTATTAAAATTGTCGCGCCGATAATGGCCAGAGTTATGAGTTTTGGTTTTTTTATACGGACTATTGCGTTTACTGCGCGCATCGTGATTTCTTTAGGCGATGGTTTTGGTAATTTTGGCTTTGGGGAAATATTTGCCGGAGTTCTTTTTTGGCCGGATCCTGTTTCTAAATTTTCTTCGGAGAGGATATCCTGCTCCATTGGTTGAAATTGGTTGTCTGCCATGTTTTTAGAAAAATAGCCTTACGGCTTCGTTAAAAAGTATTTTTGCCCGCGCGAGCTGCGTTCCTACTTGGTCAATTAAATTTGAAGTTTGACTAAGATATCCTTGATTGAAATCATTACCATTTTGGGAGTCGAGTCGGGCCTGAGCCGTACTTTCTATATCGCCTGTTTTCTGTTTAATATCGGCTATTTCGGAAGACCAGTTGACAAGGATTGAACTTTTTTGACTGTTTGTTACCTGCTGATCAAGCAGACTTGAAATGTTTATAAAATCCTGGTACATTGCCGTGCTTTCGGCCACGTTCATGGAGGCGAAAATAAAATTCATTTGAGGAGTAAGAGAAGTTGATATTTCTGATTTTAACTGGCTCGCGTTATCTACCAAACCTTGTAAGTCAGTTGCCGACGATATATTTTGCTGGTTCTGTTTGATGAAATCGGTTTGGTTTTTAAGAAGAGCAATTATTTTGTCTTTAGGCCTTTTGGCTTTATCAAAGTCAATAGCGTTGGCGTTTTCGCTGGCCAGATATAAATACGATATGTAAATGTTGTCCACTTGGATTAAATAATCTTTGGTTTTTAGGTAGGCATCGTTTTTGGCCGTTGCTGTTTTGAACTGCAGAAAATTGGAACGGGTGGTTAGATATCTATCGTGAAGATCTGAATATTTGGAAAGCTGGAATTTGTAATCATCTTGGGCTTTTTGCAGAGCGGAAGTTGGGCTTGGGGACTGCGCTTGTAGTGGATAGCGGATAGAGAATAGAGTTAAGAGAACTGTAAATATAACGATTGGCAAGATCCATTTACAATTCGAAATTCGAAATTCAAAATTCAAAATTCTTGATTTGGGCATCAATTTGATTGTATCATTTTACAGTGTTAACTCCAGACCATCATAGGTCGTGTGGTAGGCTAACCGGAAGTTAGCCTGACACCCTTGGGGTGGAATCGGAAAGTTTTAGTACTGATTCCAGCGCAATTGGCAATTCTTTTATGCCAGGACTTTCGCTAAAGTGGTCCATTTTGTGAACAATGATTATTTCCGATCCCAGTTTTTCTCTAAAATCATCTTGGTTATCCAGCGGAACCCAAGGATCGTCGTCAGAAAATATCGCGACGCTTTTTGGTAGATGGGTTTTAACTGCCGATAAATCTATAGGGGTTTTAAGCCAATGTTTGTCCGTTTTCTGTACTTCTGGGTCGTTTTCCAATCCTGATAGCCTTTTAAAAAACCCTGCCACGAAAACTGCGCCGCCAACCCTGACTCCTTTTGGCAGAGTTAATAAATATCTTGCGATTGCTTGGACGCCCATACTGTGTCCAACGAAATACGTATTTTTGTCCGCTTTTTCGACAATGCTGGCAAGTGCTGGTATCCAGTTATAAATGCGAGGTTTTTCGGGTTGAGGCATCTGAGGTACAGAAACTTCAAAACCTTTCGCCATCAGTTCTTTTTTTAGCCAGGGAAACCATCCCTCTTCGGGATAGCCTCCCCATCCATGAGCTATGATTACTCTCTTCATATCATCACCTCTCTAGATTGTTTGATGTGGGTCGGAGAGGACTCGAACCTCCAAGCCTTGCGGCACACGTTCCTAAAACGTGCGCGTATACCAATTCCGCCACCGACCCTCGTGTGCGTCTGTCACTTTCTGTTCACAGAACAGAAACGAGATTTCCGCCATCTCGGCGCACGTTTGATTTTAGCAAATTTTAGCGGGTAGAGCGAATTTTTATAACGGTGCTTTTGTGTGCTTGCCATTCGATTGTGTCATCTAAAGGTTCCAGCTCGATTTTGCCATATCGGCGTTCGAGGGCTTTTGATATTAAGTAGTCTGCAAAGTGCGGATTTTTGGGAAGAAGTGAACCGTGGAGGTAGCAGCCAAAAGCGTTTTTGTAAACTGCTCCTTCTGTTTGATCTTCCCCGTTGTTTCCGGCGCCGATTAGAACCGTACCGAGGGGTTGGACGCCGGAACCTAAGTATGTTTTACCGCTGTGGTTTTCAAAGCCGATGAGTTGATCAAGGTCAATATTATTGTTCGAGCGAAGTCGAGAACTACTGCTTTTACTTCTCGAATCGTCGCTTCGCTCCTCTCTCGAAGAATATCTTGATTTGATAACGTGTTTTAATTCTGGATTTACTTCGATTAGCAGGTTTTGGATCATGCGGTTGCTGGAGCCTTGAGTGTAAGCGTCGAAGAGGCTTATTCCTTTGATTTCTTCCCCGTCTTTTGTTTTAAAATAATTTTGCAAAAGCTGGTATCCACCGCAAATTGAAAGCATAACTGCGCCCTCGTCTATAGATTTATCTAAGTCTTTTGCCTTTTTTTGCAGATCGCGGCCTACTATTGTTTGCGCTTTATCCTGTCCGCCACCAAAAAAATAAAAGTCAAAGTCATTGTTTAGTGCATCGCCGACTGATACCGCGGATAGGTTTACCTTAATCCCTCTCCACTGACAACGCTTCGTAACAGCAATGATGTTTCCTTTGTCTCCGTAAGTGTCCATAAGATCAGGATATAGATGGCAGATGTTAAGTGTTACTGGTTGTGCCATTTAACTCCTTTGGTTAATTTTGAAAGTGTTTTTTGAACTTCCAAAAGTGCCGTGTAAGTGGGTAAAATAAATAGAGTATCATTTTCCTTCAATTTTCCCAGTGAAAAATTTAATGAGTAAGATATATCTTCTACGATGTTATTTTTACTCAATTTAAACTGGGCGTACTTGAACCTTGCTGCCAGATCCCAAGCGCGCAAGCCGCTGACTGTAACCGATTTGATATTATTTTTTAGAATTTCCCAATTAGTGTCCCAGATCCACGAGACGTCGCGGCCGTCGGCGAAGTTATCATTTAGGATTGAGAGTAAGTTGATTTCTTTTTGGTTTGCGATTGTTCGAAGGACTTCGTTTGCGCCTGCGGGGTTTTTAATAAGAAAGATCATTACGTTTTTGTCCCCCACTTTAATTTTTTGGAAGCGTCCAAAGGCGGAAGAAAAGCTTTCTAGTTCTTTAGCCGCTGAATTAACGCCGATATTTAACGCAGAACTTGCTGATAAGGCGGCAAGGACGTTATAGACGTTGTAGAGGCCGGGAAGCTGGTAGCTAATCGTTAATAGTTTATCGTTTATTGTTAATCGGGTGTTGGTTGAGAAATCTTTGTTAAATTTAATATTGGACGAGGAAACCTGTGGTTTCGGTCGTTTAAAATTGCAATTTGGACACGTGTAGTAGCCTTCGTGGGCCGAGAGGATGAGAGAATAATTGAGTTTAGTACTACAGTTGGGACAGTTTCTGACGTCCGCGACTTGGGAGATTTGCGGAAGATTGATATTCTTTTCCTCTACTCCAAAGTAAATTACCTTGCCTTTAAAATTTTTGGCAAGAAAGGCAATCCCGGGATCGTCAGCGTTGGCTATCAAAGTTGTATCTTTGGGTTGCATGGCGAGAGCTTTTTGCCACTTGGTTCGAACCGTATCGACTTCTCCGTATCTATCCAGCTGGTCGCGAAAAAGGTTTAAAAGAACGACCATTTTTGGATTTACATTTTCCAGCGCTTGCGGCAGGGTTGCTTCGTCGACTTCCCAAATTGCCAAATCAACGTCAAGATTTCCAAAAATTGAAGATTTTTTTAAGAGAGTTGAGGCGATTCCGCGCAGGAGGTTTGAACCTTGCCGGTTGTGGATGGTTTTGTATTTTGCGGCAAGGATTTGTGTAATGAGCCTTGATGTGGTGGTTTTGCCGTTGGTGCCGGAGACAACGATAGATCCGTATTTTAAATTGGCGCAGAGTTTTTTAACCAGGTCTGTATCGATTTTTAGAGCATAGAGTCCGGGAGCGGCTGTTGCTCCTCCGCCTTTTGCCTTTAAGGCCCAAGCGGTTAGTTTGCCGATGGCAATGCCGGATATGAGACGTAAGTCCATTTAGAAAGATTTTAGTCTATCCGACTAGAGGATTTCCAGTTTGGCGAAGAAGGCGTTGATGTCTTTGGCCCAACCTCCTCCGCTTAGCACGGCCGGCGGTGCGTACACTGCCATCATTTTATCCGGTGTGTCCATTCCTTTGGCAATGTATCTTTCTTTCAGGGTTTTTCCTACATTGTCTATTGCCTGATTCCAGGATTCGAAGTTGGTGCGGCCGTTTTCAAAACCCCACGCATTATAGCTGCTCTGTCTTGAAGCATTGCCGCCTCCTGATTCCTTCATGGCGATTGCGGGTATCAGGCGGTAATCGATGTTGTATTTGTCTGCGACTTCGACCATGTAGGTCGAATAAGGTTCAAGTACAGTGTTTTTGAGGAAGTTAGATATGAAATACGGGCGCATGTCGGTGATTTTTACACCAAGGACTTGACCATTCTGCTGGTTTGAGCCACTTGCGGTTAGAGTGGGCGCGGAAGAAAGGAATTGTTTAATTTTATCGTCCCTATTCTTTTGGAGGTAGAAAACAGATCCGCCAAGGGTTACGGCTGCTACTAAAAACCACACAAACACTAACCCAAGTTTTTTAAACATTGGTTTATACATTTACTATCTCATTTCGCCTTTGAGGATGTCAAACAATTTCCTATGCGCCAAATGGTATTATGACTCATCTTTAATTTCTTTCATTTTCCTGCCTCGTAGCTGAAGAAGTTTTGCAGCAAGGTAGCTCGTGGCAATAGCCCCAAAAACGATTCCAGCAAATTGGCCTGCCCCTTCTGTGTTGGAAAATGGATATGTTTGATGAATACGCATCTCATCTGTATTAATTACGCGTTCACCCAGCACCTCAAGATCCGCCTTTTGTTGTTCTTGGGATATTGGTTTGCCTTTTGAGATTCCATCTAAATCGTCATGCGCCATTTTGTATTGGGTATTGGTGACTGGAGGGTACAATTGGTTTATTTCTTCTTCAACACGGTCATCTCTTCTTAATCTTCTGCGCACGTCGGCTGTACCTGCAGCAGCCGCTGCTATTCCTAAAACACTCAACCCTGCTCGTATCGCAATACCTCTTCTGGTAATTTTTGTTGGGGGTTTAGGAACAGGTTGGCGACGAAATTTTGTTTTGGGTTTGCTTTTTTGTGTATCAATAACATTCACAGAACCACTATAAGGTGCTTCTTTGTCGGGATCTTCTGCTAGTTCAATTTCTATTGCATCAGAAATGATTCTATCTTCAGGATTCAGACTTTCATCAAATTCTGATAACATTTTATCGAGATGTTCACGGTACCAACTATCAGAAATTTCTGCTGAATCCGAGCTATTAATCCCTATAATAAATTTTTGCTCCGGGCCTTTTTCTGTTTCAGATGTGGGTTGACGAACTGTAATTTGATCAACAATATGTCCGCTATCATTGGCGCTTAGAAGAATTATAGCGGCAGCTTGTTGAATAAGGCGATTTAGCCCCGGTTGATTTTCTAAAGCTGTGTGAGAATCAACTGTGTAATGAAGTATACCAAGCGGACTCCTATAATCAACAAATTCCGGTTTTTCCAAAGAAATTTCCGGGGTTTCCGGTTCAAATTGATATGTATCTAAGCGGTCTTGCATATTAACGTATAAGAACGATCTGAGCGGGAGACGGGGCTCGGACCCGCGACCTTCTACTTGGCAAGCAGACGCTCTACCACTGAGCTACTCCCGCAAGTCGGAATAGACTCCGTTAACGTTCTGCAATGCAGAACTTATCACTTCGTCATTCCTCCTTTTTCAAATGCTTGCGCATTTGACCTAATCGCAAGATAAAGCTTGATAGATTATAGCTTGTGAGGATTTTTGTATCAAGATTTATCCATAAATGCTAAGATTAAATTATGGAAAGAATTGAGACATTAAGCTGGAAAGCGATAACTCGAGTAATTATTGCCGCCGTAATTGTTTATTTGGTAGTTCGGCTTCTTGAAGTAATTCTGATAGTAGTTGTTGCCATGATGCTTGCTGCCGCGTTTTATCCTTTTGTT
>OBEQ012970257.1_pt1 | contig 37771 bp, 35 predicted proteins | sample 1670901 | NCBI WGS metagenome assembly OBEQ01 (sample SAMEA104232315, study PRJEB22302) | groundwater metagenome | biome: forest; feature: aquifer; material: groundwater | place: USA | collected 2011-08-07 | depth 5.4 m | reverse complement strand
GGTCACTACAAATGAAAACTGAAAAAGATATAATGCTGTTATTAAGGTAGTTGTAATTTTAAACTTACTAAAAACTCATGAAAAAAGATGTTTTTTAGTGATTTTTTAGGCACAAATTTACAAGATGGGTTAATTCTTTTTGTTAAAATGTTACATTTTCTTTGCTTGTTAATTTGAATTGTTTTAGTTAGATTTATAAAAAGCATCAATGTTATAAATATTTAAAAATGAAAATATCTAAAATTAAATATAAGCTGAATTCAATTCTAGAATTTTATAAATTAATAAAACATCGTTTTGTGTTAACAAGGCATCTATTTGTTTTATTTATACTTGTTTTAGTACCAACTTTTGTTTTTTCAACTACGAGGACATGGAGTGGGGCAACTACAGGTACTGTTGCTTGGGCTGGTAATTGGGGAACAGACCCAGTTGCTGCTGATGATATTGAAATTACAACAACTGGAACATTAATAATTACCGGAATGCCTGCTTTAGCTTTGAATTCAATAACTGTTCACGGCGGCAGTAATTATACCGTTGAATTTCAAGGGGCTAATACTCTTACTGTGGGAGGAAACGCAGGTACTGATTTTGTAATTGATGCATCAACAGGTTTTAAATTAAGTGCTACAAACGCACCTAGTATAACTATGGAGCTAGTGCAACATCAACTATTAATGGAGTGTTTACTATAAATGCAGGATGCACCTTTACAATGTCAAATGCTAGTGTTGTAAATACAATTTCAACTACTGGATCTATTGTTAATGCAGGTACAATTACTGGAGGAACCACCGCAAAATTAATATTTGAAGGTTCATCATCCTATACTCATTCACAAAATGGAGGGACTATACCTACAGCAGATTGGAATGGAGCAACAAACACGGCAACATCAACCTGTAATGTGACAGGTATGACATCTACTAAACCAGCTGGATTGGTAACAACTTCTAATACTTTTTACCATTTTACTTGGAATTGTCCTGGGCAAACAGCAAGTTTAATATCAGGCTCTCAGGATGGTATAGCCTTAGGAAGTGAAAATTTTACTTGTTTAGGTAATTTTACATTGACTAATTCAAATGGTTATATTATTGCTTTTTCTGATGTTAGTGGTGGTGCATTAAGTACGATGACAGTTGGAGGGAATATGGTTTTTGACGATGCGAGTGGCGATAATTTTATTTTTAACTATTGGAGTACACCAGTTACTGTGAATATTACAGGAAATCTAGTTGTTAGTGGAGGTCATGTCGATATTCATAGTTTTACAACTGGTGCTGTTACTACTGTAAACGTTACGGGTAATGTTACTGTTTCTAGTGGTGATTTTCATGTAAATGTAGCGGGTTATAATGGGGGTGTGACTTTAAATGTAAGTGGTGATTTAACAGTGTCTGGGGGAGCTTTTGTTGGAGCCTATGGTGCTGGGACCTCAAATGTAAATGTCACAGGTGATATTGTGCTATCTTCAGGTTCCTTTCGTGGAACATTATCATCAGGTTCTCCTACTTTTTCAATGAATGATTTAACTGTTTCAGGAGGAACGTTTTACGGTACTGATGGAGCAGGATCTCCAACATGGACTATAACAGGGAACGTTGCAATTTCAGGATCTGCTAGTTTTAGAGGTACATCGACCACATCTACTGGTGATCCAACTTTTACTATCACGGGGAATTTGACTACGTCAGGAGGTAGTACATTCTTTTATGGTTCACGTGCTTCAGGATCAAATTCTACATTCAATATTGACGGATCGGTAGATCTTTCAACTGGAACTTCAGTTGCTTGTAATAGTTACACTAGTACTTCTTTCACTTGTACGTTTAACTTAACAGGTACTGCTTCAAATAATTTAACTTTACCTACAGGATTAACATACGATGCATCTGCAACTTGGAAATGGAGTATTGCATCTGGAAGAACAGTCACTTTACTTTCAAACGTTGAACTTGGAGGAACTGCCAGCAGTTGTTCGTTTACTAACAATGGAACATTAATCATGGGAACGTACACTTTTCCAGCTGTCACTTCTGCTGCTGCTTCGTTTGTAAATGCATCGGGAGCTACTTTGAAAACTGCTACTTTGACAGGTATTACTGCTTTAGGAACAGCTACTGGAGCAATATTGGTTACAGGAACACGAACCTATAATACAGCTGGAATTTATGTTTTTAATGGAACAGCAGCTCAAATAACAGGAACTTTTGCAACAACTGTTGGAAGTTTAGAATTTAATAATACAGCAGGCGTTACTTTATCTCAAGGAATTACAGTAGCTAATGGAGGAACTCTTACATTAACAGCAGGCTATCATGATTTAGCAACTTATACATTACAAGTTGGAACTTCGTCAACATCAACCGTGACACAAACGGCAGGAGGTTTATATAGCGCAACCAATAATGGAAGTTTTAAACGGTATATTCCAGCTGGAGCTGTCGCTAGTACTGGTGGTGCAAATTATGGTTTGTTTCCTTTTGCTAAAGCGGCTGGTAAAGTTGCAAAATATGAATTAAATTCCACAGTATCTCCAACAGGTGCTGGATTCATAACTGGGACTCCCTCTTTTTCAGGTTCTCTTGTAGATGTTACTTATACTGATGATAATGCCCCTGTTGATTATATTGTTACAACCAGATCGGTAGTGTTAGTCTCAACAGCAACTGGGGGAACTTATACTCTTAAATTAACAGCTGCTACTTTAGGAGCTGGTACTGCATCGGATTTGACATTACTTACGTATACTGCATCTGCAATTGGGCACATTGGAACGTATGTTGCAAATTCAGGTACAGCTCCAGCACCCGTTCTTTCTAGAACAGGTGTCACTGATGCTAACATAAGTACAGCACAAACTTTTGTTATTGGTACATACAATCAAGTGGCAACACCTTTACCGATTCAATTAATTTCTTTTAAAGGAAAAAAAGTTGGAATCGACAATGAGCTTGAATGGACAACTGCATCAGAATTGAATAATGACTTTTTCACAATTGAAAGAACGTATGACGGAACTATTTTTGAAACAGTTGGAACGCAAAGTGGAGCTGGGAATTCAAACGCTTTGTTAGATTATTTCTTAATAGATTATAATGTTAGACCAGTAATAAACTACTATCGCTTAAAACAAACAGATTACGACGGACAGTTTACTTTCTCTGATGTAATTTCAATTGATAACACAGATGCTAAATCTTCTAAACTAATTGTATTGAAAACCAATATTTTGGGTCAAGAAGTGAATGAGCATTACAGAGGATTAGTAGTTATTGTTTATTCAGATGGGACATCGATGAAAATTATTCAATAATTGTTTTTTTTATTTTGTAGGGATAAGGCATGCCTTATCCCTACAAAATAAAAAAAAACATTACCATTCTTCCTCAGTTCCATTTTCCTTATTATCTTGATTCAATAATTTTTTCCAATCATAAGATCCATCGTCAGTATCTCTCAGGATATCTTTATAATCATCTTTGTCAATTACTTGATGTTCGATTTCTTCTCCTGTATATTCTTCAATTTCAGTAATTAGCATTTTTTCTTCTTCGCTACAGAATGAAATAGCACTCCCTTTATTATTTCCTCGTCCACAACGTCCGCATCTGTGAACATAGTTTTCTGGATTGTCAGGTACATCATAATTAATTACATATTCAACTGTTGGAATATCTATTCCTCGAGCTGAAACATCGGTGGTAATTAAAACTCTATTTTCTCCTGATCTAAATCGATCTAAAATAGCAAAACGGTCTTTTTGTTCAACTCCACCATGTAAGGCTTCCGTGTCGATACCAACTCGTTTCATAGCTTCTACAACACGAGCGGCTCTAACTTGTGTACGAACAAAAACGATGAATTTACTTTCTTCGTATTCTTTTAAAATGTTTTCTAAGAAAAAACGTTTGTCATCCATTGTTACATACGTAACAGTATGTTCAATATTTCCAGCAACTGGATTATGAGGAGCAATTTGAATACGAATTGCATTTCTAACAACTGAATAGGCTACTTTTTTAATTTCAGGCGTAATAGTTGCTGAAAAGAAAAGGGTTTGACGTCGTTGTGGAATGTGTTTAGAAACATCTTGAATGTCTTTTAAGAACCCCATGTCTAACATTAAATCGGCTTCGTCCAACACTAAATATTCTAATTTTGAGATGTCAATATGACCTTGAGAAATTAAATCGAACATTCTTCCTGGTGTAGAAACCAAAATGTCAATTCCGTTGTTTAAGGTTTTTATTTGCTGTTCTTGTTCCACACCACCAAATAAACCAAACGTTTTAACAGAAGTTGAACGTCCAATGTCTTGAAATACCAATGAAATTTGTTTCGCTAATTCTCTCGTAGGAACCATTACTAAACAACGAACACCTTTGTATGTTTTTTTCTTTTTTGTCTCTAGTACATGTAAAATAGGAATTGCAAATGCTCCTGTTTTTCCTGTTCCTGTTTGAGCAATAGCCAAAACATCTTCGCCATCTAAAATGGGTTTTATCGCTTTGAATTGAATATCAGTTGGTCTATTGAAACCAAGTGTTTCTAATTGCGATTTTATTAAAGGGGAAATGTTGTAGTCGCTAAATTTCATGAGAATGATTTATTGTAAATATGTGTGTAAAATGTGTTTAATCATTAATTAGATTAAATATTTCTGGAAATCTTCTATTTGCATATTCTGGAAGTACTTCACAAAATAAACGGAGTGTAAATAAATCGCTTTCAACTTTTTCTAGCTCAAAGAGTTCTGAAGGAAGTTCCGTTTCGGAGGAATTGTCATGTTATTCGCAATCACATCGCGTAGTTCACTATCAAATAATGAGGAATAATTTTCTAAGTACTTCTTATCAAAGTCAAAAGGAATAATATTTTCTGTAAATGATTCAGAATAAGTCGATTTTCCTGCACCACTACATCCTGCAATAATTATTAAATTGGGCCGTTGCAATTGATATGGGCTTTTTGTATGTCTGAAAGATTTATTGATTTGAATTCGTTGTTCTTTCTTGCTTCAATTTGTGGCTTAACTTTCATTTTGTATATTTTAGCCATTTTAGAACGATAGTCTTCGTATGAAATATCAAAACTAAAAGAGGGCTTTTCTTTTTTTATTGTAATCTTCATGATTAATAAAATTATAAGTTTACCATTACAAAAATACACTATTTTAACGAATGTCCCAAACAAAAACCGCCCTGAAAAAACAGAGCGGATAATAGATTTTATTTTGTGATTGACATTATAAAATAAACGCCAGTCTAGGTATTTATATTTCTTCTGATGTAAACTCTGGAACTAAAATACGTCCACAATGCTCACAAACAATGATTTTTCTTTTCAAAGTGATTTCTAATTGACGTTGTGGTGGAATTTTATTGAAACAACCTCCACAAGAATCACGATTAATTGGAACAACTGCTAATCCATTTTTAGAATTATTTCTTAAACGACTGTATGCAGTGATTAGACGTTCGTCAATTTTTTTCATCGCAGCTTCAGAAGCTTTTGTCAATTTATCTTCGTCTTTTTGAGTTTCACCAACGATTTCGTCAAGCTCTTTGCGTTTTGATACTAAATCAGTTTTTCTGAATTCTAGTCTCGCTTTCGCTTCCTCTAAAGATTCTTTCTTCGTTCCGATTTTGTATTTAACTTCTTTACTTTTTTTATCGTGTAATTTAATTTCTAACTCTTGAAATTCAATTTCTTTCGCTAAAGACTCAAATTCACGGTTATTTCGAACTTTTTCTTGTTGTTCTTTGTACTTACTGATTGCCAATTCAGAATCTTTAACAGCATTCTTACGATCAGAAACTTCCGTTTCAAGTTCTTTTATTTCTTCTTGACTTTTAGCGATACGAAGAGAAATTCCTTCTAACTCGTCTTCTAAATCTTGAACCTCCAATGGTAATTCACCACGTACAGTTTTGATTTTATCGATCTCAGAATCAATCTTTTGTAATTCGTATAATGCGTCTAATTTCTCAGGAATTGATACATCTTTTTTCGTCGCAGTTGTTGCCATGTGCTAAAAATAATTTATAGGATTTGTGTTTACCCCCGTTAAATGAAGGACAAAGATAGGGAATTTTTTCTTCAAAATGTCAGCTATTAAGTTGATTGTGTACTGTTCGCTTTCAAAATGTCCAATATCAGCTATAACTAATTGATTTTCAGAATCAAAAAAATCGTGATATTTGTAATCAGCTGTAATAAAAATATCTGCTTTAATTTGTTTTGCGTTTTTCAACAGGAAACTTCCTGATCCACCGCAAAAAGCAACGGTTTTTATTGGTTTATTCAAAAGGTTAGTATGGCGAATAATTCCACAATTAAATGTAGATTTAATTTGACTTAAAAATGCCAATTCATCCATTTCATTTTCTAATATACCAAACATTCCACTTCCTTCAAAAGGATGACTATTTTTAAGTGAAATAATATCATAAGCTACTTCTTCATACGGATGTACATTTTTCATTGCCTTAATGACTGAATTTAAAACGTGTGTGGTAGAAATAACTTCCAATTTCACTTCTTCAACTCTAGAATTTTTCCCTTTTTTTCCTTCAAATGGATTTGCATTTTCAAGCGGTGTAAAAGTTCCAATTCCATTCAATTCAAAACTACATTCGTTGTAATTCCCAATTTCTCCGGCTCCTGCTTCAAACATTGCTTTTGAAACAATTTCAGAATGATCTTTCGGAACAAAAACAGATATTTTACAGATTGCATTTTCATTTGGTGATAAAACTTGAAGATTTTTCAACCCTAATCTTTTACCAATTTCGAAATTAACTCCATATCTATAATTATCCAGATTTGTATGAATAGCATAAATAGCAATTTTATTTTCAATCGCTTTAATTACAGTTCGTTCAATGTAATTTTTACCATTTAGTTTTTTTAATCCGGAAAATACAATAGGATGGTGGGCTATAATCAAATTACAACCTTTTTCAATCGCTTCGTCAACAATCGCTTCAGTACTATCTAAACAGATTAGTGCGGATGTAATTTCCATCTCAGAATTTCCAACGATTAATCCACAATTATCATAACTAGCTTGACTAGAAAGCGGAGCTAAAGATTCTAAATACGATGTTATTTCTTTTATTTTCATTTTTTTTTTACGATTTCAGGTATTTTTTTGAAACATATAAGGAATTTAAGGACATATAAGTAAATGTATTAAAAATTAGTGCAGAGTATAATGTATAATAGTAAAGTTCTAACAACTGTGACCTACACAGTCCAACACCTAATACCCAACACCTAAAGTTGATAAACCAACCCAAAATTCAAACTAAACACTTTAGCATAATGCTTATAACTATCTATTTTTCCTAAAGAAGTATTCAATTGCCATCTATATTCTGGCATAAAATAAATAGACCACGAAGGACTAAGATTTAATTGAATTCCAGTATTTATTGATGCGCTGAGTATAAAAGTGTTAAAATCTGTAGTTGATTTTATACTTGCTGTGCTTTTTTCGTGTTTATTATTTTCCCATTGTTGCTCTTGTCTATAATTGAGAAACATTTGTGGAATAATTCCACCACCTGCTAAAAAACGAAACTTTTCGCCTTTTGAATATAGAATTTTTAAAGGCATCGCAATATAAGAATAAGTGGTTTGATAATTAAATGTGGAATCTGATCCTTCAAATTGATAGCTTTCACCATTTTTCATATAGGTTAAACCTGATTCGAAAGCAAAATTTTTCATGAAATAACTTCTAAATCCAAATGAATAGTTCCAAGTTGCCAAACTTTTTTCATCTGCTCTTAGTTTTAAAGGTGATCCATATAAATCGCCGTTTTCGATTAGTTTTCTATTGCAATAGTTCCATGAAGTACTGAAAACTAATTCTGAAGATCCATCTTTGGTGATTTTTTGTTTGATTTTTTTAACTGAATCTTTTTTAACAGGCTCAGTGGGTTCTCCGATTAAAATTTGAGAATTTAAGTTAAAAGAAATAAATGTGATGAAGAATAAACAAGTGTGATTAAATATTTTCATTATTTTTACGTTAGAAAATTTGAATTGATATAAGCAAATATCGTAAAATATATAACATACAACTATGAGTACTCAAGAAAAAAAGAAAAAGAGTTTGATTAAAAGGATTTTAAAGTGGACAGGCATTACCTTCTTACTTTTAATAATTGCCATGCTCATTATTCCCGTTATTTATAAAGACGACATAAAGCAAATGGTTATTGATGAGGCGAATAAAACGTTGTTGGCTGATTTGTCTTTGGGTGAATTTGATTTAACTTTTGTAAGTTCTTTTCCTAATTTAACAGTTCAGTTAAATGATTTAAAAATTACTGGTAGAAAAGAATTTAAAGGTGTTGACCTTGTTAAAATAAAGGAATTTCGTGCTCATGTTGGGTTATGGAGTGTTATTGGAGGAGATAAAATTGAAATCGATGAAATTCATTTAGATAAACCTTCTTTTGATGTTCGAGTGTTGAGTAATGGTCATGCTAATTATGATATTACAATTCCTGATTCGATCCCTACTCCCGAACCAAAAGAAGAATCAAAATTTCATTTGAAATTAAAAGAATATTCTATCAATAATGCGAATATTCGATACGACGATCAACCAGGAGCAATGTTTACTGAGTTAGTAAATTTAACTCATATTGGAACAGGTGATTTAACAGCCGACGTAATAGATTTTAATACAACGACTTCAATTGATGAAATGACTTATGAAATGGATGGTGTTTCGTATTTAAAGAAAGTAAAGACGAATATGATCGCAAATATTTTGATGGAATTTACGGAGAAAACATCAAAATTCACATTAAATGAAAACGAAATTTCTTTGAATGCATTGCATTTTTCTTTTGATGGATTTTATGAAATGTTAGAAGGGTATGATAACATGGATTTAAAATTGAAAGCGGACAAAGCAACTTTTAAAGATTTTTTATCATTGATCCCAACTTTTTATCAATCAGGATATGAAAGTATGATAGCCAATGGAAGCCTTTCTTTTAAAGGAGAAGTGAAAGGAAGAATGGACGATAAAAATTTACCAGGTTGGGATTTTGGTTTAAATGTAGATAAAGCGAAAATTAAATATGCTGGACTTCCTGGTTCCATTGATAACATCACAATTAAAGCAGGATCTAAATTTAAAGGAGGTTCAAATATGGACGAAATGACCTTGGATGTTCCTAAATTTCACGCTGATTTTGTTGGGAATACTTTAGATGCAACGTTGAAAATGAGAACTCCAACTACAGATCCTTTCATTGACTCCAAAATTTTAGCTAAAGTTAATTTAGCTACTTTAGGAAAAGTGATTCCAATGGCTGAGGGAGAGTCGTACAATGGAAAATTAGATGCTGATGTAGTTCTGAATGGTAAAATGAGTGCGTTAGAAAGTCAGGATTTTGAAGCTTTTAAAGCAGCTGGTACTGTATTATTAAGCGATATATTATACAAATCGAAAGATATGCCAAGTGATGTTGCTGTGAAGACAATGTTGTTGCGTTTTTCTCCTCAAAATTTATCACTGGAAAGTTTAGATGCTAAAATGGGTAAATCTGATTTCCAAATGGCGGGGAAAATTGATAATTATTTGGGATACGCTTTAAAAGATGAAATGCTAAAAGGCGATTTTTTATTTAAAAGTTCTAATCTAGATTTAGATGAATTAATGGGGACGACTGTTACTGCAGCGCCTGTAACCGAAGCTGCTACAACCGAAACTACAACTGAACTTCCAGCAGCTACAGAACCATTTTTAATTCCAAATAATGTTGATTTCAATTTAAATACTTCCTTAGCGAATGTAAAATACAATGGAATTGAAATTAAAAACATTTCTGGAGGAATTAAAATGAAAGAAGAAGTGGCTTCTTTGGATAATTTAGTCATGAATGCAATGGGAGGTTCTATTGGTTTAAACGGGAAATACGACACGAAAGATCATCACAAACCACGAGTAGATTTTGGATACGATTTAAAAGATATTGACATCAAACAACTGGCAGATAATTTTTTGACAATTCAAAAATTAGCACCTATTGCAAAATATACAAAAGGAAAAATTAGTACTAAGTTTGATATGAAAACAGCTTTGACTGCTGGAATGGAACCAATTTATAATACGTTAAATGGAAATGGTGATTTTTATTCCAAAATGGTGACTATTTCGGGATTCAAACCGCTTGAAAAAATTGCTGAAGAATTAAAAATGAGTAAATTATCATCTCAAACAATTAATGATTTAAAAACGAAGTTCAAGTTTGAAAATGGTAAAGTTACATTGACACCATTTGATGTAAAGTTGGGTAAAATTGTAACGAAAGTTTCAGGTTCTTCTACTTTTGAACAAGACATTGATTACGTTTTAGCAATGAATATTCCGAAAGAAGAAATTCCAGCTAATATGATTAAAATGGTCGAAGATCAATTGAAAAAAGTGAACAATTTGGTTCCTAAATTAAATCTAAGTGCGATTCCAGATTTTATTAAAGTGAATGTTTTGGTAAAAGGAAAAGGTACGGATCCAAAAGTGTCAACTGATTTCAAAGAAGCATTATTAAAAGCGACAGGAAATTTGAAAGACAATTTGATCAACAATATAAAAGAAACAGTAAAAGATACCGTAAAAGCTATTGTAGGAAAGAAAATTGAAGAAGTGCGTGAAGATTTAAATGCGAAGAAAGATAAAATCATGCAGGATGCTCAAAAATTGGCTGACAAAGCAAAAGCGGAAGGTAAAAGAGCAGCAGATGCTGAGAGAGAAATAGGGGAGAAGGCTGCTAAAGCTGCGATGGATGAAGCTGGATCAAATCCAATAAAGAAAAAAGCTGCTGAAATTATGGGGAATAAAGCAAAGAAAACTGCTGAAGAAAAAGCGGTGAAAATCGAAAATACAGCCAATTCAAAAGCGGATCAAATAATGAAAGAAGCAAAAGAAAAAGCAGATCAGATAAAATAACGAAAATAATATAATTGTTTTAATGGAATAATTGTATTGATAAAACATCGTAGCGACTTAACATCGTAGCGACTTAACATTGTTAAGTCGAATTCAATAATAATTGAATTAATTAAGTATGCACAACAAAGCAATTATGATTATTTTTACAAAATGATTAATAAAATCAATTTTTCATTTGTTCAAGAGCATGTAAAAACCCTTCTTAAAAGGATGGGGATTGTGCTTTTATTTATGTCCTTTGCGAGATTGGTTTTTTATATAGCTAATTCAGATAGTTTTTTGAATCTTTCAATATATGATATATTCGTTAGTATTTGGTTTGACTGTATAACGATTTGTATATTTTTTATACCAATTTATTCATTGTATTTGTTGCCTTTTCCTCTAAGAGAAACTAAAATTTATAAGCTGTTTTTCAAGATTTTATTTCATCTAGTTAATTCATTAATTTTGTTTTTGAATCTGATTGATGTTGAATATTTTCAATTCACATCTAAAAGATCAACATTTGATATTTTTTCAGTTGTTGGAGGTGAAAGCGATATGGGTACATTGATTTGGTCGTTTGTGAAAGATTTTTGGATTCTCATTATAATCTTTGTCGTATTTATCGCAATTGCCGAATGGTTGTATCGAAAAACAGAAAAACCAATTGATAAAATAATTGGAATTAAAGAAGGATTTTATCTTAAAAATGGCATTTCATTTATAATTTTTGCAGCTGTTTTTTTACTAATTGGTAGAGGTGGTTTTGGAGTTAGACCTATTGGAAGTATCGAAGCGTCGAGTTATACGAAAGCTGAAAATACTGCATTTGTATTGAATACACCTTTTACAATGATAAAATCTTACGGAAAGGAAGTCCTAGAATTGAAAGATTATTTTTCAGAAAATGAAGAAAAAAGTTTATTTAATCCAGAACAAGTTTCTTCTCCTCAACATATTTTGCCAGACCGAACGAATGTTATGGTTATTATTTTAGAAAGTTTTGGTAATGAGTTTGTCGGAGCTTATAATCAATCGGAAACTTATACACCATTTTTAGATTCCTTAATACATGAATCTTTAAATTTTGAATATGGTATAGCAAATGGTAAAAAATCGATTGAAGCAGTCCCTGCGATTATTGCTTCGATTCCCAGTTTAATGAATAATCCATACATTAATTCACCTTATGGCAATAATAAAATAATTTCTTTAGCTACAATTTTAAGCCAACGAGGATATGAAACAGCTTTTTATCATGGAGCAACAAATGGATCCATGCGTTTTGATGGATTCGCAGCTTTAGCAGGTTATAAGAAGTATTTTGGAAGAAAAGAATATAATAACGAAAAGCATTCGGACGGAACTTGGGGAATATTAGATGAATATTTTAACCCATGGACAGCAAGAGAAATGTCGAAGTTGAAACAGCCTTTTTTCTCAACTTTATTTACACTTTCTTCACATCATCCTTATTATATTCCGCCAAATTATAAGAAAATAGTAAAAAAAGGTCCTCAGCCTATATGTGCTTCAATTAATTATGCAGATTACGCTCTTCGTGAATTTTTTAAAGAAGCTAAAAAACAACCTTGGTTCAATAATACATTATTTGTTCTTTGTGCAGATCATACACCAGCTTCTAACAGTGTAATGTATAGTCAACGGACACATATGTATAAAATTCCAATTGTTTTTTATCATCCTAAAAAATTGGTAAAACCTAAAAAGGAGAAAATAATTTTTCAACAACTGGATATTTTACCAACGATATTGGATCTTATAAATGTTAAAACAACTTTTTATTCGTATGGAAAATCTTACTTTAATAAGTCTGATAGAGAGGCTGTTACATATATAGAAGGAGCCTATTATTACTTCAATAAAAACCACATGTTCTCATTTTCGAATGATAAGGCACGGAATTTGTATGATTTCGTTGTTCGAAAAGAGTTCACGGAAGATTCTCTCGCTTTTTATAAGAAAGAGACCAAAGTGGTTGAGAAAAGATTAAAATCAATTATTCAACGCTATAACCGTGACTTGATTCTGAATCAAACAACGGTACAATGAAACAAAAAATACGCTTTATTATTAATCCAATTTCCGGTATAGGGAATAAGACTGATATTCCAGCGCTTATTGAATCATATTTAGACCATTCAAAATTTGAATATGATATCAAAGAGACGGAATACAGAAAGCATGCCAAAACATTGGCATACCAATCTTCTCGTGAAGGATTTGATATTGTGTGCGCTGTTGGGGGAGATGGATCTGTTCATGAGGTAGGAACAGCTTTAATTGGTACAAATACAAAACTAGCTATTCTTCCAACTGGTTCAGGGAATGGATTAGCGAGACATTTAAATATTTCATTAGACATTGTTCAAGCAATAAAATGTATTAATGAAAACCGTTTTATTAAAATGGATACGGTTGTTGTAAATGATAAACCTTTTTTAGGAGTTGGAGGATATGGTTTTGATGCGCTGATTGCGAAACGCTTTGATGAGCATCATACACGCGGTTTTTCTAGTTATGTGAAACTAGTTTTTAAAGAATATTTTAAATATAAACCTCGAAAAATATCGTTTGATATGAACGGTATATCAAGAGAAGCATCAGTAGTTTTATGTACAATTGCAAATGCTTCTGAATTTGGAAATGGATTTTGTGTGTCTCCAAATTCTTCTGTTACGGATGGACAATTAGAATTGTGTATTCTTCGACCTTTTTCAGTTTGGTCAGCTCCTTCAATAGCATATCGTTTTTTTAGAAGAACTGCAGATAAATCTCGATTTACAGAAATAATACCTTTCAAAAAAGCTCGAATTCGATTACATGATAAAATTGCTCACTATGATGGAGAGCCATTTGATGTGAGAGAAGAGTTAAATGTTGAGGTTGTTCCAAAAAGTCTTTTTATCTTAGTCGGAAAAAATTAAAACTCAAAATTATATGTTTGTAAATTCTGATATTGAAACTATTTTAAACGTATTATCTAAATTAGAAGATACTAAAAAACCGATTTGGGGTACGATGAGTGCTCAAAGAATGGTTGAACATTTGACAGACATCGTTAAATGTTCCAACGGAAAAACAATTTTAGATTTAGAAATCCCGGAGGAGAAAATTGAAAAAATGCAACAATTATTAGCTTCAGATACTCCGATGCCTAAGAATTTTGTTGTGTCTTTTGCTTCGAAAGATACACCTTTGAGACACACTGAAATAGAATTAGCAATTGATGAGTTAGCAGAGGAATGGTGTGATTTTGAAGAGCTTTTTGAAAACAATGCGTCTCTGAAAATTCTTCACCCTTTTTATGGGGACTTAAATTTTGATCAATGGAAAAGAATTCATTCGAAACATTTCACTCATCATTTTGAACAATTTGGCTTATTGTAATTAAAATCGGAGGTTATAAAAGTGAAATTATCACAATTCTTCCTCTTCTTTAACCTCTTCTTTTTCTTTACCATTTCCTATTCTGAAAAAGAAATTAATTCTATATATAACAGGAATAAATCCGCTAACTTGACCTGTTAAAGAATTTGTTTTAGTCATTTTATAACTAGGTCTAAACGGACTGTTTATACTGTTTATTACATCATAAAAAACACCAGCATTAATTCTAATTAATGCTAGAAATTCTCTTGAAAAACCTCCGCCTATAAAAGCGGTTGGTACCCAGTGATTTATTGTAGTGGAGTAAGCTCCAAAATTAAATGGAGAATGTAAAACTTCTAATTCAACTCCACCAAAAACCATATTACCATAACGTGCATGTGCAAATACGCCACCACCATATATCGAATACGTGTAATTTGCTCCATTGTTAGTTGCCCAACCTTTCATTATTCTGAAAGAAGGTCCTATAATAAAATTTTCATCTAATCTATAACCATATTTTAACCCTAATCCAAAATTTCCGCCTAATGTTGATGCTCCAAAATAGCCTTCAAGACCAATTTCTGAACCAGTTACTTTTTGACTATAAGAACAGAATGAAATTAAAATAGTCATTAAAAATAATACACTTTTCATTTTTCTTTTTTTTATGACAAATATAATGACTGTTTATTGTTTTAAACATAAAATCTCTTTGGTTTCGTTCTTAATTTGATTTATTCAAGATTTAAATATGAAGAACTCTTTTTTTTTTGTCAATGAGAAGTATATTTGTATAAAATTCATTAGCATGCAAATATTAAACGGAAAAGCAACATCAGAAGAGATTAGAAAAGAATTAACTCTTGCGATACTTGATCGAAAAAAAAACGGGAAAAAGATTCCTCATTTAGCGGCTATACTTGTTGGGAATGATGGTGGTTCAATGACGTATGTAAGTGCAAAAGTAAAAGCGTGTGAAGAAATTGGGTTTGAAAGTACTTTGATCAAATACGATGAATCAGTGTCAGAGGAGATTTTATTAGCAAAAGTTAAAACATTGAACGAAGACAGAAGTGTCGATGGGTTTATAGTTCAACTTCCTCTGCCAAAACATATTAATGAATTGTTAATTACACAAGCAATAGATCCTAAAAAAGACGTAGATGGCTTTCATCCTGTAAATTTAGGAAATATGATTCTTAATATCCCCGGGTTTTTACCAGCTACACCAGCAGGAATTATTGAATTATTAAAAAGAAACCATATTGAAACTGAAGGTAAAAATTGTGTAATTATAGGTAGAAGTAACATTGTTGGTCAACCTCTTAGTATTTTATTAGCGCAAAACAAAAATCCTGGTAACTGTACAGTTACACTTACTCATAGTAAAACAAAAAATTTAAAAGCAATTTGCTTGAATGCAGATATCTTAATTGCAGCAATAGGCAAACCAAAATTCGTTACTGCGGATATGGTGAAAAATGGTGCAGTTATTATAGATGTAGGAACTTCAAGGATTTTAGATGATTCACGCCCAAGAGGTTGGTATTTATGCGGAGATGTTGACTTCGAGAATGTTGCGCCAAAATGCTCTTACATTACTCCTGTTCCAGGTGGAGTTGGCCCAATGACAATCGCTTCTTTGATGATTAATACATTGAGAGCTATGGAATTGAAAGGAAAATAATTTGTAAGACTCGAAGATTCAAGATTTTAAGATTCAAACTAATAGACAATCCAGAACACTATTTTTTTTTGAACCATATAAGGAATATAAGGACATATAAGTGCTGTGTGTGATGAAAGATATTAGACTTATTTATTTTTTCTTTTATATAAATATCTCACAAGTAAAATAAATATTACTAAGATTAAAATGGCATAAATGTAACTAGGTATAAACAAATATGTACCTTTTGTTTGTTCTCCAACGGGCCCAGAATTTTCTCTCATCATAAAATAATTCAACATCAAAAATCTATTTTAAAGTTCCCTATGACCTAATTCCACTAACACCGTAAGATCTTCGAACTATGCCCTAACTAAAGTCTTTCCAAAGGAGTTTTAACTCCATCTATCAACGAATAACAGGATAATTTATCTTTAAAAACAGAAGACTTAAATATTGATTTATTAAGAAGCATACGAGCACATTCCTGAATTCCTTCAACTATAGAAGGGTGAGGATGAATTAACTCGGCTAATTCTTCAATTGAAGCATTCATTTTGATCAGTAAAGCAACTCCTTGAATTGCGGTTGATGCATGTTCGCCAACTACCCTCATTCCTAATATTTTCATTTCAGCATCATTTGTTACTATGATTTTAAAGAAACCTTGAGTATGACGCATTGCAATTGCACGTGCAATAACTGAATAATCTACTTTTACAATTTTAACGGGAATGTTATTATCTATGCAATACTTCTCATTTACTCCTACAGAAGCAACTTCAGGTTGAAGGAACATAATTGTACAAATATTGTCGTAACTTAAAGGAGGAATGTTGGGATTGTAGGCCTTTTCTACAGCATGTCTACCTTCAATTTCTCCGACATTTACCAAGGCGATTCTACCAGAAACATCTCCTACAGCATATATGTTGGGGATATTAGTTTGTGTATCAACATCGCCAATATGAATTCCTCTACTGGACATTGCAATTCCTGCATTTTCCATTCCTATGTTCTCAATATTTGGAACTCTTCCAACAGAAAGTAATGCTTTTTCTACACGAATAACCTCTCTAGATCCATCTGAATGCGATAATTCATACTCAACTTCATTGTCGATTGTAACCATTCTTTCTAGTGTAACATTTTGATGAATTGTTACACCTTTGCTTTCGAAATTTGAAGAAACGATAGAAGAAACATCTTCATCTTCTAAAGGAAGAATTCGATCTTGATGGTCAATTAAATATACTTTTGTTTTACCGAAATTTGAAAACATGGTAGCGTATTCACAACCTATTACCCCAGCACCAACTATTACTAAGCTTTTAGGATAATCGTCAATATGTTCAATTGAATCGCTCGTTAAAATTGTTTTGTGATCACAGATTATATTAGGGATCATTCGTGGGCGACTACCTGTTGCAATAATAATATTGTCACCGTAAATAATTTTTTCTGAACCCTCATGCGTTATTTTAACCTCATTTTTAGAAATAATTTCTCCTTCTCCTCTTTTATAATCTAAGAGTTTGTGCATTGATTCTGTTTGCAACAATTTAATATGGCAAGAATATTGAAATTTTCTTTCAAATACTGCTTCATTAAGTGTTCTTTGAACATCACCCCATGGCATTTCAAATTTTGATCTACCTGTCAAAACAATAAGATCATTTACATTTGCCACTTGAGAAGATACTCCCCATAATGTTTTGGATGATAATGCACCATTATAAACCCCTGCACCTCCTACTCTGTTTTTTTCAATTAAGCATACTTTTTTTCCGTAGTCAATTCCTCTCATTGCTGATGCGTATCCTGCAGGACCACCCCCAAGAATAATTAAATCGAATTTATCCATGTTTTAATTAAATTTGTAACAAATATAAATTCCTTTTATTCATAAACATCTATTTTTTTTGAATAATTCAAATTAAATTCTTAGAAAAAACAGTAGAAATGAAATACCAAGCAGATTTAAACTTAGCTATTGAAAACAGAAAAGTGAATGAAAAAACGCTTCAGCGATTAAAAAAGAAAAAACCGAAATTTGTTGATGATTTATTTGCTGACCTTCATTCAAAAGCTTTTAATAAAATCGATTGCTTACAATGTGCTAACTGTTGCAAAACAACAAGTCCTATTTTTAGAGATGTCGATATTAAAAGAATTTCAAAAAGATTTCGAACTACTGAAATGCAATTTATCTCAACTTATTTAAGAATGGATGAAGACAGAGATTATGTATTAAAGTCTTCTCCTTGTGCTTTTTTAGGGGCAGATAATAAGTGTGATATATATGAAGATAGGCCTTTAGCTTGTAGAGAATATCCGCATACAGATCGTAAAAACATGTCTCAACTTTTAGTGTTAACCGGGAAGAATTCTGAAATTTGTCCTGCTGTTGCTCAAATTTTAGAGCAAATAACTTTAAAGTATCCTTAGGAACTGTAAGGAAATAATTACCTCAAATTTGTGCACTTTATTTCCTGACAGCTCCTTAATATTGATTCTATTAGTTAAAGTGTGGAATTTTAAAACTTTTTTATAAATCTCTTTGTGTTACATTTTAAATATAATTTTGGATTTTGGAGTAAAATGAATCTCTGAAAATATATTTGAATAGTTTTGGAATATTAATTAATTTAAAATACTTTAGCTTTTTTGAACTTTTAAACAAAAAATGGAATTAAAAGAAAACTTAATGGCAACTCAAATTCATCATTTCTTTATGAATTGTATGGATCGCTATGTTTCTGTTGAAAATAGAGTGATTTTAATTTCACATTGTGGCGAGTTTTCTCAAGATCTTATTAATAGTTTAGTAGAAGGAAATGAAGAGCTGATGAGTTCTGTTGGTGATAAAAAGATTTTGATCAAACGTGTTTTTTCTATATTAATTGAAGGATTACAAAATATTCGTTCTCATGGAGAAAAAGATGAGAAAGGAAAGCAAATTGCTTTTGTATTAATTGCTAAAGAAAAAGATACTTATAAAATAAATTTAGGCAATATTGTGAACTCTTATGATATACCTGAAATTATTTCTCATATTGATAATTTAAATGCTTTATCACCTACTAATTTAAAAATGCTCTATACAAAAGTGTTAACTGAAGACATGTTTTCAGAAAAGGGTGGAGCAGGTTTAGGTTTTATTACAATGAAAATGAAGTCAAACAATCATCTAAATCATACGATTACTTATTTGTCTGAGAATCAATCACTCTTTTCTGTTGAAGTTGAATTAGATAGGCTTCAATAATTTTTTTAATTATTTATATATAATTTAAGTTCAAATTTTCGTTTAATTAAATTTAATGTCTTATTTTTGTTTAGATTAATTCTAAATAGTAAGACTTGAAAAAAAATATTGAAAATATATTGAATGAAAAATGTCAATTTGAGCAATGTAACATTTCTTGTTCTTCTAAAAAGAAATGCTGTAAAAAGTATAAAAAAAACGGGGTTTATTGTAAAAAATGCCCAAAAGCATAGGACAAGTGCTTAGAAATTAGTGATAAACTATTGGGTTTAAATGTATAATTAATATCATTGTTTAGCATATCATGACGAAAAAAACATGCCTCAAAATAATTAGATACTATCCCATATAAATTTAAAATAATTTTAAACTTTAAAAATTCAAAAAAAAACTTAAAATATTATGGCAAAGAAAGAAAGAGTTAATGTTGTCTATTCAACAAATCCAAATTTCAGTTATGATAATATCGAAGAAGAAAGTGTTGAAACTTTAGCAAATAATCAACAAAAATTGTATGTTTCAATTGACAGAAAACAACGTGCTGGAAAAGAAGTGACATTAATTGAAGGTTTCATTGGTTCTGATGAGGATTTGAAATTGCTAGGAAAAATCCTTAAAAGTAAATGTGGCGGTGGCGGTACAGCTAAAGACGGAGAAATATTGGTTCAAGGGAATTTTAAAGATAAAATTTTTGATATTTTAATCAAAGAAGGATATACATCTACGAAGAAAAAAGGAGGGAATTAAGGAATAGATATTAGATTTTTAGAAGTTAGATTAGATATTAGACTCTTAAAGAAATATAAGAAATAATATTTTCTAAATAATTGGAAATAAAAAAAGAGGCTTCTGTAGAAAGCCTCTTAAATAATCATTAACCTGTAGATGTTAATTTTTGATCGTTTTTGTATGTACGATTATTTCAAATAAAGGTTACAAAACGTTAAAAAATTGAATTATCCATCTAAAAAATCAATATTTTATTTCTATACTGATTTTCAGGCAACCTTTTACTTTTGACTTTTGTAAATAAGATAGCAACGTTAATAAAATTATTAAAGTAAAAAAAATAAATAAAATTGTTAGACTAAAAAAAATACAAAGTGTGATGTTTACTGATATTTCTAGAAAGTTGAATTCAATTTCCTTGTAAGTAGGATGTAACTAAACAAATATATTCCTTATCTTTATGAATATATATAAAGTTTAGTGCAACTTAAAGGGTTAAAAGTTAGTCTTGTTTTTATGAATTTTAAAAGTAATAATAATTGATAACGAAAGAAATACTTTCTGATTTTGTTAAAGGTAAAAAAAATGCTTTTGACTTGATTTACAAGTCCTATTCGGCGGGTATGTATGGTGTATGTTTACGTTATTCTCGTTGTGCAGATGATGCTCAAGATATTTTGCAAGAAGCTTTTATAAAAGTTTTTAATAATAAAGATCAATACAATGTAGAAAAACCAATTGGTGCATGGATTAAAACAATAACAATTCATGAAGCTTTAAATTATATTAAACGCAATTACAATCGTTTTCAATTGACAGAAAATGAAAGTGATTTTAATGAAATTGATGATAGTACTAATTTAGAAAATGAAGATAAAAGTGAATTAAAAGCAAAATTATTGTTAATACTTAGTAAGTTACCTGATGGATATAGAACCATTTTTAATTTATATACGATTGATAATTTAACGCACAAAGAAATTGCAGAGTATTTAGATATTTCAGAAGGAACTTCAAAGTCACAATATTTCAAAGCTAAAAAAATGATACATTCATTATTGGTGTCAGAAAAAATGGAAAGATGAAACAAAACGATAAAATAGAAGATTTATTTCAATCGACTTTTGACGATTTCTCAGTGGATCCACCACAGAATGTGAAATCGTCAATTGACGCTACTTTATTTAATTCTGGTGGGAAGAAAAAATGGGGTACATTTATTTTGAGTTCGCTTCTAATGATTGTAGCAATTTCAGGATATTTTATTTATTCTAATTCAACATCTTCTAAAAATTCTCAACATACAAACAAATCTGTTTATGGAAATAAATTAAAAACTGAAATAAAAGATAATTCTATTTCTTCTAAAAATAATGTGAATGAAAAGAAAGATGAAAAAAATGAACCATTAGATACTGAAGCAAAACCAATAATAGAAACATCAAATTCAACTTTAGTTTCTTCAATTAAAGAGAATGCCATTTCCCAAAAAGTAGAGTTAAATCAACTTAAAACGTATTCTAAGATGGAAAATAATGAAGGAAAGGAAATTAAAAGGAATGCAATTAAAAATAGTTCAGAAAAAATAATACAGAAAGAAAATAAATCAGGTTCAACAAAAAACGATTCAAAATCTGTTTCTGCTTTTTATTCGACTGAAAAAGGGATTGTTAATACTTCTGTATTGAATGTTACTAATGAAAGTGAGAAAGGTAAAGATTTAAAGTTTGTAGCAAAAGAAACATCTGTAACAAGCGAAACAAATGAAATAGATTCAGAAAAAAGCACTACGAATAGTATTGACCAAAACACAACTAAAACTATTTTAAGTAATGAAAATTCAAATACACCTCTTTTAACAGGGGATAAAAAGTTAGATTCGTCAACTATTGTTTCTTCAAATTTATCAAAAAATGACTCAGTTTCTGCAAGTATAAGTGTTAATGATTCTTTAAATACTTCTTTGGGTAATGTTGTAAATAGTTCATCTACACCTGTTTGGATGTTGTCTTTGAGAACAGGGTCTACTATAAGCTCAAATAAAATTGAGCAAGAGATAGTTCAAGTATTGGACAAAAATGGAGTGTTTGTTAATTTTGAAGCGAGTTATATTGCTAAAAATAAATTGTCGATTTCAAGTGGATTGCAATATAACAAGATGTCAACTGATTTTAAATATACATCATCTTTTTCAGATAATGTTTTAACTGGTTATGACACTGTTTTGACATATTCAGATACAGCAAATCCAAATATGGCTGACACAAGTTTTGTTGCTAAATATAGTTTTATTGAGTCGAGTTATAAAGGGGTTCAAGTGTATAGTCAAACTGGTTTTAGTATTCCTTTTTACATTGGATACACTCAGCAAATACGATCTAAATTTTACTTAGATGCTACAGCTGGTTTTTTATTTTCATACCAACAAGCAAAATTAGTAACGACAGATTTGTATCCGATAACTCAAACAGTTCATAATTTAGGTTTTAAATTGTGTATTCGTCCACAGATTCGCTATCAATTTGGAAAATTTGGAGTAAGTGTTGGTTCAAATTTGGGGTATGATTTAGCTCCTGCGCTTAATTGGGATGGAGTTAAACGTAAACGATTGTTTTCAGAAATAGGAGTAGGGATTCATTACCAATTCTAAAACAATTTGTTTCTTTACAGGTCTATATTACGAGGATGAAAAGAAATAATAGCTTCTCTCAAAAAACGTTGATCTAAATGGGTATATATTTCAGTTGTTGTGATTGATTCATGTCCTAACATTTCTTGAACTGCTCGCAAATTGGCTCCACCTTCAATTAAATGAGTTGCAAAAGAATGTCGAAAAGTATGTGGTGAAACGGTTTTTTTTAAATCGATAGCTTTTGCTAAATCTTTAATAATTGTAAAAATCATCTCTCTGGTTAATTGAGATCCTCGTCGGTTTAAAAAGACAATGTTTTCATTTCCAGGTTTAATATTTTGGTGTCGTCTAACATGATCGTTGTAAATTCCTATTTCATGTTCTACACTTTCACTTACAGGTACTAATCTTTCTTTGTTCCCTTTTCCAATTACTCGAATAAACCCTTCTTCAAAATAAAGTTGTGAAAACCTCAGATTTACCAATTCAGAAACACGTAATCCACAGCTGTAAAGCGTTTCAATAATTGCTTTGTTTCGATGTGCTTCGGATTTACTCATATCGATTGCTGCAATTAATTGATCAATTTCTTCAATTGATAAGACTTGTGGTAATTTCCTTCCTAATCGTGGCATTTCTAACAATTCACTCGGATCGTCTTTGATCGTATCTTCGAGCATTAAAAATCCAAAAAACTGTTTCACACCACTAATAATTCTAGCTTGACTTCTGGCTCCTAAACCGAGTTCGTATAAATCGGCTATAAATCCTTTTAAATGTTCGAAAGTTAAATCTTTGACTTCTAGTTTTCTAGCAATTGAAAAGTCAGCTAATTTGGTTACATCATTCTGATAGGCAAAAATAGAATTTTCAGCTAATCCTTTTTCGATTTTTAAAAACGAAACAAAATGCTTAATATAGCGTTCCCAAGTAGACATGAATATGAAAATTTTAATAATTAACGGACCAAATTTAAACTTGCTAGGCAAGCGTGAACCACAAATATATGGTAATCAATCATTCGAAATGTATTTGGAAGAATTAAAAATGAAAACTTCTTCAGAAATAGACTATTTTCAATCAAATGTTGAAGGAGAGTTGATAAATGTGCTTCACGGTTCAACTCATGATGGAATTATTTTTAATGCTGGAGGTTATACTCATACAAGTGTTGCCATTAGAGATTGTATACATGGAATTGATGTTCCAGTAGTAGAAGTTCATATTTCAAACATTTCCTCAAGAGAAGAATTTAGACACACCTCTTTAATTTCACCAGTTGCTGTTGGGTGTATTTTTGGATTTGGTTTAAAGAGTTATGAATTAGCACTAAATTATTTTGAAAATAAGCAATAATTGAGTTTGAAAAGTTTTGATTAGTTTGAATCAAGGCAAATTCATTTTTTTTACCACGGATTTACACAGGGTATCGCAAAGTTTTTTAAGAAGATAATTTTTTAATCTCTTTATTTTGATGGTTTTATAGTGTATGTGTTCTGTAGTTTCTATCATTCATACGAAATAACAAAAATATCTTCGTTATCCTTTTTGAAAAACTTTTCTTCTCTTGCGTAACGTTCGATTTCAGAATAATATCTTAACTGTTTTAAAGTTGTTCTTGTTTTTACTAATTTAGATGTAACTTCTAATTTGGTCGTTTCTATGTTTTTTAATTTATTTGCATCATTAATCATAGAGAATACGTCTATATCATCTAAAAAAAGAGCGTATACGAAAAAGAATGAACTTGTTAGGATAAACTTATTTTTAAAATACACTAAATATTTTTTCATTCTAATTTTTATTTTATCTACAAAGATACATTGGTTCTCAAAGAATAATAATTAATATTGAGATTGTTTTAAGAAATGAATTGTTTATAATAATAGATTAATTTACAATTTCATTGTATCTTGTTTTAAATTCTTCATCCTCTTCAAACCATTGAGCAACTTTGTTTAATAAAGTAACAGCCTTATCTTTTTGCCGAGCATTTACATAGCAATCAGCTGAAAATAAAACGCCTGATCTAAAAAAAACTTTGTCTGCCTCTGTCCATGATTCGATACTTTTCGTAGCTGTTAGAATTTTATCACATTCTTTCCATATTAAATCAGCAGCAGCTTTGTCACCTGATCTAAATTTAGCTGCAGCCTCAATGTATTTAGCACCAACAAAATGACCTGAAATTTTATAATATTTTACGGCAAAACCTGAAGCCTCCTTAAATTTATCAGAAGAAATAGCGTCATTTGTCATGTTTGCTAAACTCATTTGTAATTCATCTACAAATTCTCTATGCGTATTCACACAACTAGAATCTTTATCCAATTTCATAACTTTTGACATGGCACTTAACGCATCTTTATAAGCAGTTTTGTACTTTTCATCTGAAGTTCCAGAAATAGACATTTTATAACATCCTTTAGATAGCCACATAAATGGATACGGATCTTTTTTTAAATTATCTTTTAAAGTGTATTTTTCAGCGGATGATATTAATTTTTCATATTTCCCATCTGCATATAAAATTTTTAAATCATCATAATCTGGTGCTTGTGCTGAGCTTAAAAAAGTAGTAAAAACTACGATGAACAGGGAGAATACATTTTTCATGTTGTTAATTTTGTTTTAGTTTTAATTTTAATTTGAAAAATCAAGATATATTAATCCTTTTCATAGAACGAAATTCGAACTTGATTTATTTCATAATTAGTTGTTTCTAGCAGAATTTTCAATAATTGTTCCGAAATTATGAAAAAATAATTAAATTACAAAATATGTTTTTTTTTACTCATTGCTTTTAATTAATAAAGCCAGTATTTCTTGAGCCGCTTTGGATATTTTTGTCCCAGGACCAAATACACCAAATACACCTGCATTATATAAAAAATCATAATCTTGCTGTGGAATTACTCCTCCTGCTACAACCATTATATCTTCTCTATTTAGCTTTTTTAGTTCGGCAATAACTTGTGGGACAAGTGTTTTATGTCCGGCAGCTAATGAAGAAACACCTAATATATGGACATCGTTTTCAACTGCTTGTTTTGCAGCTTCTTGAGGTGTTTGAAATAGTGGGCCAATATCAACATCAAAACCAATATCGGCAAAAGAAGTAGCAATTACTTTCGCACCTCTATCATGACCATCTTGCCCCATTTTTGCAACCAAAATTCGAGGTCTTCGTCCTTCCATGTTACTGAAATGTTCGACCATTTCTTTTGCTAATTCAAAGTCTTTGTCTTTCATAGATTCGGATGAATATACTCCACTGATTGTTCTTATTACTGCTTTATACCTTCCGAAAGATTTTTCCATTGCTGAGGAAATTTCACCTAAAGTAGCTCTTTCTCTAGCGCAAACGATTGCTAATTCCAACAAATTTCCAGTACCATTTTTCGCAGCATTCGCTAAAGCGTCAATTGCCTTTTCAACCGATTCGGCATTTCTATTCGCTTTCATTTCTTGAATTCGAGCAATTTGAGAAAGTCGAACTTTTGAATTATCTACTTCTAGAATATCCATCTGTTCTTCTTTTTCTAGTTGATAACGATTCACACCAACAATAACATCTTTTCCAGAATCAATACGTGCTTGTTTTCTTGCTGCTGCTTCTTCAATTCTCATTTTAGGGAGGCCTGTTTCGATCGCTTTCGCCATTCCACCTAACTCTTCAACTTCTTGAATTAATTTCCAAGCTTCATTTGTCAATTCTTCGGTTAATTTTTCTACATAATAACTTCCTCCAAAAGGATCAATGAAAGAAGTAATACCAGTTTCTTCTTGAATATAAATTTGTGTATTTCTTGCTATTCGTGCAGAAAAATCAGTAGGCAAAGCAATCGCTTCATCCAATGCGTTTGTGTGTAAGGATTGAGTTCCTCCAAAAGCGGCTGCCATTGCTTCAATACAAGTTCTTGCAACATTGTTAAAAGGATCTTGCTCTGTTAAACTCCAGCCAGAAGTTTGACAATGCGTTCGTAATGCCAATGATTTTTCAGAAGTTGGGTTGAATTGTTTTACTAATTTTGACCAAATCAAACGACCTGCTCTCATTTTAGCAATTTCCATGTGATGATTCATACCGATTGCCCAGAAAAAACTTAATCGTGGAGCAAATTCATCGACACTCATTCCTGCTTTAATTCCTGCTCTTAAATATTCTAATCCATCAGCTAAAGTATACGCTAACTCTATTGCTGCGGTTGCTCCAGCTTCTTGCATGTGGTATCCCGAAATAGAGATAGAATTGTATTTCGGCATGTTTTTAGAAGTGTAATCAAAAATATCTGCAATAATTCTCATTGATGATTCAGGCGGATAGATATACGTATTCCGAACCATGAATTCTTTCAAAATATCATTCTGAATTGTTCCTGACAGTAATTCTTGTTTTACTCCTTGTTCTTCTGCTGCTACAATGTAAAAAGCTAAAATCGGCAAAACAGCACCATTCATTGTCATTGAAACAGACATTTCATCCAATGGAATTTGATCGAATAAAATCTTCATATCCAAAACGGAATCAATTGCTACTCCCGCTTTTCCAACATCTCCTTCAACTCTTTCATGATCAGAATCATAACCTCTATGTGTTGCTAAATCAAATGCTACTGAAAGACCTTTTTGTCCTGCGGCTAGATTTCTTCTATAAAAAGCGTTTGATTCTTCAGCCGTTGAAAATCCAGCATATTGACGAATAGTCCAAGGACGAATAACAAACATCGATGAGTAAGGTCCTCTCAAATATGGAGCAATTCCAGATACAAAACCGATATGCTCCGTTTCTTTTATGTCTTTTGCTTGATAAAAATTTAATAAATCTATCTTTTCAGCTGTCTCACCCGAAACAACTGCTTCTCCAACACTACTCGTATTATCAGAAGTATATTTTATATCTTTAAACGAAATTCGTACCATATCCTTTTTTATTAAACTGCTCTTAATAATCAAACCTAACAGCTAAAACCTAATCTAATCTAATACCTAACACCTAATACCTAACACTTAAATATCTCTTTCAAAAACAATTTTCTTCAACCCAAAATAAGTCTCTTCTTCTAGCCATGAATTTGTTTCCATTAATGGATTTGGAAATTTATTGATTCCTATTATTAATTGTTTTCCAGATTTTACTTTCTCTTTTCTAATTTCAGCTTTTATAGTAATAGTAGATTTGATAAAATCAATAGCTTCAGAAGTTAGAATTCCTCCTTTCGAATCAATTTCTTGAAATAAACTCCATGCTTTTCCCGCTACGATATCAGTTAGCTTTTCAATTGAATAGCTTCCACCAATTGGATCTATTACCTTATCAAAATAACTTTCATCTTTTAAAATTAAAGAAATATTTTGCGCCATTCTACTCGATAAAACGGAAATTCCATTTTTTGATTTTGAATCATAAGGATGAATAATTATAGTTTCAATTCCAGCTGAAATAGCTGACATACCTTCAGTAGTTTGTCTTAATAGATTCGTATAAGGATCTTTCAATGATTTATTTATATGCCCCACTTCAGCTGTAATAAAACAACTAGCTGAATAAAGTTCTTTCGGATTATATGCTTGAATAATTTTAGACCACAAAACACGAAATGCTCTAATTTTAGCAATTTCATAAAAATAATTGGCACCAACTCCCATTGAAAAGTGAATGCAATTTGCTGCTTGATCAATAGAATAACCACATTCCATTAATTTAACTAAATGCTCATGTCCGCAAGCTAAACCGAAGCTGATTTCTTGTGATACATTTGCACCACATTGTTGAATACCAAAAGTATTTACATGACAAAAACGAGTTTTTTTAGATGAATCAATAGTAGTAAACTCATTGAATTTAGACATTAATGATTCACAAGATAAAAAATCTAATCGGTATAAAATTTCACAGTTTTCATGTCCTTTGAAATGATTTTTCAAAGTAATATACTGTTCAAGAGAATAAATGATAAATTGTGTTTGTATAAATTCAAATCCAATTTCATTGAATAAAACGGAATAATTTGATGGGTTGTTTTTTAAATCAAAAATCAAAGAAGTACAACCTGTCATTAATAAATCCAATGCTATTTTGTTCGACTCTATTTCGTCCTCCACTAAAACTAAAGCTCCTATATACCAATCATTGTTTTTAGTTTTTCCACCTCTTTTAAAGGAAGATTTCCCTGGAATTTCAATTGAATTTGAACTTTCACTGTTGTGTGTGTATGTTGAATAAGTGAAATCCTCAATATCATCATTTCTTTTTAGTGAAGATTCAAAATCGGCACCTTTCAGTTCTTTGATTAATTTTTCTTCCCATTTTTCTTTCGAAACAGTTGGGAAATCAGAAAAAAGTTTATCCATTTTATGTTTTACTTATTCGATTTCAATTCATTAAAGATATGATTCAAAAATTGAATTCTAAAATTATCGAATAAAGATAAACATTTGAAATGAGAACGCTTGAATTCAGTTAATTTTCTTTTTATTAATTAAATTGATGATGAAGATGTTTAGAAAGTTGAAAAAAATACTATAATTAAAAAGTTAAGATAGATTAAATATTGACTATTTAAATTTTATTCTTATATTTAGTTAGGATTCATAATGAAATAAATAATAAATAAAATGGGAACTAATATAAGTTGTAAAAAAGGATTTTTTTTCACTTCATTTTTATTTTTTTGTGTAAATTTTAGTTTTGCTGTTGATATAACTTGGGATGGAAGTTCTAGTACTAATTGGGCTACTGGTACTAATTGGTCAGGAGATGCTGTGCCTACTTCTTCTGATAATGTTACAATAGCTGATGTTGCAAATGACCCAACAATTTCTGCGGCTACTTCTGCTTACGCTTTAAATCTCACGATAGATAATGGCGCTATATTGACAAATGCTACAACTACTGGTATACTTGATATTTATGGAAGTTTCACTAATAATGGCACGTTTAATCATTCAGGAACCGCTTATACATACCTGAATGGGGTAGGTAAAACATTAGGAGGAACAGGAGTATTTACCACAACAGGAATTTATTTATGGAGTGGCTCAACTACGACATTATCAAGTAACGTTACAATTGGAGATTTGAAAATTTATAATTCTGCTGCAACATCGTTTAGTCTGAGTTCATATTATTATACAGCAACAGTTTATTTTGAGCAACAAGGGACGCTCAATTTTAATTCAGGAACACTTGAAGCGAGATGTGTAATAACGAATCCTAATTCAGCACGATGGAATAGTGGGACAGGTCTTTTTTACGAAAACATTGCTTTTAGCGGTACATGGGCTACTGGTTATACCTTTTATGATTTGAAAGTTAGTTGCTCTGGTTATACGTATTCATTTGCAGGCACAACAACAATTACAAGAGATTTAACTGTTGTAGCTGGTACAGTTGATGTTGTTGCGTCTACATTAAACTTAGGAAGGGATTTAACTAATACTGGTACATTTACAGCTTCCACTTCAGGTTTAGTTAATTTAAATGGTGGCGCAGCTCAAACAATATCTGGCGCAGGATCAACTACTTTTCATGATTTAACAATTGCCAATACTTCTGGTGACGTTGCGCTTTCTAGTAGTGCTACAGTAACTGGAACATTAACCATGTCTTCTGGAGATTTAGTAATTGCAACAACTAAAACACTTACGATTACTGATGTTGATGATCCTGGTATTTCTGGAGGATCGGCTTCCACAATGATTGTAACTTCTGGTTCAGCTTCTGTTGTGAAAAATTATTCATCAACTACTGCAATTACTTTTCCTTTTGGAAATGGGACAAGATATAGACCAATCACCATTACTCCAAGTGCGGTTACAGCATCTAATTGGACAGCTAGTTACACTCCATCTGCCTATTCTGATTTAACATTAAACGGAATAGCGAGAGTAAGTGTTAATGAATATTGGACCTTAAATCAATCCGTCAATTTAAATTCTACTATCCAATTAACGTGGATTTCAACTACAGGTGTTACAGATTATACGTTGTTAAAAGTAGCAAAATACGATGGGGCTGATTGGGTAGGAATTGCTTCTTCACCTTCAGGTGATAATACTTCTGGAAATTTACCAACAACTGCAGCAACAACAGTAGGAACAACAACTTCTTATTGGGCATTAGGTAGTTCTTCTGCTGTTAATACCTTACCTATTGAGCTGATTTCTTTCAAAGCTGATAAAACAGCATTTGAAAACGAGTTAAAATGGACAACTGCTACCGAATTGAATAATGACTTTTTTACAGTTGAAAAAACGTATGATGGAACAAATTTCGAATTCATTGGTCAATTAAAAGGTGCAGGAAATTCAACTCAATTTTCTAATTATATATTAACAGATTACAACGTTAGACCAGTAATAAATTACTATCGTTTAAAACAAACGGATTATGACGGACAATTTACATTTTCAGAAGTTATTGCTGTCGATAATACTTTGAATTCTTCAACCAAAGAAGTTGTAATGAAAACAAATGTTTTAGGATAAGAAGTGAATGAAAATTATAGAGGTTTAGTAGTTATTGTATATTCCGATGGTAGTTCTATTAAGGTTATTCAATAATTACAAAATCTTTTTGAACAAAACATACATCAAAGCATACGCAACAAAGAAACTCATAAACAGTGAGCTTATAGAAGTATATCCTTGTTTTTTCCAATACATCCAATTAACTATAGCTAGCAAAAATGCGAAAGGAAGTGGGTATAAAAAAACTTTTATCATCAATTGTAATTTACGGCATAAGTTTTGTAAATTTACTACACAACTTTTAATAATTTACTATATGAAAAATATTAAGCATTTAAAATTAGCTATAGGGTTTGGTCTTATAAGCTCTATTTCGTTTGGTCAAACAACTGAGAAAAAAGTAGTGAACGAAAAAAAAGAAGAAAAAACAGTTCCAGTTTCAACTGAGAAACCGATGAAATTAGAAAAAAAAGAAAATCTTCAAAAAGAAGAAAATGTTAAATCTCAGGAACTTAATCGTGTAGAAAGTAAAGAGGTTAATGAAGTGAAACAAGAAAAAGAAATAAAAAAAGTTGAAAAAGTAAAGCCAGTTGAGGCTCCTGTTACTGTAAAACCTAAACCTCCAATTAAATAAATTAAATTCAAATTTGAAATCACAAAAAAAGGTTGTCTTAATTAAGACAACCTTTTTTTGTGATGTGTATTTAACAATTTATTTTATACCAAATGTAATTATAATATTACATTCTTTCTTGAGTATTTTTAGGCTCAGGCTTTAATAAGCTACCTGCTTTTCCAAAATCATGAAATTCAATATAAAAGCAAAGAGATTCACTTCCTTGCGCTTCTCCATAAGCTAATTCAGTAGGAATAAAAAGTTTGTATTTCCCTCCTTTTTTCAAATAAGGAAATCCTTCTTTCCACCCAGCAATGATTTGTCCACCTAAATTGAAAGCTGGAACATCTTTACCAGATTGTTTTTTATAATCAAATGAACTTTGAATTGTATCTCCTGAAGCACTTGTTAGAATATAATCTACTTTTACATCGTCAGTTGCACCAGGAAAAGCACCTGTTCCAGCTTGAATTGTTTGAATGATCATTCCACTTGGAAGAATTTGAATATTAGGTAATTTTTTTGCATCAGCTAACATTTTAGCACCGTGCATTTTATTTAAATCTACAACAAAACCTTTGACCATATTCATACGCTCGTTTGTAGATACAAGCGTGTCTTTTTTAAGTAAAGAATGTTTAAAACCAATAATTGCCATTTTTAAGTCTAATTTATCAATAGCGCCAATTTTTGACCATCTATCATAAAAATGAGAACCAACTGTTTTTCCAATACATAAGCATCCAGCAGCTAAATAAGTAGTATCAAAGTCTTGACCTTGAGTTCCAAATAATTTTTTTAAAGTTGCCTCACATTCAGCATCATTCGCTGCTTTTGTATTGAAACCTTTTTCAAATCCTTCAACAATTAAATCGAAATTATACCTGTTCAGATTTGGATCTTTTGATTCCATGATCATTTTTCCTTGATCTGCTCCGATACAATACGATAATTTATCTTTTTGTGTTTCTAATTTTACAATTTCATCCTCTACTTTTTTATCTCCACAAGAAGTTAGTATAAGAAAAGCGGGAATAAATAAAAATATTTTTTTCATCTTACAATACTTCTAATAATTCAACGTCAAAAACTAATGCCATAAAAGGTTTAATTGCTCCTCCTGGTTGAGGTTGAGCTCCATAAGCTAACTCTGTTGGGATGAATAGTCTGTATTTTGAACCTTCTGCCATTAATTGTAATGCTTCAGTCCATCCTGGGATTACTTGGTGTACACCAAAACTAGCAGGACTATTTCTTTCAATTGAGCTGTCGAATACTGTTCCATCAATTAAAGTTCCATGGTAATGAACTTTCACATGATCTTGTCCAGCTGGTTTTTTACCAGTCCCTTCAACGATAACTTCATATTGTAAACCACTTGCAGTTGTTTTAACTTCTGGTTTTAATTTGTTTTCATTTAAAAAAGCTTCACCTTCTTCTTTGAAAACACCAAATTTTTGTTCTCCAATAGCATTTAAATAAGATTGGATAATCCCATTTGCTTCTTGAGGAGAATATTTTAATGTTGCTCCAGCAAAAGAATCTTTTATTGCTTCAGCCAAAATTTCTGTTGAAAGACCTTCTAAATCTTGTTGTTTTAAACTGTCTGCTATGCTAAGTCCTACACAGTAACTTGCTGCTTTTACTTCTTCTGTCATTATTTTAAATTTTCCGCAAATATACAATTTAAAAAAGATTAGAAATTAAAAGGGTAGAAGATTTAAGTCATAAAATTTAATCGAATTAACTTGATTTAACACTTTTCATTAGGGGATTGTAGAGAGCCTACAAAATTTTTAAACACAGATTTAAACAGAGTAATTTCACAGAGGTTCACGAAGTTTTTTTAAAATAGATTTAAATGCATTTTCTCTGTATCAGTATTATTTAATGTTTGTTACGTTTTAATAATTACTTTTTAACCAAAAAATGCTTAAAATTGCACTAAAAGTATATCTTCTGGAATTAAAAAATACATATAATACTATGCTTTCTCTTTCTGAGGGAGTCTACAAAGAAAAAGGCTCGAAATTTATTGGGTATGCTGTAGCTTGTCATTCTGAAGAAGAAGCGAAAATGTATTTAGATAATTGGAAAAAGGAAAATCACCAAGCTCGACATCTTTGTTACGCCTATCGGTTTGGGGTAAATCAAGATGTGTATAGAGTTAATGACGATGGAGAACCTAACAATTCAGCAGGAGCACCCATTTATGGACAAATTCAATCTTATGATTTAAGTAATGTTTTAATTGGAGTTGTTCGGTATTATGGAGGTACTAAATTAGGAGTAGGAGGGTTGATAAATGCTTATAGAACTGCGGCAAAGGAAGCTATTGAAGATGGAGAAATTATTGAAAAAGAAGTTTTTGAATGGATTCAAATCAATTTCGAGTATGTAGATATGCCAACTGTGATGAGTTTGATTAAAAAATATAATTTACATATTGAAAAACAGGAGTTTGAGATAAATTGTGAAATAATTTTATCATTACCTTTGAATCAAAAAGAAAATTTAAAAAACGAGTTGATTGAATTATTGACTTTAAAATTGATTATAATTGGAACATATTAGAATATGAAATTATTAGAAGAATTAGTTGAAATTAGAGGAGCTTCAGGTGATGAAGGTCGTGTGCGTGATTTTGTACTTAATCATATTGAGAAAAATCAAAGTAATTGGAAAGTGAAACCTGAATTGTTTTACGGTGATAATTTTCAAGATGCGCTGATACTTGTTTTTGGAAAACCAACAACAGCTATTTTTTCTCACATGGACAGTATCGGTTTTACAGTTGGTTACGGTAAAAACTTAATTAAAATTGGAGGTCCTCGAACGATTGATGGAATGCAATTGGTTGGATCTGATAGTTTGGGAGAGATTGAAACTGAATTAATGGTAATTGAAGACGCTGATGGAAATATTGAATTACAATATGTTTTTGAAAGAGAAATTGAAAGAGGAACGATTTTAACATTTAAACCAAATTTTAGAGAAACGGATGAGTATGTTCAATCTCCGTATATGGATAATCGTTTAGGGATGTGGAACGCTTTGAAAGTTGCAGAAACTCTTGAGAATGGAGCAATTGTTTTTTCTACTTATGAAGAGCATGGAGGGAATTCAGTTGGTTTTTGTGGCCGTTTTTTATTTGAAAAATATGGTTTAAGAAAAGCTTTGATCTCAGATATAACATGGGTGACAGAAGGAGTTCCTCACGGAAAAGGAGTAGCTATTTCAATGAGAGATAGTAGTGTGCCGAGACGTTCTTTTTTAAATAGAATAATAGAATTAGCAAAAGAATCTGAAGTTAGTTTTCAATTAGAAGTTGAGTCTGCAGGAGGTAGTGATGGAAGTATGTTACAAAAATCAGATTTACCGTTTGATTGGTGTTTTATTGGTGCAGCTGAAGATAACGTTCATACTCCTGATGAAATTGTAGCCAAATATGATATTATGTGTATGGTTGAATTGTATAAATATTTAATGATTCATCTATGATAAATGTTGTCGAAAATAAAGTGAATATGTCAAAAACAGATTCTTGCCAAATATATAAATATGACAATGATTTTTTTTTAATATCAAAAAATTCACCGGAATATTTTGCCCGAGAATTTGCTTTAGCTGAGATTCAAAAAGATAAAGTTGTTTGGTTAAATTTTCACAGTCGTTCAGAAAAAGAAAGCATTGAAAAACTGGGGGAATCATTAAATATTGATAAACTTTCTATAGAAGATGTCTTTAAAGAAAAGCATAGGCCTAAATTAGAAGAATATCCAAATTATTTATTTTTTTCCATTCGTTCTGCTTTACCTGATGAAAAGAATCTTTTTATTTTGGAGCAAGAGCAAATTAGCTTTATTTTGGGAGATCATTACTTAATTTCTTTTCAAGAAAAAAGTTCTGATCACTTTACAGATGTTAGGGAGAGAATAGAAAAAAAACGAGGAAAAATTAGAACGAAAGGTCCGGATTTTCTTTTGTTTAGAATGCTTGAAGCTATTATTGATAATTATTTTGAAGTTTTAGAACAAATAACAGAAACGATTGAAGAAATAGAGTTGAGAATGTTGCATAATAGTTCGAGCGATACATTAAAGTTGATTGAGCTTCAAAAACGAAAATTAGGAGAATTAAGAAAGATTGTTCTTCCTTTAAAAGAAGCAACTTCACAATTAGAAAAATCTCAAAGCTCTTTAATTGATAGTGAAAATCATTATTATTTTTCTGATTTAAGGGAACATTGCATGTCTGTATTGGAAGAGATTGATTCCAATAAACAAATTTTAGACGGCCTGAATAACTTGTATTATGCTATTCAAGGACAAAGAATGAACGAGATAATGAAATTATTGACTATTATTTCTGCTATTTTCATCCCTTTAACTTTTATAGCAGGAATTTACGGGATGAATTTTGATTTTATGCCTGAATTAAAAACGAAAAATGGTTATTTTATTACTATTGGAGTAATGATTGTTATTGCAATAGCTTCTGTTTTTTATTTTAAGAAAAAAGGATGGTTAGGGGATGAATGATATTTTATTGAAAAACAGGTTGTTGTATTTTTTTTGAAAAAAAGTTTAAAATATTCTTTTTTTATTTAATTTAATTTATAAATTTGTAAAAAATTAAAAACATAATCATTTAAATTAAAAACGATGAAAAAATTATTATTAGTAGCAGTAGCTGGAATGTTTGTATTAGCATCTTGTAAAAAAGATTACACTTGTACTTGTACAGAAGATGGAGTTTCTGAAGTTTATCCAATTAAAGGAGCTAAGAAAAAAGATGCTGAAAAAGTTTGTGATACATGGACAGCATTATATACTGCTGATGGTGGAACTTGTACTCTTAAATAATTAGTAAATAATTATTTTGAAAAGGAAGCTTCGGCTTCCTTTTTTTTTACTTAAAATTTTAAATATGAAACTGAAATTTATCTTCGTAATAATTTTATCGATTGCTTCAATACTCTTTTTTGATTTGATTGAAAGTACACTATTGAACATTGGGTTATCTTGGACATTTTCTAAAATAATACCTTATTTATTCCTGTTAATTTGTGGATTTTTTCTCTTTTTTCAAATTCGAAAAGGAATTACGGGTAAAATATTAAAGAATGTTTTAAGCTTTTTAATTTTGTTTTTACCTTTTGTTATTGGTTTTATTCTTCATCCAATTTTTGAAGGAGATTTTTCAAAAGATGGTAGTACTTCCGTTAAAAATAGTTCGTCAAGCGATTTTAAAAAAGATGGTTTGATGGTAATTTCAATTGCAGATTGTCCTTTTTGTTTTGGGGCAATAGAGAAATTGAAATTAATTAAAAAAAGAAATCCAAGTTTAAATATTGAGTTTGTTGTTTGTACTAAAAATAAAGAATACATCAAAAATTACATGGAAGAAATAGATAATTCTTTTCCTATTCGTTTAGCTGATAATGCTGATTCGTTAGTAGCTTCAGCGAATTTTCGTTTTCCAGCTTTTGTTGTAGTTAGAAATAAGAAACCAGTTTACGTATGGTCAAATGATGAGTTTGGAGTGAGAGCAATTGATCAATTAGAAAGTGATGTGAAATAAAATTTCGTTTAAATATCAATTTGATGGTTAAGTCACAACTACAAAGAAAGAACCGATGAAGGAATTTCATTTGTTTGATTTTTAAGTGATAGTTGAAAATAACGCTTGCATTAATAAGGAATAAGCATAAATTATTTATAGCTTTGTAAAAACATCACAATAATACAAATGAAGAATTTAATACGATTTGATTGGGCAATGAAGAAACTGCTTCGTGATAAGGCTAATTATGTCGTATTAGAAGGTTTTCTATCTGAGTTGTTGAAATTCGATATTACGATTCTTCAAATGGGAGAAAGTGAAGGAAATCAAATGCAGAATGATGATAAATTCAATCGTGTTGATATACTTGCTCATACTTCAAACGATGAAGTTGTTCTTATAGAACTTCAATCTGATAGCGAATTGGATTACTTTCATAGAATGTTATATGG
>OBEQ010767536.1_pt1 | contig 37801 bp, 41 predicted proteins | sample 1670901 | NCBI WGS metagenome assembly OBEQ01 (sample SAMEA104232315, study PRJEB22302) | groundwater metagenome | biome: forest; feature: aquifer; material: groundwater | place: USA | collected 2011-08-07 | depth 5.4 m | reverse complement strand
GCTGAATTTCCAAAACACGGCGTCGAACTACAACATCGCAGCCATTGGCGTGCATGGTGATGGCACTGCAAACTCCGGCAGAATGAGCTTTTGGACCATGAATAACGGCGCCTACGTACGAGCTGTCGATATCGATAAGGCCGGCAACGTCGGGATCGGGACGATGAGTCCGGGGGCTCCTCTCGAGATCTATAAGACTACAGACGGAACCCTCCTCCGACTCACCCGACATGGCGTAGCAAACTGGGATTTCAGGATTGAAGAGACCAGTCCTTATGGACTTCGGCCGGGTTCATTAGCCATTGTCCCGGGGGTTGGGAATACTGATCTCGGCATAGGAATTCAAGGTAGCGGTACTGGTTTGATTGGTTTGGTTGTCAAAAACAGCGGCAACGTCGGGATCGGGACGGCGGATCCGCTGGATTTTCTTCATGTTGCCAAGGAACGCGCAAACAATGGCACTGACAACCTCGCTCAGATCGTAATATCCGGATCAGGTGCCACAGGCGATAGGTTACTACTTGGCTACAATACGGCTGCCGATAATGGGTTCATTCAATCCGTTCACAATGCCGCCAATTACACGAGTCTCCTATTAAATCCAAACGGCGGCAACGTCGGGATCGGAAGAGTGCCGAGTTCAACCTATAAGCTCGATGTCGCGGGCGATATCCTCGCCAACACCACCTCGTATCCCTCGGATGCCCGGCTGAAAGCCAACATCCAGCCGCTGTCAGGTGTGCTGGAGAGACTCCAGAGCATCCGAGCGGTCACCTTTGAGTGGAACGAGGCGGCGCAGGCACTGGGTTACGCCAGCCGTCCGGGCCGCCAGATCGGTCTGCTCGCGCAAGAAGTCGGAACGGTGTTCCCAGAAATCGTCTCCGCAGTAACGGAGGAGAACAGCTATCGGGGCCTTGACTACAGTCGGCTCACCGCGGTGCTTCTGGAAGCCATCAAGGAACAGCAGGCCCAGATCGAGGAGCTTCGGGCCAGGCTCACAACTTTAGAGTCAACGCAATAAGACACAGGAGAACTGTTGCGTGATGGGGATTGTGACCCCTGACGTCGTCACGCAGGTGGCGCGGCTGGCGCGGTTGCGCCTGGAAGGGCCGGCCCTCGCGCAGATCGCCGCCCAGCTCGATGAGATCCTCCAGTACGTGCAGCAGCTCCAGACAGTCCCAACGGACCACGTGGAGCCGACGAGCCACGTCCTGCCGCTCTCGAACGTGCTCCGGAAGGATGAGCGTGGCGCTTCGCTGAGCCAGGACGCGGTCGTGGTACTCGCTCCCGCCGCCCAGCCCCCCTTCGTGAAAGTCCCCAAAGTGATCGAGTCCTGACGGTCCGCATGGCTTCCGGTGAGCTGGCTTCGAAGACGATCCACGAGCTCCGCTCCCTCCTCGATGCTGGCAAGGTGTCGCCCCACGAGGTCCTCGATGATGTGCTCGCGCGCATCGAGCGCCTGAATCCCTTGCTCCACGCCTACCTCAGTGTTGAGCCGGATCGCGTGCGCCACCAGCTCCAGGGGCAGGGCACAAGGGGTCGCGGCGGGCGGCTGCAGGGTATCCCGATCACGATCAAGGATAACATCTGCATCCAGGGAGAGGAGACAAGCTGCGCCTCGCGCATCCTGAAAGGGTTCCACCCGCCGTATGACGCGACGGTCATCGAGCGGCTGCGGCATGAGGGGGCCTGCCTGATCCCGCGGGCGAACATGGATGAGTTTGCCTTTGGCTCCTCGACGGAGAACTCGGCGTTCGGCGTGACGCGCAATCCGTGGGCGCAGGACCGGGTGCCAGGCGGCTCCAGTGGCGGGTCGGCGGCCGCGGTCGCGGCGGATCTTGCCGTCGGCGCGCTGGGCAGCGACACCGGCGGCTCGATCCGCCAGCCGGCCTCCTTCTGCGGCGTCGTGGGGCTCAAGCCGACCTACGGCCGCGTCTCGCGCTACGGGTTGGTCGCCTTCGCCTCCTCGCTCGACCAGATTGGCCCGATCACCAAGGATGTGACGGATTGCGCCCACCTGCTGTCCGTGATCGCCGGGCATGACCCGCGCGATTCCACCTCAGCACCGCTCGAGGTGCCGGACTACGTCGCGTCGCTGCAGCAGCCGGTGAAAGGGTTGCGCATCGGTATCCCCAAGGAGTACCTCGTGGAGGGGATTGAGCCCAGCGTGCGGTTCGCCATCGACGCAGCGATGACGGTCTTTGAGCGGCTGGGGATGGTCTGCGAGCCCGTGTCCTTGCCGCACACACCCTACGCCATCGCGACGTACTACATCATCGCCACCGCGGAAGCGAGCTCCAACCTCGCCCGCTACGACGGGGTGCAGTATGGCTTCCGCGCTCCAAGAAGCTCAGGGCTCGGGGTTCGGGGCTCAGGGCAAGAGCCGTCAGCCCCCAGCCCAGAGCCCCCAGCCCAGAGCGGACTTCTTGACATGTACCTGAGCACGCGCACGGAGGGGTTCGGCGCGGAGCCCAAACGCCGCATCCTCCTCGGGACGTACGTGCTCTCCCACGGGTACTACGATGCGTACTACCTCAAAGGACTGAAGGTCCGCACGCTCATCAAGCAGGACTTCGACAAGGCCTTCGAGCATTGCGACCTCGTCCTCACGCCGACCTCGCCGACCCCGGCGTTCCGCATCGGCGAGAAACGTGATGACCCGCTCCAGATGTACCTCTCGGATATCTTCACGATCTCCGCGAACCTGGCCGGCGTCCCGGCGCTCTCGCTCCCCTGCGGGTTTTCTCCGGAGGGACTGCCGATCGGGATGCAGCTCCTGGCGGCTCCCTTCAAGGAGGACGTGCTGTTGCGGGCGGCCTACGCCTACGAGCAAGCCACCGACTGGCATCGGCGTCATCCACCAGAAATTAGGAATCAGAAGTCAGAGGACAGAAGTCAGAACAACCAAGCTGACATCTAATTTCTGACATCTGACTTCTGAACGAACATGGACTACGAATCAGTCATCGGCCTCGAAGTGCACCTCCAGCTCAGCACGGCGACGAAGCTCTTCTGCGGCTGCTCGACGACGTTCGGAGCACCCCCCAACAGCCAGACCTGTCCGGTCTGCCTCGGCCTGCCTGGCGTGTTGCCGGTGCTCAATGAACGGGTGCTCGAGTGGGGCATCCGTGCGGCACTCGCCTTCGACTGCGAGATCGCCCGCGTGATGAAGTTTGACCGCAAGCAGTACTTCTATCCGGATCTTCCCAAAAACTTCCAGATCTCGCAGTACGACCAGCCGCTGGCGAGCCACGGCCACCTGGATATCGCGTCAGGCGGCCAGGTCAAGCGCATCGGCATCCGCCGGGTCCATCTCGAGGAGGATGCGGGGAAGCTGTTGCACGAGGCCAGCCCCACGGATAGCTTCGTGGACTTCAACCGGACCGGCGTACCGCTGTTGGAGATCGTCAGCGAGCCGGACCTCCGCACGTCCGATGAGGCCTATGAGTACCTCGTGAGCCTGAAGGCGATCGTGCAGTACCTCGATGTCTCCACCTGCAACATGGAAGAGGGCAGCCTGCGCTGCGACACCAACATCTCGCTGAGGCGTCCCGGCGATGCGCTGGGCTCCAAGGTGGAGGTCAAGAATCTCAACTCGTTCCGCGCAGTGAAACTCGCGCTCGAGTACGAGGCGAAACGCCAGGCCCTGACGCTGGACCGCGGCGAGCGCATCCCGCAGGAAACCCGGCTGTGGGACGCCAAGGCGCTGCGGACCGAGCCGATGCGCAGCAAGGAGGAGGCGGCTGACTACCGCTATTTCCCTGAGCCGGACCTCGTGCCATTTGTGATCGACCGGCAGCTCATTGCGCGCATCCAGGGGGAGCTGCCGGAGCTGCCGTCGCAGCGGGCGAAGCGGTTCCAAGAGATCCACCAGCTCTCGGCCTACGACGCCCAGGTGCTCACCCAGCAGCGCGCGATGGCGGAGCTCTTTGAAGGCGCGATCCGCGCCGGGGCTGCGCCCAAGCCGGTCGCGAACTGGATCATGGGGGATCTCTTGGCGTACCTCAATACGAACCGCCTCGAGCCTGAAGTCGTTTACCCCCATACGAGTCAGCGTGTGGGGGCGAAACTTCGCCCCGAATGGCTCGCGCATCTGCTACAATTAATAGGCGACGGCACGCTTTCGGGCAAGATGGCCAAGGAGGTGTTCCTGCAGATGCTGGAGCGCGGGGTCGATCCAGTGCAGCTGGTGCAGGAGGGCGGGCTCCAACAGATTGTCGATGCCGGCACGCTTGAGCAGATTGCCGATGAGGTGCTGCGGGCCAACCCGAATTCCGTTGACGCCTATCTCAAAGGGAAAGTGAACGCGCTGACGCATCTGATGGGAGAGGCGATGAAGCGCTCGCAGGGCAAGGCGAACCCCCAGCAGATGACGGAGATCTTGAGGCGCAAGCTCGAACGAGTCCACCAGTGAGTGCGTCAGGAGGAACAGAACGTATGAGACGACGGGTGTGGCTTGCCGGAGTCGGATTGGCAGCGGGGGTGTTCATCATGACACTCCCGATGGCTTCTCGGGCGAAAGAAACGACGACGGTCAGCTCGAACGAGGAGGTCTATAAAAAGCTCGAGCTGTTTGAGCATGCGCTCGCGATTGTGCGGTCCGACTACGTGGAAGAGCCGAAGACCGACCAGCTCATCTACGGGGCCCTGAAGGGGATGCTCGCGACCCTTGATCCCTACAGCCAGTTCCTCGACCCGGACAGTTACAATGAGCTCAAGGTGGATACCGAGGGCGAGTTTGGCGGGTTGGGGATCGAAATCACCATCAAGGACGACCTGCTGACCATCATCACCCCGATCGACGATACGCCCGCCTACCAAGCCGGGTTGCAGGCGCTTGATCGCATCGTGAAGATCGACGGCCAGCCCACGCGGGGGATCACGGTGGTCGACGCGGTCAAGAAGCTGCGGGGCAAGCCCAAGACCACCGTGACGTTGACGATCCTCCGCGAAAAGGACGCGCAGCTGAAGGATGTGGCCCTGGAGCGCGCCATCATCAAAATCAAGAGCATCCGGGAAGCGACCCTCCTGGACGACCATATCGGCTACGTCCGCATCTCGGATTTTCGGGAGAACACGACGCAGGATCTGGAGGCGGCGCTCAACCAGCTCAAGACCCAGTCGATGGAGGGCCTCATCCTGGACCTGCGCAATAACCCCGGCGGATTGCTGGATGTCGCCGTGTCGGTGTCCGAGCTCTTCCTCAACCGCCACCAGCTCATCGTGACGACGAAGGGGCGTCTGAAGAACCAGAACCAGGAGATGCGCGCTCGCATGGACGGTCCGGTGAGCGACGTCCCATTGGTCGTCCTGATCAATGAGGGCTCGGCCTCCGCGTCGGAGATCGTCGCCGGCGCCGTCCAGGACCATCACCGGGGCATCATCGTGGGGACCAAGTCGCACGGGAAGGCCTCGGTGCAAACCATCTTTCCGCTCAAGGACGGGAGCGCCCTCCGATTGACCACGAGCAAGTATTTCACCCCCACCGGCCGCTCGATCCACGGTCAAGGGATCCCGCCCGACGTTGAGGTGCCGCTCGAGCGACACCCCGAAGAGAAAGAGCAGTCGAAAGATCAACACACGAAAGAGCTCTTCGACCAGATCGAGGCGGGGGGGACGGCGGTGTCAGAACCCATCGCTGGGACCCCGGCGGCAAAGAAGCGGCTCGACAACCAGGTCGTCCTCGCCGTGGACCTCCTCAAAGGGCTTCGGGTCTATCAAGCGAAGGAGCGGGCTCACGCCGTGAACTGATGATGGGAGAGGGAGTTGTCAGAACCGACACCCACCCGTCATCCCCCCTCAAGCCCTCCGCCGCCCCCACCCGCATCGTGGGAATTGAGACCTCGTGTGATGAGACGGCCATCGGGATCGTGGAAAACGGTCGGAAGGTCCTCGGCAACGCCGTCGCCTCAAGCCTCACGCTCCATGGACCCTTTGGCGGGGTCATCCCGGAGATCGCCGCCCGCGCCCACGTCGAGACGATTTGGGATGTGTTCACCAACGCGCTGGAGGAGGCGCGCCTCTCGCCGGCGGAGCTTGACGCCGTCGCGGTCACCCAAGGCCCCGGCCTGCCCGGTGCGCTGCTCATCGGGTTGGCATTCGCGAAGGGGCTTGCGCTCTCGCTCACCCGTCCGCTGATTCCTGTGGATCACCTGGCCGCTCACCTGTACGCGGCCGAGATGACCGATCCGAGCCTCGAGCCCCCGTACGTGGGGCTCGTGGTCTCCGGAGGGCATACGCTCCTGTGCGTCGCCCACACGGACTGCCGATTTGAGCTGTTGGGCGAGACGAGAGACGACGCGGCGGGAGAGGCGTTTGACAAAGTTGCGAAGCTGCTAGGACTGGGCTATCCGGGCGGGCCGGCGATTGATCGGCTGTCAGACGAGGGGAACGGCGCGGCGATTCGATTCCCCCGCAGCCACAGCAAGCAGCCGTTTGACTTCAGCTTCAGCGGCCTGAAGACGGCGGTGTACCACTACGTGCAAAAGTGCGCTCAGGGCTCAGGGCTGAGGGCTCAGGGGGACGGCCCCGAGCCCCGAGCCCAGAACCCCGAGCCGACCATGTCTGGTCTTGAGCGGCGGGAGATTGCGGATATCGCCGCAAGTTTCCAGGAAGCCGTGGTGGACGTCCTCGTGACCAAGACCCTCCGGGCCTGCCAACGGACGGGCATCAAATGGGTCGCGGTCGGCGGCGGGGTGGCATCCAACCGGCGGCTCCGGGCGCGGTTCGGCGAGGAAGCCGCCAGCCACAAGCTCCACGTCGTGTTTCCGCCGCTGAATCTGTGCGTGGATAACGGGGCGATGGTGGCCGGGATCGGCTACCCGCTCCTTCAGAGCGGTCGGGTGGCCCCGTTGTCCATGACCAGCGACTCCAATCTCTGCCTGGCATGATGACGGATCTCGAACTCCTGAAACGCTTACTCCTGATCACCCTGATCGCAGGGGCCATTGGCTATGAGCGCGAGCGGCACGGCCGGGCCGCCGGCTTCCGCACGCATATCCTGGTCGGTGTGGGCTCGTGTCTCGTGATGCTCACCGGCATGTACCTTGCGGACACACTCGCCGGGTATCGGGACCTGGACCCGACGCGGATGGCCGCGCAGGTCATCAGCGGCATCGGCTTTCTCGGCGCCGGGACGATCTTGCGCTTTCGCGCGTCCGTGAGGGGACTGACCACGGCGGCGAGCCTCTGGGCGGTCGGCGGCATCGGGCTCGCCGTGGGGGCGGGGTTTCTCCACGGCGCCATCCTGACCGGGCTCATCGTGATGGTCGTCATGTTCGGGTTCTCCCGGCTGGAACGCGCGATGCGGAAGGACTGGTACCAGACCCTCGTCATCGAAACGATCGGGACGGGGCAGGACCTGGCCCGCATCCGCCAGCTCCTGTCGGAGTATGACATTGAAATTCGAGACCTCGACATCAAAGAGGGTCGGCAGCCGAATCAGGTACAGCTCGAATTCCAAGTGAAGCTGCTGCCGGACCAGCCGCGGGAGGAGATCATCAACCAGCTCATGCGGTTGGAGCGTACGGTCGGGGCCCGCTGGGTGTGACATGAAGCCGAGACCCCACACCCAGGGTTGTTCGCCATTCTTGTTTACCTGGGTGTGGGGTCTCTGGCTGAATGTCACCCCTCACCCAGCGTTGGGTCTGGTTCGGGCATGCCGGATACGACTGGGGGTGGAGGGGACATCCCAGCGAGCCAGGTCGGCTCCACCGCTGGGTGTGGGGTTCAATTCGCACAGCGACTTACGTCGCCCTGCGGGCTCCGTAAGATCGCGTGCTCATTGAAGGAGGAGAAAATGGCGCTGGGACGGCAGAAGCATTCCGAGTCCGGGACAGAGCGATGGCTGGAGGTCGATGCGAGCATGACCGGAACACTCGCTTTCAAGGATCCGGTCAACCTCCTGATCAATGGGCAGTTCGACGGGACCTTAGACACGAAGGGGAACCTGTCGATTGGGCAGAAAGCCCAGGTGAAGGCGACCATTCACGGGGAGGCGATCACGATTGGGGGCACGGTCTCAGGGAGCGTGACGGCGACGAACCGCATCGAGCTGCTCGGAAGCGCCCGGGTGACCGGGAAGGTGTCAAGCCCACGGGTGATCATGCACGACGGGGCGGTGCTGCAGGGAACCCTTGAGATGATTGGGGCCAAGGGTGTGAGCCCCTTGATGACGACTGAGGAACTGGCCAGGTACTTGGAGGTGGATGTCAACACCGTCTCGGAGTGGGCAAAGGCGGGACGCTTGCCAGCCCAACAGGAGGGAACGCAGTGGCGGTTTGAGCGGGCGAGAATTGAGGAGTGGCTCGCCCATGAGAAGATCAAGTAGAGACAGAAGTCAGAAGACAGATGTCAGATGTCAGAAAAGCCAATCTGACGTCTGACTTCTGAATTCTGATTTCTGAACGATGGGAATAGATGGAAAAGCTGTGGACGACGAGTGAGGTGGCGAAGTCCCTCGGCATCCAGGAGGTCGATGTGGAGCAGCTCGTGCGGCAGGGCAAGCTGACGGGTTATAAGCTCGGCGGGCAGTTTTTGCGGTTCCGCCCGGACCAGGTCGAGGCGTTGAGGGGAACAATCCAGTTCCGGCCCCACGCAGGGAAGCCGCTCGTGCGGAGGGATGGCCTGTGGGTCAACGACCTGCATGACTTTGTCTACTTCTATGACTTCTACATTGTCGCCGCCAGCCTCCTCGCCGTGATGGCCGTGTACCTAGTGATTGCTGGTTGAGCCATCTGAGATATGGTGACTGAGGAACGACTGAGGCGCTGGGTACGAGAAGTCCGCAACGGACACCGCCCTCCTCAGACGCTGATCGAGCAGTTACGACACCTCCCGTTTGATGATGTGGGGGTGGCGCGCCTCGACACGCACCGCCGTCTTCGCCGCGGCCTGCCCGAAGTCGTGTTGGGCGACGGCAAGACACCAGAGCAGCTCATCCGTATTGCTCGTCGGATCCTTGAGTCGGGAGAACTCGCGCTCATCACTCGACTTGATTCCCACACCTTCCAAGAGGTCCATCGCGCGCTCCCGATGTTGCGATACGATCCTCTGGCACGGATCGCCTACCACATCCCGCGCTCCCGGAAGACGCTCCGTGGGTTCGTCGTGGTCGTGACCGGAGGAACGTCGGATCTGCCGATCGCCGAGGAGGCCAGGATGACGCTTGAGCTGCTCGGGAGCCGCACCGCCAGCCTCTATGATGTCGGGGTGGCCGGCGTCCATCGGCTGTTGAGCCAGTGGCGGCTGCTGCGGCGCGCGCGGGTCATCGTTGTGGTCGCCGGGATGGAGGGGGCGCTCGCCAGCGTCGTCGCCGGGTTGGTGCGCTGCCCCGTGATCGCGGTCCCGACGAGTGTGGGGTATGGGGCGCACTTTCAGGGCTTGGCACCCCTCCTGACGATGCTCAACAGCTGCGTCCCTGGGATCGGCGTCGTCAATATTGATAACGGATTCGGAGCCGCCTACCTGGCGCACGTGATCAACCGGCCGCCTCACGCCGCGTGAGACGGGTCGCTGGACCATGAGAGCCCCTCGCGCATCCTGGCGCTCGTACCGGAGATCCGGTCGGATCGTTCCGGCTCACGCAAAGGGGTTACGCGCAGGCTCGATCATCCTTCGCCCGGGAGAGGTGATGGATTGGCATTCGACCCGGTCGCGGGAGGAGTTGCTGATCGCGTTGGCAGGCCGGGTCTCGCTCGAGGTGCACGTGGCGTCCCGCGTCACACGTCAGATTCCACTGCGCGCCGGACAATGCGCGTTCCTCCCTGCGAAGACGCTACACCGAGTTGTCAACCGGTCACAGACGGACGCGCACTACCTCTATGTCACCGCCCCTATTGGGAAGAAAGCGAGACGTTCGCGTAAGGACGCAGATCACCGCTGATCTCCACGCAGATATTCGCAGATCGATCTGCGGAAATCTGCGCACAACATCTGCGGGCATCAGCGTTTCAATAGACTTGACGAGTCGCCCGTCGCATGTTACACTTTGACAGCATGGATCGGGATACCTGCAGGCTCGCTGTCCTGGTCGGGTGCGCCTTCCTCGTGACTCTTCCCAACATAGTTGTCTCTGCCGCTACCCTGCGTGAAGAAGCGGTCACGTACCGGATGCAAGGCTATGAGGCCCAGCGGCGTGGCGATCGGGTGGCTGCCCTGACCCTCTATCAGAAAGCGGCGGAACTGGATCCGACCTATCCCACGCCGCACAACGACATCGGGATCCTCCTCGAAGAGGAAGGACGGTTGGGAGACGCCGAGCGGTCATACCAGCAGGCGCTCGCGTTGAATCCCAATTATCCCGATGCGCACGCCAACCTCGCCCTGCTCTACGAGCGGATGGGCGAGAAAGAAAAGTCCCTCTACCACTGGATGAGACGGTACTACCTCGGCGAGCGCTCCGATCCCTGGGCCGCCCAAGCCGAACAGCGACTGGTCGCGGCCGGGGTGCTCAAAACCGACCCGAAGCTCAACGAAGCGGTCGATGCCCTCCGGCAATCGCTCGAACAGTTTCACGTCATCGAGGATCGGCTTCACGCCGTTGAGAATCGACTGCTCGAGGCAGGCGTGATCAAGAGCGGCTCCGGAACGGATGGAGCCCCGACCAGCCAACAGCTCTTCAAGAACGAGCTTCAGGCCCACGCCCAATCCCTTGAGGAGTTTCATGCCGCGGCAGAAAAGCGCGGCGACTGGCCCTGACGCCAGCTTCAAAACCGCCTCGCATTGCGGATTGTCGATTGCGAATTGCGGATTTTGAAGGGAACACCAATCCGAAATCGCCAATCCGAAATCCGCGATCCCTCAGATGCCATCACCACGAGCCTTTCTGATTGATGGGACCGCGTTTTGCTACCGGGCCTTTTACGCGATCCGCAACCTCAGCACCTCGGACGGCCGTCCGACCAACGCGGTGTACGGGTTTGCGATGATGCTCAAGGCACTCCGGGAGAAAGAGCGGCCCGACTACCTGGCCGTGGCGTTTGATGCGGGGAAGCCGACGTTCCGCCACCAGAAGTTTAAAGACTACAAGGTCCAGCGCAAGCCGATGCCCGAGCCGTTGATCGGGCAGCTCCCTGTGGTGAAGCGCATGCTGGCCGCCTACCGCATCCCGCTCTTCGAGCGGGAAGGGTATGAAGGAGAAGACCTGCTGGCCACGATTGCGAAACAGCTCGCCGCGAATGGCGTTGAGGCGTTTCTCGTGACCGGTGACAAGGATGTCTTGCAGCTCGTCAACAGCCACATCAAAGTCTATAACCCGCACAAGGAGGACGCCGTGCTGGACGCCGCCGCGGTCCGCACGCGCTATGGGGTGGAGCCGGCACAGATGGTGGATCTCATGGCGCTGATGGGCGATGAGATTGACAACATCCCCGGGGTGCCGGGCATTGGGGAGAAAACGGCCACAGAGCTCCTCCAGCGGTTCGGCAGCCTCGAAGGCGTGTATCAGCATCTCGACGAGATCGAGAGCCGGGAGCGGCGGAGGCACTTGGAGGCGTCTCGTCGACAGGTCGAGCTTTCGCGTGAGCTCGCTCAGGTGCATACCGACGTGCCGGTTGAGGTGAAGGTCGAGGATCTGGCGGTCCACGAGCCGGATTGGCGCTCCCTCCGCGCCCTGTTCCGCGAGCTGGAGTTTAAACGGTTGCTCCGTGATGTGGAGGCCCAAGCCCCGGCCGTGCCGGGTCAGAAGATTGTCGCGCACCTCATCGAGGACACGCAGGACCTGAAGCCGCTCCTCTCCAAACTGCCAAGGCATGGCTCTCGCCATCCAGTCGCCGTGCTCTGCTGGCCCGCGCCCTCGAGCAAGGCCGATGGGTTGCTGTTTGCGCTGGCGCGTGACGAGCAAGAGGCCTGGGTCGTTCCCGTGACGAGCGAGACCTTCCGCTCGGCGGCAGGCCGCAAGCTGCGCGAATGGCTTGCAGATCCCGAGACGCCGAAAGTGAGCCACGACGCCAAAGCCGCAAAGCGGATGTTGGCCAGGGCCGGCGCCGAGCTGCAAGGAATCGTCGGCGACACCATGCTGGCCGCGTACCTCTTGAACCCGTCGCGGACGAACCAGACGCTCAGCGATCTGTCGGATGAGTACCTCGACGAGCCCCTTGGCCCGATGCCACCACCCCAGCAGCTCCCGCCGCAACGGTCGCTCGTGCACGGAGACTCGCTGGAGCCCTTTGCGCGCTGCGCGTGCACGGTCCTCCGGCTTCATGAGTTCCTGCGCTGCCGGCTTGACGCGCAGGGGATGACGGCGCTCTACACCGAGCTTGAGCTGCCGCTGCTTGGCGTGCTCTCCCAGATGGAGCAGACCGGCATCGCGGTTGACGTGGCCTTCCTGAAGGGCCTCCACGCTTCGATGGAGACGGAGCTCGCGCGTCTGATCCAAGAGATCTATCGGCTCGCCGGAGGGGACTTCAATCTCAATTCGCCGAAGCAGTTGGCCCAGGTGTTGTTCGAACGATTGAAGCTCCCGGTGGTGAAACGGAACAAGACGGGCCCCTCCACCGACAGCGATGTGCTCCAGCAGCTCGCCGAGCGCCATCCCTTGCCGGCGCGCCTCATGCACTACCGCGAGCTCTCGAAACTTGTCTCCACCTACGTCGCTGCGCTGCCGAAGCTCATCGATCCGAAGACGGGACGTCTCCATACGTCCTTCAACCAAACCGCCACGGCCACCGGCCGGCTCTCCTCGAGCGACCCCAACCTGCAGAACATCCCGATCAAGACAGAGCTCGGCCGGTCGATCCGCAAGGCCTTCGTTCCGGGGATCCCTGACGGGGTTTTTCTGGCGGCGGATTACTCCCAGATTGAATTACGGATCCTGGCGCACCTGTCGGCTGATGAGCGGCTGATCGACGCCTTCCGCCACGACCGGGACATCCATCGCTTCACCGCGTCGCTCATCTACGGCTGTCCGGAATCCGAGGTGCAGCCGGAGCAGCGCCAGGCGATGAAAGCGGTGAACTACGGCCTCCTCTACGGCATGACCTCGCACGGGCTCTCGAAGGAACTGGGCATCTCGTTCGAGGAAGCGCAGGCGTTCATCGACGCCTATTTCGAGCGCTATCCCAAGGTCCGCGAGTACCTGGACAGCCAGATCGCGCAGGCCAAACGCAACGGGTTCGTCCAGACGCTCTTGGGGAGGCGCCGGTACATTCCTGAGGTCAACAGTCCGAATCCAATCATCCGGCAGTTCGGCGAGCGGATGGCGGTCAACGCGCCGGTCCAGGGCACGGCGGCCGACCTCATCAAGCGCGCGATGGTTCAGCTGGCCTCAGCGCTGGACGAGCACCAATTGCGCAGCCGCATGGTGTTGCAGGTCCACGATGAGCTCGTCTTCGAAGTACCCCGGCGCGAGCTCAAGACACTCGTCGCCTTGGCGCGCCGCATTATGGAAGGGGCCATCGCCCTCTCTGTGCCGCTGACCGTAACGGTGAAAGCTGGGCCGAACTGGCTGGACCTCTCTGAAGTTAAGAACTAATGGCACGTTGCTCAAGGCTCAAGGTTCAAGGCTCAAGGCAAAAGCGTTTTCGAGCCTCAAATCCCAAGTTTCGAGCGCATTTCCCTTCAGCCTTCAGCCTTCAGCCTTGAGCAAGATTATGGTTGTCATTGGCGTGACGGGAGGGGTCGGCACGGGAAAGAGCACCGTAGCCAACATCTTCAAGCAGCTCGGGGCGGTGGTGCTTGACGCTGACGCGATGGCGCATCAGGTGATGGAGCCGAAGCGTCTGGCGTGGCGACAGATCGTCAAGACGTTCGGCGAGGGGATCTTGAACGACGACCAGACGGTGAACCGGCGGCAGCTGGCCTCGGTGGTGTTCAGGGATGAGCAGGGCCGCAAGCGCTTGGAGCGGATCATCCACCCCCAGGTGCTGCGGGTGATGAAGCAGCAGCTCCACCGGCTGCGGCGATCACGCCGGATCAAAGCGGTCGTCTTGGATGTGCCGCTGCTCGTGGAGGTGGGTGCCCGGTCATGGGTTGATGCGTTGGTGGTGGTGACGGCACCGCCGGAGGTCCAGCGCGAACGGCTCCAGAAAAAATACGGGTGGTCAGATGAGGAGACTACGGCGCGGATGGACGCTCAGTTGGAGTTGTCGGCCAAGGTGGCATTGGCCGACCATGTGGTCGATAACGCGGACGGCGTGGACGCCACGCGAACACAGGTGAAGCGCATATGGAACCAACTGGTACCGCTCAGCAGGCGAATCAGCAGATGAACCAATCCGCGAACCAGCCGGCGAGTCAGCCCGTGAAACTCGACATCGCCGCGCTGAAAGAACTCAAGATCACGGAGCTCACGAAGTTGGCGCGGGATTTGGGAATCAACGGGATCTCGGGCTTGAAGAAGCAGGATCTCATCTTCAAGGTCCTCCAGGCCCAGGCCGAGAAGGAGGGGCTCATTTTCTCCTCGGGGGTCCTGGAGATCCTGCCGGACGGGTTCGGGTTCCTGCGCTCGCCGAACTACAACTACCTGCCGTGCCCTGACGACATCTACGTGTCGCCCTCGCAGATCCGCCGGTTCGACCTGCGGACGGGCGACATCGTCAACGGGCAGGTGCGGCCGCCGAAAGAGGGGGAGCGGTACTTCGCGCTGCTCAAAGTGGAGGTGGTGAACTCCGAAAACCCGGAGGACTCGAAGGTCAAGATCAACTTCGACAACCTCACGCCGATCTATCCCAACCAGCGGTTTGTGCTGGAGACCAATCCGAAGGAGATGTCGACGCGGATCATGGATCTCCTTACGCCGATCGGGAAGGGCCAGCGCGGTCTCATCGTGGCGCCGCCGTACAGCGGGAAGACGGTGCTCCTTCAGAAGATCGCCAACGCGATCACGACGAACTGTCCGGACGCCGTGCTCATCGTCCTGCTGATCGATGAGCGTCCGGAAGAGGTGACCGACATGCAGCGCTCCGTCAAGGGCGAGGTCATCTCGTCGACGTTTGACGAGCCCGCCGACCGGCACATCCAGGTCGCGGAGATCGTCCTGGAGAAAGCGAAACGGCAGGTCGAGCACAAGAAGGACGTGGTGATCCTCCTCGATAGCATCACGCGCTTGGCGCGCGCCTACAACACGGTCGAGCCGCACAGCGGGCGGGTGCTCACGGGCGGGCTGGATGCCAACGCGCTCCACAAACCGAAGCGGTTCTTTGGATCCGCGCGGGGCGCAGAGGAGGGCGGAAGCCTGACGATCATCGGGACCTGCCTCGTGGACACCGGCTCCCGGATGGATGAGGTCATCTTTGAGGAGTTCAAGGGGACCGGGAACATGGAGCTGACCATGGATCGCAACCTCTTCCAGCGCCGCATCTACCCGGCGATCGACATCCGGCGCTCGAACACCCGCCGCGAGGAGCTCCTGATCTTGGCGGAGGAGCTGCAGAAAATCTGGATCCTGCGGAAGGTGTTGAACGAGATGGACCCGGTCCAAGCGATGGAGCTGTTGATCGACCGGCTGTCCAAGACGAAGTCGAACAAAGATTTCTTGGCGACCATGGGCAAGCAATCATGAGCAGAGCTCAAGGCTCAAGGCTCGAGGCTCAAGGTAATTGCCTCCAGCCTAGAGCCTCCAGCCTCGAGCAGACGGGAGGCGGTTGATGAAAGAAGGGATTCATCCGGAGTACGTGGAGGCAACGATCACCTGCACGTGCGGCGCGGTCTATCACACCCGCTCGACGCGCAAGGCGATCCACGTCGAGATCTGCGCTCGATGCCATCCGTTCTTCACCGGTCAGCAGAAGCTGGTGGACACCGCGGGCCGCGTCGAGCGGTTCAAGCGAAAGTACACCCGCAAGACCCCCGCCAAGTCAACCGTCAAGTAACCCGAATGAGATTGCGGATTGCAGATTGTGGATTGCGGATTTAGGAACGCCAGGGGATCGCTGCCTTTCAATCCGAAATCCGCAATCCGAAATCCGCAATTTCCATGATGCAGATCCCCAAGCAGCAGCTTCTTGAGCACCTGGCGCAGCTTGAGCGCCGCTACACGGAACTCGAGCATCAGGCCGCCGAGACGGCAGGGAAGCCCGGCGACCCCCAAGCCTACCAGCAGGCGGCCAGGGAGCTCTCGGAGTTGCGCGAGATCGTCCTGACGTATCGCACCTACCGCTTGGTTGAGCGGGATGCGGGCGAGGCGGAGGCGATCTTTCACGCCCAGGGAGATCTTGAGCTGCGGGAGCTGGCAAAAGAAGAAGCGGCGTCGTTGCGCCTGCAGCAGATCGAGCTCCTCGCTCAGCTGGAGCGCTTCTGGCAGGAGCGCCACCAGGCCCCGGAGCGGCCGCTCATCATCGAGATCCGCGCCGGGACCGGCGGGTTGGAGGCCAGCCTCTTCGTGGCGGACCTCTATCGGATGTACACGAAATACGCGGCGAAATGCGGGCTCAGTGTAGAGACGATGGAGGGCCAGCGGACCGAAGCGGGCGGTCTCAAGGAGATCGCGTTCTCGGTGAAGGGCCCGGGGACGTGGGAACGATTCAAATATGAGAGCGGGGTCCATCGGGTGCAGCGCATCCCCGCCACCGAAGCGCAGGGGCGCATCCATACCTCGACGGTGACCGTCGCCGTGCTCCCAGAGCCGAAAGAGGTCGAGCTGCCGCCCATTCCCGCGAAGGACCTTCACATTGATGTGTATCGCTCCTCGGGCCCCGGTGGGCAGAGCGTGAACACGACCGACTCGGCGGTCCGCATCCGCCACCTCCCAACAGGGCTCATCGTCACCTGCCAGGATGAACGGAGCCAGTTGCGCAATAAGGAAAAGGCGATGCGCGTGTTGCGCGCGAGGTTGCTGGACCGGTTCCAGCAAGAGAAGCGGCAACAGATCGCCTCGAATCGCCGGCAGCAGGTGGGAAGCGGCGATCGCAGCGAAAAGATCCGTACCTATAACTTTCCCGACCGGCGCGTGACCGACCACCGCATCGGGATGACCCTCCACAAGCTCGATCTGATCATGGAAGGGGAGTTGCAGGAGCTCGTCGATGCGTTGACCGCAGAAGAGCGGGCCAAGCAGTTCGGTCCAACGCCTCAATGACCATGCCCGCCCCCACACCAAAGATTGTGGTAGGGGGGCCTGCCAACATCCTGCTCAAGGAGGGCGCGCGACGGCTCCAGACGGACGAAGGGGAGCACGCCCGACACGAGGCCGAATGGCTCCTGGGCCGACTCGTGGGTGCCACACCGCTCGAACTCTACCTGCAGGACATCCACGTCCCGCAGGACGTCGCGGAACAATTTTTTTCGCACATCAAAGCCAGAGCCTCCGGGATTCCACTGCAGTACCTCCTTGGTGAAGCGGAGTTTTTCGGTGAGCGGTTTGTCGTGCGGCCGGGTGTGTTCATCCCGCGCCCGGAGACGGAGGCGATCGTCGAAGCCGCCCTCCAGGCGCTGCGCGAACGGGAGCGGCAGTTCGGACGGTCACCTCGTCTTCTCGACTTAGGGACCGGCAGCGGGTGCATCGCGGTGACGCTCGCCAAGGCGTTTCCGACTTGTGTTGTCGTCGGCGTTGAGGTATCATGGGAAGCCGTGTGCGTCGCTCGGCACAACGTCCTGTGCCACGGGCTGGCATCCAGGATCTGGCTCGTGCAGGGACGCTGGGGGGAACCGATCGGCGGCGGATTCGACGGGGTCATCTCGAATCCGCCTTATGTTCCAAGCGCGCAGGTGGACCACCTGCCGCTGGATGTCCGGCAGGAGCCCCGCCTCAGTCTCGACGGTGGAGCGGACGGGATGCGGGAGCTGCTGCGGCTGATGGCCGACACACCTCGCCTGGTGAGACCGGGGGGTGTCCTGGCGCTTGAGTGCGGCGAGGAGCAGGTGAAGGAGCTCATCCGAGCGGCCGTCTCGGCGTCATGGGTGGACACGGCCAGGCCGATCGAGGATCTGGCGGGCCGACCGCGCGGCGTCCTGATCAGGCGCACGTCCGAACACCCCGGCTCGTGACAATTCATTCGTAAGGTAGCTTCCGCTGGCGGACGAAAAACTTCTCATTCGCAAGAGCGGCCCCTTGGAGGGGGCCGTGCGCGTCCACGGGGCGAAGAACGCCGTGCTGCCGATCATGGCAGCCTGCCTCCTCACCGAGGAGCCCTCGATCATCGAGAACGTCCCGCACGTGACGGACGTCATCTTGATGAGCGAGATCCTCCGCCACCTCGGGGTTGCCGTCAGCTTCACGGGTGACCAGTTGGCCGTCACCCCTGGAAACTACGCCGGCACGGTGGCCCCGTACGAGCTCGTGAGCCGGATGCGGGCTTCGATCTGCGTCCTGGGGCCGCTCGTGGCCCGCCAGGGCAAAGCCCAGGTGTCGATGCCCGGCGGGTGCGTCATCGGGCTGCGGCCGCTTGACCTCCACCTCAAGGGGCTTCAGGCGCTCGGCGTCACGATGACGGTCGAGCACGGCTACATCGTGGCGACGGGCCACGAACTGCGTGGGGCGAAGGTGCACCTCGCCGGCGCGTTCGGCTCCTCAGTGCTGGCGACGGCCAACGTGATGTCGGCGGCCGTGCTGGCCAAGGGCACGACGATCATTGAGCATGCCGCGTGCGAGCCCGAGGTCGTCGATCTGGCGAACTTCCTGATCGCGATGGGCGCGCGGATCGAGGGCCACGGCAGCCCCGTGATCCGCATCGAGGGGGTCGAGCGGCTCCACGGCTCGCGGTACCGGATCATCCCGGACCGCATCGAGGCGGGCACGTGGATGATTGCCGCGGCCATGGTGGGCGGCGACCTGACGATTGAGGGCGCGCGGGCCGAGCACCTGGGTGCTGTGATCGACACGCTGTCGCAGGCGAACGTGACGATTGATAAGCTGAACGGCTCGCTGCGCGTGCGCAGAGGGAGCGAACGGCTCCAAGCGGTGGACGTGACGACGTTCCCGTTCCCCGGCTTCCCGACCGACCTGCAGGCGCCGATGATGTCGCTCATGACGCTCGCGCGCGGGGTGAGCATCCTGACCGAGAAGGTCTACCCCGAACGGTTCATGCACATCGCAGAGCTGAACCGGATGGGTGCGGCGATTGCCCGGGAAGGGACGAGCGCGATCGTCCGAGGGGTTGATCGGCTCTCCGGGGCGCCGGTGACCGCGCCGGACCTGCGGGCCTCAGCGGCCCTCGTGCTGGCGGGCATGACGGCGGATAACCAGACCGAGCTCGGCGGTTTGGAGCACTTGGAACGGGGCTACCAGGATTTCGAGAAAGAGCTCACACGTTTGGGGGCACACATCCGGCGGGTCGCCTCAGGATCATCGACGTAGCAATTTTGGATTTTAGATTTTGGATTGCGCGATCATAATGCGGAAGGCATCGTGTAATCCAAAATCGAAAATTGGCAATCTAAAATTCGCCAATTAACAGGGAAGGAGTCGGGATGGTGGTCGTTCGGTTACAACGGCGAGGCACGAAGAAGAAACCTCATCACAGAATCGTCGTGACGGATCGCTCCCGGGCTCAGCGGGGACGGATTCTGGAAACCGTAGGGTACTATGACCCCTCCTACAACCCGCCGAGGTTTTCGCTCGACCACGAGCGGCTGGCGTTTTGGGTCTCCTCCGGCGCGCAGGTGTCCGAGGCGCTCTCGCATGTGATGAAGGGGGCTCAGAAACGCTCGGTCGCTTCATCAGTGAGCAAGTGAGTGAGAAGGGCATGAAGGTTGATCTCATTACGATCTTCCCCGAGATGTTCCCCGCGGTCCTGGGGGCGTCGATCTTGAAACGAGCCCAGGAACGCGGGTTCTTGCAGATGACTATGCATGACCTCCGGGACTACACTCACGATAAGCGCCGGACGGTCGATGACCGGCCATATGGCGGCGGGCCCGGCATGGTCATGAAGCCGGAGCCGATCTTCGACGCGATCGATGACATCCGGCGCTCCTGCGGACACCCGCAGCTCCCCTCCCTCCACCTGCATTCGGCCCGGAGGGCCGAGAATTCGCCTCCGGCGAATATGCAGGTGGGGGGATGCCTGACCATCCTCATGAGCCCGCAGGGCGAGCCGCTTTCCTCGGAACTTGCACAAGGATTGGCGGCGGCCCATCACCTCACCATTATCTGCGGGCACTACGAAGGGGTGGACGAACGCGTGAGATTGGCGCTCGTCGACCGAGTCATTTCAGTTGGGGACTATGTCCTGACGGGGGGGGAGCTGCCGGCCATGGTCCTCCTGGACTGCCTGGCCCGGTTCGTCCCCGGGGTCATCGGTCACGAGCAGGCGACGGAGGAGGAATCCTTCGCGGCCGGATGGCTGGAGTATCCGCACTACACGCGCCCGCCCGTCTTCCGGGGGATGGGCGTTCCGGAGGTGTTGCGCTGCGGGGATCATGAGCAGATCGCCCGGTGGCGCACACTGCAGTCAGTCGCCAGGACGTGGGCGTGCCGCCCGGACCTCATGACGTCCAACGGCGGGCACGCGGCGAACCCCCGTCCCAGCCGTGGTGTGGGGGTGCAGCGCCACGAGGACACGCGGATCAGGCGTCGGTCGGTGCGACGGTCACACCAGGGCGCGCAACAATCCCGCCATCGGGCTCATCGAGCGCGTGGGCGGGATGTCGCCCCACGCGGGGCGTGGTATCAGGGTGCCACCCTGCCGAAGCGGGGTGGGGCTCCACAGCGAGGATCGTGATGGAGTGGCTCCAGTGGATTCATGGAACGAGTCAGCCGGCGACGCCAGTGAACTTCGGCCCAGGGGACGAGGTGCGGGTGTGGTACCGCATCGTGGAGCAGGGGAAGGAGCGGCTCGGCCAGTTTGAGGGGACCGTGCTCCGCGTCCGCGGCTCCGGAGTCGCCAAGACGTTTACGGTGCGCCGCGTCACATTCGGGGAGGGCGTCGAGCGGATCTTCCCACTCGATGCCAAAACGGTGGCGCGGATCGACGTGCTCAGACAGGGACACGTGAAGCGGAGCCGGCTCTACTTCCTCCGAACGCTGGTCGGAAAATCCCGGATCGTCTCAACGGAGAGCCCTGCTGCGGACGAGCGATCGAAGGGCGTTGGATCTCTTGGACAGCCCACCACGGAGGCCTCGGCTGCCGCCGAAAAGCACCCCGAAGCCGCAGTGGCCGCTGTCGACAAACCCACACCTCACGCCTGAGGCGTACGCCAGATCTCGCGGCTTCCGCCGGATCGCTGGCGTCGATGAGGCGGGGCGGGGCCCGTGGGCCGGACCGGTGGTCGCCGCCGCGGTCGTCCTTCGGAACGAGCGCCTTCCCGCCCGTATTGACGATTCGAAGCGCCTCACGAGCGCGCAGCGAGCCCGGGCCTTCCACGTTATTCTCGAGCATGCCGGCGTCGGGTTTGGCATCGTGTGCGCCGAAGAGATCGACCGCCGGAACATCCTCCACGCGACCCTGCTCGCGATGCAGCACGCGATCCTGGACCTGCCACAGCCGGCCCGCCTCATTCTCGTGGACGGCACCGTGTCGCCTCCCGTCTCCACGCCGTGCTGGCCGATTGTGCACGGGGACCAGCGCAGCTACGTGATCAGCTGCGCCTCCATCATGGCGAAGGTCCTGCGGGACCGCCTGATGGAGTTCTACCACACCCTGTTTCCGCGCTACGGGTTTAACCGGCATAAAGGCTATGGGACCGCCTTGCACGCGACGCGGCTTCACGCCCTCGGGCCCTCCCCCCTTCACCGACGCAGCTTCCGGCCGGTGGCTGAGGCGATCGCTGCACTGACCAGGTTCCAAACTTCCAATGAGACCATCGTGGTGGCACCGGTTCCACCTTCCCAGGCTGTGGCTGAGGAGGCGTCGCTCGCCGTCTAGACAAGCGGTTGGTGTGCGCGGCGAGCAGGTCGCCGCTCGGTTCCTGGTCGCCCGGGGCTACGCCATCGAAGCACGGAACGTTCGCTTCCCGGTCGGCGAGATCGATCTGGTCGCCAGGGAAGGGCAGACCCTCTGCTTCGTTGAGGTGCGCTCGGCCTCATCATCGCAGTGGGGCGGGCCGCTCGGCTCGATCACGGAGCGCAAGCGCCGCCGCCTCATTCGGGCGGCTCAGTGGTACCTCCAGCGGCTGCGCACGCTGCCAGCAAGCACGCGGTTTGACGTAGTCGCCATCGCCTGGCAGGACGGCCGGGCGAGCCCGGAGTTGATCCAGGGCGCGTTCACGGCCGACTAGACGCAGATTAGGAGCCCCACGGGCAGAGCCCGTGGTACCCTCCTTGTGCGCCCGTGGGGCGGAATCCTGAGCGAGCCCACACGGCCACAGGCCGTGGTGCGAGTCGAAGGATCGCAGGTTCCTCCGCAGATTTTCGCGGATCAGCGGTCATTCGCGTGTCAATCCGCGGTCATCAGCGTCGCAGTTGAATCTGTGAAAAATTTCACATATAATAAGCTTCTCTGTCATCATCCATCCACATTCCCACGAGGCATCGGTTGCAGGGGTCAGTCGAGCAGTTCCTAGAAGAGGTCGCCCGTCGGGGGTCCTGGGTCGGGGGTGGCAGCGTGGCCGCGCTCAGCGCGGCGCTGGCTGCCGCCCTGCTTGAGAAGCTCCTGACGCATCCCCAGGCCGCGCGACGGCTTCGGCGGATCCGGCACGCGTGTGTCAGGCTCATCGAGCGCGATGCCGTCACGTTCGCGCGCGTCATCAAGGCCACCCGGTTGAAGAACCACCAGGGATTTCGACGGGCGCTCAAGGCGGCGATCGACGTGCCCTGCCAGGTCGTTGAGCACGCGCAGGCGATCCGTCGCACCGCTCGGGATGCAGCCCGTTCCGTCAAACCGCAGTTCCAATCGGATCTTCGATGCGCGATCGCGCTGGCAGACGCGGCAGGGACATCCGCCCGGATCCTGATCGACACCAACCTCGCGTGGCTCAAGGACCCAGACTACACAAAGGCCATACGTCACCGACTCAAATCCTCTGTTCGAGCCTATGCCCATTCACACCTCCCATGAGCTGCAGATGACCGCTCACACGGTGTTGGATGGAAGAGCGCTTGCCAAGCGGATCTGTGAGGAGCTTCAGGAGGAGCTGTCACTGCTGAAGAATCGGCGGGCTCCGGCTCTCGGAATCCTATACTTTGACACACCCGCGTCCAACGTCTATGTAAAGGCGCAAAAGGACGTCGCGGATTCATTGGGGATTCAGGCGCTCCCCGAGAGATGTCCAACAGATGTACGTCAAGCAGATGTCGAACGTATCATCCAGCAGTGGAACAACGATCCCACAAGAGACGGGATTTTCGTGCATCAGCCAATGCCGTCTCAGATTGACCCGCAGCGAATCTCTGCGTTGATCGACCCACGAAAAGACATCGAAGGCATCCATCCACAGAACTCGGCCAGGCGGTTTTTCGCGAAGGCCCGCATCGGCTCGTGCACCGCGCTGGCGGTGATGGAGCTCATCGAAGCGACCGGCATGGCCTTGGCCGGCAAAGAGGCCGTCGTGGTGGGGCACAGCGAAATCGTCGGCCGGCCGGTGAGCATGCTGCTTCTCGACAAGCTGGCGACGACCACCATCTGCCATATGGCCACCGACGAGGCCGGGCGCTTGGAGGAGCATGTGCGGCGGGCCGACGTGCTCGTCGTAGCAGTGGGACGGCCGCAGTTCATCAAGGGCGCGTGGATCAAGCCGGGCGCCATCATCATTGATGTGGGCATCAACGTGGTGGGGGGGCGCGTGGTGGGGGATGTGGAGTTTGAGGCGGCCAAAGAACGCGCGGCGTTCATCACGCCGGTCCCCGGCGGGGTCGGCCCGGTGACCGTGATGATGGTGATGAAGAACACGGTGGAAGCCTTCAAACTCCAGCAGCGCAAGACCTCGGAACCGGCATGAGCCTGCCAGCAGCGGAACGGTTCGAAGCGAAGCTCGGCAAGAAGCCGTTTCTCGTGACGATGGAGGTCAACCCCCCGAAGGGCACCGACCTCTCGGAGATCATGGCGGCGGTGGAGCGCGTGCGGGGACTCGTGGACGCGATCAACGTCACGGACGGCTCAGGCGCCATCATGCGGGCCTGCTCGCTCGCGGTCGCGAAGTCGGTGCTGGACGCTGGCGTGGACCCCATCCTTCAGATGACCTGCCGAGACCGCAACCGCTTGGCGCTTCAGGCGGATTTGCTGGGTGCCTCCATCCTTGGCATCCGTAACGTCCTGTTGCTCACCGGAGACGATCCCAAGGCTGGCGATCATCCGGACGCGAAGCCGGTCTTCGACATCAACTCGGCCGCCCTGATGCAAGTCGCCAAGGGGCTGACGGAGGGCAAGGACATGGCCGGCAAGCCGCTCTTCGGTTCGCCGAGTTTCTGCATAGGGGCGGCGGCAGACCCCGGCGCCAAAGACTTGGACGTGGAGGCGCAGAAGCTGAAGGCCAAGATCGATGGTGGGGCGCAGTTCTTCCAGACGCAGGCGGTGTTCGATGCGGGGAAGCTGCGGGCCTTCATGGAGCGGGCGAGGCCGTTTGGTCCTTCGACTCGGCCAGGTGGCCTCGCTCAGGATGTCGCCCCTTCGGGGCTCCACAAACCGGTGCTCGCCGGGATCCTGCTGGTGAAGTCGGCGAAGATGGCGCGCTACATGAACGAGCACGTGTGGGGGATCCACGTGCCGGATGAGCTGATCGCGCGCTTCGAAGGGGCGAGCGATAAGCGCGCGGAGTGCGTCGCGGTTACGGTGGAGCTCATCCGCGCGGTGCGCGAGTCAGCGGACGGGATCCATCTCTATGCGCTGGGGTGGGAGGATCTGGTCCCGGATATTTTGAGGGGAGCAAAGCTCGAATCCTTGCGGCATTGACTCATTGAGCCATTGAGTCATTGGCCGGGTTTTCAATGAATCAATGACACAATGAACCAATCAGGCAGATGAACAAAACGGCTCTCCATGAACGGCACCGCGCGCTCGGTGCGAAGATGACGGAGTTTCACGGCTGGGACATGCCGCTTTACTACACGAGCATCCTGGACGAGCACAAGGCGGTCCGTCAGGCGCTGGGGCTCTTTGACATCTCGCACATGGGGCAGGTCCTGGTCACTGGGAGGGAGGCGGTCCGGACGCTCAACGAGCTGATGGTGAGCGACATCAGCCAGGTGGGGCAGGGACGGGCCTGCTACACGTTGATGTTGAATGAGCGCGGCGGGATCGTGGATGACCTGATCGTCTACCGCCTCGGGGACTCGGAGTGCCTCGTCATTGTCAACTGCGCGAATCGAACCAGTGACGTCGAGTGGCTGCAGGTACACCGCCAGGGCGACACGACGATCACGGACATCAGCCAGGGCCGGTCCATCTTGGCTGTGCAGGGGCCGTCGGCCGCCCGCGTCCTTGAGGAGATCCTCGATGCGAAAGTGGCGGGCCTCGGGCGGTTTGAGATTGCGCCCATCCGGACGATGGGGACTGAGGCGTGCATCGCGCGAACCGGCTACACCGGCGGCGATGGCTTTGAGCTCTTTCTGCCTGATCAACATGCCAAGCGGCTCTGGGACACCATTCTGAGCGCGGGGCGCTCGCTCGGCGCTCAACCTGTGGGCTTGGGGGCGCGAGATACGCTGCGCGTGGAGGCTGGGCTGCGCTTGTACGGCACGGACATGGACGCCGCCACGACGCCGTTTGAAGCCGGGTTGGATTGGACCGTCGCGATCAACAAGCCGAGGTTCATCGGCAAGGACGTGCTGGTCAAACAGCGGCAGGAAGGCCTGACGAGGAAATTCGTCGGGTTTGAGCTCTCCCAGGGCCCGGTCCCCAGGATGGGGATGGAGTTGCTGGCTGCAGCCGCCGAGGGACGGAATGTGGGTACAGTGACCAGCGGCACGTTCAGCCCCATTCTCAACCGTCCGCTGGGGATGGGGTACGTTGAGCCAGCCTGGACGAAACCCGGAACCCAGCTGACCGTGAGCGTCCGCGGCCTGCGGTACACCGGGACGGTGGTGACGCTCCCCTTTTGGAAGGGAGAGACCAGGCCAGCCACACTGACATCTTCTGTGACGCCGATCGCGGGGAGGGTCTCCGATGCACGTGCCACCTGAGCTGTTGTACACCAAGACGCACGAGTGGGCGAGGCGTAAAGGGGCTGAACTAGTGGTTGGCATCACCTCCCACGCGCAAGAGGAACTGCGCGACGTGGTATTCGTCGAGCTCCCAAAAGTCGGGAAGGCGGTCAAGCCGGGCGAGCCGGCCGCGGTGATCGAATCGGTCAAGGCGGCCTTTGACATCTACGCGCCGGTGTCCGGCACGGTGGCGCGCGTCAACGATGCGGTTGTGAAGTCGCCGCAGCTGGTCAATCAAGACTGTTACGGCGCGGGCTGGCTGTTCACGATCGCCTCGAACAGCCCGGATGATTTTTCACGCCTCCTCTCGGCGGAAGAGTACGCGAAGCAGATTCAAGCCGAAGCCCATCAATGAGAGGGATCCCAGTGATTGTTCAATACCGATTACAGCGATTCGTAGTCACTCCAGTTGAGGACCGGTTGTCAATCACTGAAATCACCGCTTAAGCACTGGAATCATATACATGGATTACACTCCGCATACGGACGCGCAGCTGGTGGAGATGCTGCGCGCGATCGGGGTGGGCTCGTTCGAGGAGCTCATCAGCACCATCCCCTCAGCGCTCCACACGCGCAGCCTCAACGTGCCGCCGGGGTTAGCAGAGGCCGAGGTCATTGAGCTCTGCGAAGGGTTGGCGGCGCGCAATCGCTCGTTGAGAGACGCGGCCTCGTTCCTTGGAGCGGGAGCCTACGATCACCTGATTCCAACCGTCGTCGATGCGCTCGCCTCTCGAGGCGAATGGCTCACCCCCTATACCCCCTATCAGGCCGAGGCGAGCCAGGGCAGCCTCCAGGCGATCTACGAGTTCCAGACGATGGTGTGTGAGCTCCTGCAGATGGAGGTGGCCAACGCCTCGCTCTATGACGGGGCCTCGGCTGTCGCCGAGGCGGCGCTGTTGTCGCTCCGGGCGACCGAGCGGCCTCGCATCCTCCTGTCTGAGGCGCTCCACCCGCATGCGAGAGAAACGGTTGCCATGTATCTCAGCGGCGCCAAGGCGATCCTCCAGGAGATTCCCACGATCAATGGGGTGACGGATCTCGAAGCCCTGGGGAAGGCGGTCCGTAACGACGTCGCGTGCGTAATCCTGCAGCAGCCGAATGTCTTTGGGTGTCTGGAGCCCATGGGACAGGCAGGGGAGCTTGCCCACCGGTTCGGTGGCCTCTTCGTCGCTTCGGTGTACCCCATCAGCCTCGGCCTGCTGCAGCCACCGGGCGCCTACGGCGCGGACATCGCAGTCGCTGAAGGGCGGTGCCTCGGCAGCCCGATCGCCTATGGGGGGCCGGGCCTGGGCCTCTTCGCCACGACGTCGGCGCTCGTGCGGCGGGTTCCTGGGCGGCTCGCGGGTTGCACCGTGGACCACGCGGGCCGGCGGGGCTACACGCTCACGCTCCAGACACGCGAGCAGCACATCCGACGGGAGAAAGCGACGTCCAACATCTGCACGAACGAGGGGTGGCTCGCCTTGCGCGCGACCATCTTCCTCAGTTTCCTGGGACCGCAAGGGATGAAGGAGCTCGCGCAGCTCAACCTCGAGAAGGCGCACGATGCGAGGAAGCGATTGTTAGAGGTTCCGTGGATTTCAAGCGCGTTTGAGCAGCCGTTCTTCAATGAGTTTACGTTGCACTACGACGCGCGCGTCAAGGTTGAAGCGGTCAATCGGGCGCTCGCAAAGGCGGGGATCATCGGCGGCTTGCCGCTCTCGGACTGGTACCCGACGATGCCGCAGGGCTCACTCTGGTGTGTGACCGAGCGGATCAGCAAGGACGCCATCGACCGAGCGGTGGAGACCTTGAAGGGAATGGCGTGATGGCCGAACCGTTGATCTTTGAGCGCTCGGTTCCCGGTCGTCGCGGCTACCGGTTGCCGCCGAGCGACGTCCCGTCTCGAGACCCGGCCAACCTCGTGCCGGACGACCAGCTGCGCACCGTCCCTCCGCAGCTTCCGGAAGTGGCGGAGCTTGATGTCATCCGGCACTACACGAGGCTCTCGCAGCTCAACTTCTCGGTGGACACGCACTTCTATCCGCTTGGCTCCTGCACGATGAAGTACAACCCGAAGCTCAACGACCGGATCGCCGCGTTGCCGGGATTTGCCTTTCTCCACCCGCTCCAGCCGTCGTCCCACGTGCAGGGGATCCTCCAGCTCCTCTATGAGTTGGAACAGCTGCTCTGCGCCATCACCGGGATGGCGGCCTTCCCCCTCCAGCCGGCTGCCGGAGCCCAGGGTGAGCTGACCGGGCTGAAAATCATCGCGGCCTACCATCAGCGCAAGGGCAGGGCGCGCTCGACGATTCTGATCCCGGATTCGGCGCACGGGACCAACCCGGCCTCGGCTGCGCTCTCAGGGTTCACGGTGGAGAAACTCCGGTCAGGCCCCGATGGGCTGGTGGACCTGCAGGAGCTGAAGCGCAAGCTGAACCGAGACGTGGCGGCACTGATGCTGACAAACCCCAACACGCTGGGGCTCTTTGAGCGGGACATCAAGACGATCGCCGCGTTGCTCCATGAGCAGGATGCCCTCGTCTATATGGACGGGGCCAACATGAATGCCCTCCTTGGCATCGCGCGCCCGGGCGACATGGGCGTGGATCTCCTCCAACTCAATCTTCACAAGACCTTTTCCACCCCGCACGGCGGCGGCGGGCCGGGTGCTGGTCCGGTCGGCGTCCAGAAAGCGCTGGAGCCTTATCTCCCGGTCCCGCGCGTCCGGAAAGCCGGCAAACGATTCGCCTGGGACGAGCGCAGCCGCTGGACGGTTGGCCGCATGCATGGATTCTATGGCAACGTGGGTGTCCTCGTGAGGGCCTATGCCTACATCCGCACGCTGGGACGGGACGGGCTGATCCGGGCGAGCGAGGCCGCGATCATCAATGCGAACTACCTCAAGGCCAAGCTTGAGGAGACGTTTCCGGTCCCCTACAACGATCACTGTATGCACGAATTCGTCCTGACGCTCAAGTCGCTCAAGCCCTATGGCGTGAGCGCCGGGGATGTGGCTAAGCGGCTGCTCGATTACGGCGTGTACGCGCCGACGGTCTACTTCCCGCTCATCGTCGAGGAAGCGCTGATGGTCGAGCCGACCGAGACCGAGTCGAAAGAGACGCTCGACCAGTTCGCGCAGGCATTGATCGCGATCGCGCAAGAGGCGAAGACGAATCCGGAGCTTGTCAAGCAGGCCCCGCAGCGGCTCCCGGTGGGCCGGCTGGATGAGGTCAAGGCGGCGCGCGAGCCGAACCTGCGGTGGGCTCCTCCGAACCAACTCGTGGGTGCTAAGTAATATGATGGAAGAGTGGCGAGTGCTTGTAGACGGGCCACGGGCGGCCGCGGAGCACATGGCGTTGGATGAGCGCCTGGCGCGCGAGGCGCGTCTCACCGTTCGCTTGTTCTCCTGGCATCCCGCCGCGATGTCGCTGGGCTGGAAGCAGCCGTGGCCTGCGTGGCTGGACGATGCGCGGTGGCGGGAAGCGGGAATTGAGCTCATCGAACGTCCGACCGGCGGGGGCATTGCGTTCCACGGCAGTGATGTCTCGCTCGCCGTCGTTGTCCCGCGCTCGTTACGGCTCCCGCTTGAGACCCTCATGAGGGCGGCATGCCAGAGCGCAGCACTCCTCTGTGAGGCCTCCGGCGTTGCGGCGACGTGCGTGCTTGACGCGAAGAGCGAAGGGCCGCTGACCTACTGCCTGACGCAGCCGGCTCCGTACGCCGTGTACGCGGGGGAACGGAAGGTGGCGGGCTTCGCGATCCGGCGCTACCCGGAGAGCTGGCTGGTTCACGGCTCGCTGCTCGTCCGCCCGCTGCCTGAAGCGTTGGCGAAGGTTGTGCCTACTGATGTGATGGAGCAGCTGAGCGCTCGCGCAGTTCCACTTGCAGAAATGGCAAAGATGCCCGTCAGTATAGAGAAGTCGATCTCGTGGTGGGGTGAGTGCTGGTCATCCTGGTGGGAGGAGCTGCGCGTGGAAGGGCTCGTGCTGGCATCCTGATGCAAGACGCGGATTTCTGCGGATATCAATCCAGGGTTTCGAAGCGACGTGAAACCGAAACGTTAAGGGATCCGCGGATTGACGCAGATGACCGCTGATCTCCACGCGGATAACCGCGGATCGATCTGCGGAAATCTGCGTACGCCATCTGCGGTCATCAGCGGCGGTTCGTTATCTGCGGAAATCAGCGTCTGATGCGGTGCGATACCTGCAAAGAGGAGAGCCCAGTGGTCCTGCGGGTGGTGATTGCGAAAGGCTACAATCGCGCCCTGGCGCGACCGCTCTTCAACTGCCCGGCCTGTTTCGAGAAGAAGGAGCAATCAAAAAAAAGCTCAACAACAATGGGGTCAGAGATCATTTCCCACCAGAGACTACAATAAATAGCTCTGACCCCATTTGCTTTCAACATTAGGAGGGACGCGATGAAGACGGCATGGCGCGAGTGGCTCGTGGTGGGGGTCTTGCTGGCGACGACGGCCTACGTGGTGGCCGAGGAGATCAGCCTGACGACCTACTACCCCTCCCCGAAGGGGGCCTACCAGACCCTCAGCTCCACGAGCACCTCCCACTTCGCGACCTACGAGGGCGGGGTGGGGATCGGGACGCCCAGCCCCAACCCGGCGACCAAGCTCGAGGTCAAGGGCTTGGGGGCCACGAACGCCACCGCCGGGCTGAACGTGACCAACAGTGACGGGACGAGTGGGTTCTTCGTCCGGGATGACGGTAACGTCGGGATCGGGACGGCGGACCCGCGCAACGCACTTCACGTGTCGTATAGTGATGCGACGGCATTTAATCCTGCTGCTGGATTCGGCGCCTCGGGATTGCGCGTCACCAATGAGGTCGGGGGAGGGGCTGCAGGAGCCGGACGTGGGGCGGGAATTACGCTGGCCAATACCGGATCGGACTCCCGTGGAGTTCTCGGCCTTGTCACGAACGCGGCGGCGTTCGGAGATCTGGTCTTCAAGACGTACAACGGTGGCGGGTCCTATGTGGATGCCATGACCATTACCAGTCCGGGCAACGTCGGGATCGGGACGGCGAGTCCGGGGGAGAAACTCAGTGTAGGTGGGAATGTGCTTATCGCGAGCGGAGGTAAGTATATGTGGAATCCTCTTCCAAGTCAGAACAATTGGCCCTTTCTGACCACCGTGGCTGGCGGGACGTGTCCCACGAACAATGTCCGAGTCGCATATAACGGCGCGAATGACGTCTCGCTCTGTTTTGGATACTAATAGACCATCCTGCAACACTAGGAGCATAGAGGTTTTGCAACCCCGCGCAACGTCGGCATCGGGACGACGAATAAACGCAAGGCTCAAGGTGTTGGAGGAGACGGTGCAAACGCAGCATGCAGCACAGCAAAGGGAGACGGGACGGTCACGATGATCACGACAACAGTGGGGAGCTACCCGAAAGTCGCCGAAGGGGCGTACTCGACGAAGCTCATTGGTTCGATTTCCAAATGGCAGCGCAAAGAGCTCTCCGATGTCCAGCTTGAAGAAGTTTTCCGCGACATCACCCGAGCAGTGATCAAAGAGCAGGAAGCAGCCGCTCTTGAGCTCCTGACTGATGGCCAGATCCGTTGGGAGGACCTCGTCACACCGCTCGCCAAGCGGATCCAGGGCTTTGAGATCAACGGGCTCACCCGTTGGTACAACAACAACGTCTATTACCGGCGACCGATCCTCCATGCCAAGCCAATCTGGAAGCGACCGATCCTCGTGGAGGACTACCGGTTTGCGGCCGGCTGTACCAAGAAACCGGTGAAGGCGATCCTGCCGGGGCCATACACCTTCGCGGACTTGACCGAGGATCGCCACTTCAAGTCCCAGCGGAAGCTCGTCATGGCGCTAGCCGAGATCGTCAATCAGGAAGTGCTAGCGTTGGCGGCTGCCGGAGCGCCGTTCATCCAATTCGATGAGCCGTCGCTTGTGTTTGGGAAACCGAACATTAAGCTGGCGATTGAGGCCTTGAACGTCGCAACGCGCGGCGTGAAGGCGAAGACGGCGGTCTACACGTATTTCGGATCGCTCAACGGAGCGCTGCCGGCACTCTCGCGCGCAAACGTGGACGTGATCGGGGTGGACGTCGTCTCGGAGCCGAAGGCGCTGGCATCTCTCAGAACAGCGAAGATCACCAAGGAGCTGGCGGTTGGCTGCCTTGATGCGCGCAACACCAAACTCGAATCGGTGAAGGACCTCCACGCCATCTTCCGAGCCGTCAAGAAGCTGGTTCCAGCCGACCGGTTGTACGTGAATCCGAATTGCGGGCTGGAGTTTTTGCCGCACCCGCAAGCGCAGGCCAAAATCAAGCGGCTCGGCGAAGCGGTCCGTTCTTACCGTTAAACCATGCACTCCACACCACAGAAGCACAGAACAGGCACAGAAACACAGAGGAAGGCAAAACAGAGCACTGGTTTCTGTGCCTCTGTGGGATTCTGTGTTTCTGTGGTGTCAACTCAGGGGGTCTTATGTTACTGACAACCTCGGTGGGTAGTTTGCCGAAACCGGACTATCTCGTGACCGCCAGGTCGCAGGCGCGGAAAGGCGAGCTTGACCCGAAAGGGCTCCGGGCGCTCGAGGAGCGAGCGACCCGCGAATGGGTCAAGATCCAGGAAGATCTTGGCATCGATATCATCGTGGACGGCGAGCAGTACCGCGGCGACATGGTCGCCTACTTCGCCGAGCACCTGGACGGGTTCAAGACAAGCGAGCTCGTCCGCTCCTACGGAAACCGGTACTACCGCAAGCCGATCATCGTGGGGAAGATCATGCGCCCAAAGCCGGTGACTGTGGAGTGGTGGCAATTCGCCCAGTCGCTGACGAAACAGCCAGTGAAGGGCATGCTGACCGGCCCCTACACCATCATGGATTGGTCGTTCAATGAGCACTACCCCTCGCGGCGGGCCGCGACGCTCGCGATCGCCCAAGTGATCCGTGAGGAGGCGCGGGACCTCGAACGGGCCGGCGCCCAGTACATCCAGGTGGACGAGCCGGCGATCTCCACACGCCCTGAGGAAATGGACCTCGCCATCGAGGCGCTCGGGATCGTGACGCGGGGATTGAAGGCGAAAACGATCACGCACATCTGCTACGGCGACTTTGCGGCCATCGGCCCGAAGCTGCACAGGCTGCCGGTGGACCAGATCGATCTTGAATTTACCAACCGCAACTTCGAGCTGCTGGATTTCTTCAAGGGCAAGCGCTTCCCCAAGGAGATCGGACTCGGGGTGGTCGATGTGCACAACCACCACATCGAATCGAAAGAGGAGGTTGTCGCGAACCTGAAAAAAGCGCTGCAGGTGTTTCGGCCTGAGCAGATTTATGTTGACCCCGACTGCGGGCTGAAGACGAGAACTCCAGAGGAGGCGGTCGGAAAGCTCCGAGTGGTCGTGGAAGCCGCGCGGGCCGTTCGGGAAGCGCTTCTCAACGGGCATCGGACCCGCCCATCCCGCATCCGCGCGGGGACTGTTCGATAACTGCCACTCGATGGGCTCTGTTACGATCCCGCAACTCCTTCAGCGCAAACAGCAGGGTGAGAAGATCACCATGCTGACCGCCTATGACTACCCGATGGCGAAGCTGCTGGATGAGGCGGGCGTCGAGATCATCCTGGTTGGGGACTCGCTGGGGATGGTGGTGCTTGGCTACGAGACGACAGCACCAGTGACCATGGACGAGATGATCCACCATGCCAAGGCCGCGCGGCGCGGGGTTTCCCGAGCCCTGCTTGTCGGGGACATGCCGTTCCTGTCCTTCCGCTCGTCCGTGGAGGATGCGGTGAAGAACGCCGGGCGGTTCGTGCAGGAAGCCGGTTGCGAGGCCGTGAAGATCGAATGGAAGCACGGGATTGAGGATACGGCGAAGGCGATCATTGACGCCGGCATCCCTGTCATGGGACATGTCGGGCTGACCCCGCAGACCGCCGCGACAGAGGGCGGATTTGGCATGCGCGGGAAGGACGCGGAATCGGCGGCGCGCATCATCGCCCAGGCGATTGTGCTCCAGGAGGTCGGCTGCTTTGCGATGGTGCTGGAGTGCGTCCCCGACCTCGTTGCGCAAGAAATCACTCGGCGGCTGTCGATCCCGACCCTCGGCATCGGGTCAGGTCCCTCCTGCGACGGCCAGGTCGTTGTGACGTATGACCTGGTGGGCCTCTTTGACCGGTTCACCCCGAAGTTTGTGAAGCGTTATGCGGATCTTGCCGGGACGATCCGCCAGGTCGCCGCGGCGTACGTGAGCGACGTCAAAGAAGGCCGGTTCCCCGGGAAAGAGCAGACGCGAACGATGTCGCCGGAAGAGTTCGCCAAACTCAAACGCGAGTTGTCTTGATGGGTCCAACGGCCTACTACCCCATCTTTGCGGACCTCACTGGCCGTTGCTGCGTGGTGGTGGGTGGCGGAACGGTCGCGCAACGGAAGGTCGCGGCCCTCCTCCGTTCCGGCGCCGACGTGACGGTGATCAGCCCCACCGTGACCAAGCGGCTGCTCGGCTACGCCCGGCAGGGGAAGATCCGTCATCGTGCGCACCGGTTTCGGCCGACAGATCTGCGAGGGGCGTGGCTCGTGTATGCGGCGACCGATGATCAGAAGGTGAACGAACTGGTATTTCGCACCGCAACGCGGCAGCGGATCTTCACGAACGTCGTGGACAAGACACCGCTGTGTTCCTTCATCGCCCCAGCGATCATGAAGCGCGGCGATCTCACCGTGGCGATCAGCACAGGCGGTGCAAGCCCCTCACTAGCGAAAAGGCTGCGCCGGGACCTTGAGGGAGCGGTTGGCACTCACTACGGATCGATGCTCCGGCTGCTTGGCAGCCTTCGAGCCGCGGCCAAGCGGCGCTTGGCTCGCCCGCGGGACCGCAAACGGTATTTTGCTCAGCTGCTCGATGGGCGGGTCTTTGAGCTGGTGCGGGAAGGGAAGCCGCAGGACGCGCGTCGGGAGGCCCAACGCCTTCTCGAACGCCATGCCCGGAACGGGCACTAATGGTTGTCGTCCATACCTTCTGTTCCTTGCTCAGCTATGTCGCGTTCCTCATCGCGTTCATCTCCGGGATGGTGTTCCTCGTCCAGGAACGGCAGCTGAAGCGGAAAACCGTCGGGGTGCTGTTCCACCGTTTGCCGTCGCTTGAGACGCTGGACGCCGTCAACTTCCTGGCCGTCGGGAGTGGATTTTGGCTCCTGAGCGTCGGGCTCGCCTTTGGCTTGCTGGGTTCGAGGGCGCTGCTGGGACGCTGGTGGGCCGGGGACCTCAAGGAATACCTCACGGTCCTGCTCTGGCTGTCGTACCTCACGCTCTGGCTCATGCGGCTTCGAGCCACGTTGCGAGGACGCCGCGTTGCTCTGCTCTCGGTGCTTGGATTCAGTTTGGTGCTGTTCACGTTTCTTGGCGTGAGCCGGATGGCGCCATCCGCGCATCCGTATATCTAACTGGCCGTCGGATGCATGTCATCTTAGTCGGGACGAATCACAAGTCGACCCCGATCGAGCTGCGGGAGCGGCTCGCGTTCCCCCGCGAGCGGGTCCCGCCGGCGCTCGAGCGGCTCCGGAACGAGCTCGGCCTCCGGGAAGCCGCCATCCTGTCCACCTGCAACCGGGTGGAGATCTACGCGGCCGTGCCGGAGCTCGATGGCACCGTGCACCGGCTCCAGCAGTTCCTCAGCGAGCACAGCGGCATCGAGCCAACACAGTTGGCGGCGCGGCTCTACAGCTACACCGAGCCGCACAGCATCCACCACCTCTTCGCCGTCGCGAGCGGTCTTGACTCCATGGTGCTCGGGGAGGCCGAGATTCTCGGCCAGGTCAGGCTGGCCTACGAGCGGGCCAAAGCGCACGGGGCGACGGGCAAGGGGTTCAACGTCCTCTTCCAGCGCGCGCTGAACGCCGCCAAAACCGTCCGGTCACAGACCGCGATCGGACGGGGCTGCACCTCGGTTGGCGCGGTGGCGGTGGAGCTGGCCGGCAAGATCTTCCGGGATTTGTCCGCAGGGGCCGTCGTGCTCATTGGCGCGGGGAAAATCGGCGAGGTGACCGTGAAACGTTTGGCCGAGCGCGGAGTCCGCGACCTGCGCATCATGAACCGCTCCGCTGACCGGGCACAGACCCTGGCCTCAGCGTACCAGGCCACCCCAGTGCCGTTCGCGCAGCTGCCGGCACAGCTCGCTGAAGCGGATATCCTCATTACCTCGACGAGCGCAGCCACCTACCTCCTCGACCGTCAGGGGGTCGCGGCGGCGATGCACGCGCGCCGGCAGCGGCCGCTGTGCATCGTGGATCTCGGGGTCCCCCGAAACGTGGAGCCCGCGGTGGGGCGCCTCGAGAACGTCTACCTCTTCGACGTGGACAGCCTCCAGGGCATGGTCGAGCACTACAACAGCAAGCGGCAAGAGGCCGTGGATCAGTCAATGGCCATTCTTGACCGGAAGGTGGAGTTATTCCTCTCCTGGTGGCAACGCGAGATTTCGGATTTCGGATTTCGGATTTCGGATTGTGTGGATTCAAATCCGCAATCCACAATCCACAATCCGCAATGACAGTAGGCGCTCATCCTATCGTGATTGGGACCCGGGGAAGCAGCCTCGCGTTGTGCCAGGCGCAGATCGTCCAGACGCGGCTGGAGGAGCGCTTCCCGGCACGCACGTTCACCATTCAGACGATCAAGGCTCACGCTGACAGGAACCCGGACCTCTCGTTGATCGCCATGGGAGGCGAGGGGGTATTCGTCAAGGAGCTGGAGTCCGCGCTGTTGGAGAAGCGGATTGACCTGGCGGTGCACAGCATGAAGGACCTGCCGCTCGCTATCCCGCCGATGCTGCGGGTCGCCGCAGTGCTGGAGCGCGACGAGCCGCGGGATGCGTTGCTCTCACGTTCGGGACAGACCCTTGACGAGCTGCCGGGCGGCTCGCGCATCGGGACCTCAAGCCTGCGGCGGCGCAGCCAATTGTTGCACCGGCGGAAGGATCTTGAACTACTCGATATCCGCGGGAACGTGGATACGCGCCTGCGCAAACTCGACCAGGGGAACTACGACGCGATCGTCATCGCGGCCTGCGGCCTGATCCGGCTTGGGCTGGACGAGCGCATCACGGAATACCTGGATCTCGCGCGGATGCTCCCCGAGCCGGGCCAGGGGGCGCTCGCGATCGAGGCGCGGGCGGATGACGAGGAGGTGTTGACGCTCCTGCGTCCGCTCGAGGATCCGGTCAGCCGCTCGTGCGTCGAGGCCGAGCGCGCTTTCCTGCGGGCGCTGGGCGGCGGCTGCCGCGTCCCCATCGCCGCCTACGCGTCGACCCACAACGGTGTACTCGCGCTGGAAGGAGCCGTGATCGCTTCAGACGGGCATCAACAGATTCGCGGGAAGGCGGACGGCCCGATCACCGAGCCGATTGCCCTGGGCGAGCGGCTCGCGAAGCAACTGGCTGAGCAGGGAGCGTGTGCATTGCTCCAACCCAGGTCACATGACGCCACAACTTAGGGAGCGTAGCGAACCTAAGTTGTTCGGCGGAATGTGCCCCTCACCCAGGAAAGCGACTAGCGCAGTATCGAGATGTTGTGCCACAGCATCTACCTGACGCATATGTGTAAGCAGCATCTACTGGGTGAGGGGTCAATTCGCGCAGCGACTTACGTCGCCCTACGGGCTCCGTAAGATCGCGCGCTCATTGAAGGAGGGTAGACCGATGAGGACGGCATGGCGAGAGTGGCTGGTCGTGGGCGTGCTGCTGGCGACGACGGCCTACGTGGTGGCCGAGGAGCTCAGCCTGACGACCTACTACCCCTCCCCGAAGGGGGCCTACCAGACCCTGAGCTCGACGGACAGCAGCCGCTTCGCGACCTACGCGGGGAACGTCGGGATCGGGACGATCAG
>OBEQ012276053.1_pt1 | contig 37828 bp, 37 predicted proteins | sample 1670901 | NCBI WGS metagenome assembly OBEQ01 (sample SAMEA104232315, study PRJEB22302) | groundwater metagenome | biome: forest; feature: aquifer; material: groundwater | place: USA | collected 2011-08-07 | depth 5.4 m | reverse complement strand
CTTTTTGAAAAACAGGAAGAAAAAGAATGGAGCCTGCTTGTAGCTCGGGCTCATCTAAATTGCCACCAAAAGGCCCTGGTGGAACGGAATTAAATTCGCCGCTGACCGGTTGTGCGGGTGGGTTATGTAGATTGACAGGCCACCCTTTTGGCCAATCATTCGGCGGTGCAACAGCCAGTACGCCTGGAAAAGGTTTCAGCTGTAAACAAATACCTTTTGTGAATTCAGTGGTATTTTTTTTTGTATCATATTTAAAATATTTGATTCGAGGTTTAGTGAATTCTGACAAGATTCCCTGTGTAGGGCTTAAAAAATTATATCCAAAGTCGTTTAACTGAATATCAAGGATTCGAATTTCTAATAGGTCGCCCGGTTCCGCACCCTCAATATAAACGGGGCCTGTTAACGTATGCATGCCACGTCTTTGTTGAATATCATGTTTTATATAAAATTTTGCTACGTCAGCAGGAGTTGTTTTATTAAAGACCATCTCGTGAAGGCAACTATTCCATGTTTCAAGTGTGACGATATCACCAGAGTGTACTTTTACCACCGGTGGCTTTTGAAGCATGAAAAGCCCGAGTGTGGTTGTTTCTGGTGTGGCGGGGACTTGGTAAGTTTCTCCCGTGGCATAAGGGGTATTCAGCAGGACGACTAAAGAAATAATAATTTTAATTTTTTTTAACATTTCTCCTCCTTGAGAAATTAAAAATTCAGCATAGCAGTTTTTAAAAAAGATAAACAATGATTGCCACAAAGCGTGGGCCTGATTATTTTTTAAAACAAAACAATTAATCGCAAAGAGCCTGCCCAAGCAGGGTCCAGGGTGGAAGATATGCCGGGTGTGGGAATGTATGACAGGGTGGGCTGTAAGTAGATGCTGTTTATCATTTGTGCTTGATAATAGGCTTGGTACATCAATTCTGTTGAACGCGTGAAGAGGTTGGGGTTCATCCACGACAAAGCAACGCCTGCACCAAAAGAGTCATTACTCCGAGTGGGGATTAATGAAAATGCTGTCGCGCCAGCCCCTAAAAATTGTTTTATGGAGAGGGTATCCGAATTATTAATGCCATATTGATAAAACGCAGAAACACCGCTGATATCGCGACTGGGATTTTTATACCATACACGCTGTGTGCCAAAGACATAAACGCCGGATGCACCATTTTCAGTGATATTAGGGTCAAGTTTAATAGGCCCTGCTTCATGCCAGGCGCCAATGCCAATATTCCCTGGCTTGTGTTGTTGACCGATGAGCCATGAAATGCCTGCTTCACCAATATGAAAATAACTACCATCAAAAACAGGCCCTGCCATGGTGCCGGTTTGTTTGTTTTGCGCAATGGCATCATCAAAAGCGCCGTAAGAAAAATAATATTGTTTGCTGGGCGCCAGTGTGAGGGTAATACCATAAGCTGAATTATAATAACCCGGTAACAGACCCAAGATAGAGGGGTTAACAAAAATAGGTGTGTAAATTAAGCTGGTAACGGCGGGAATTATTAAATTTTCGTTGCTGAGGGGGACGGGTTTAGAAACATTATTAAAGTTAAAAGTAGGTGCCATTTTGCCAATACGAAAAATAAATTTATCGTCAAATAAAGTTTGTCGATACCATAACTGATAGAGCTCTGTTCGGTTGAAAGGTGCACCAGCAGGTAAGCTATTGTAACCAGGGAGCGCGCCTGCTTGTGTATTGGTATCTTGACCATTGAATTGTAGAAATTGAACGTCGAACAGTGCGCCTTTCCAACCAAATGCTTTTTGCGCGTCCAGTGACAGGTCGAAAATAAATAAAGCATTCGACGTCCATCGCTCAGGTTCTGAGATGCCGCCGGAAAATAAATTGTTGATGTCGCCTATGAGTAAGCCGCCGATACGAATGCCGTGATCGTGGGTAATGCCTAATTGCTTTTCAAGGTAATGCTGTAAATCGCCTGTGCCGGTGAAAATATTGACCGCAGCAGGGTTGGCGCTAATACCCATGCCGGTGGTGTTTTGCAAAGACTCAGCTGGATTTTGCGCAGATGGTTCTGATGCATGGGTTGAAATAGAAAAAAGCATGCATAGCAACGATAAAAACAAAGAAATGAAGTAACGGCTTTTTTTGCTATGCAAGAGAGGGATCTCTAAAATAAGTTGAGTTTGTTTTTTTATCATCAAATCCTTTGATATTGAGGTTTTTTACCAAATAGTTTTTATTTCTTTGTAAATTTTAATGTATTTATCGGGTGTGACGATAGTGAGATGATTTATTTTGGCGGTGGAAACTAAAATTCTATCAAAAAGATATCTCCTCACTTTATTTGGGGAGATACTTAACGGCATCTAATTCCTTAAAATGCTTATCTGATGTAACTAATATCGCACGATGATCTAAGGCTGTTGCATAAATGATTGCATCAGCCATGGCAAGGCGGTATTGCTTGCTTAATTCGGCGGCAGATAATGCGATTCGCGTATTCAATTCAATCACCGTGGTTTGTTCAGTCACACCCATAGTAGACAAAGCAGCTTCTTCATTTTTCTCTCTTTCAACCCATCGATACAACTCAAACTGAATGAGTGTGGGGACTAATATGTTTGAATGGTCTCGAAAAAATTTAGAAAATTCGTTTGCAAGTTTGCCATCAGAGATCCATTCTATCCAGCCGCAAGTATCAATAACATATTTCACACTCGATCCTTTCTATCTCTATAATTCTCCGTGTTTGATCCTTTCAGCATCCCCTTGATATCTTTAAGCGCTTTCTTGGGAACTAAGTGTAAAACAGATCCCTTAGCGATGAATATAAATTGCTGACCAGAGCGAAGGTTAAGTTCCTCTCGTAACGCTTTAGGAATACAAATTTGGAATTTCTCAGACAAGGTAGCCAGATGCATAATTTTACCTTTTTTATATCGATAAGAATAAGGTAAAAATAGCATGGGGCTGGGTATTGCGCAATCCAACACGCTGGGAGAGGGGGGTGACCCTTGTGGTTGCCTGCTTTTCGGAAATTATAAGTTTATTCAAGAGCTTTTAATTTCTTAGCAAGCAATAAAACCATCCATTGAAAATAGATGGTTTTATTGCTATACTTCCATTTTAAATGGAGGGTTTTATGGCTATCTCACCAAATCTGCTTAAGCGTATTATCTTAGATCAAAGGGAAGATAAGCGCTGGCCAAAGATATACATAAAACGAACTTCTGAAAAAAAATTAGATAGGCTTAGCAAGAACAAAGAAATTATTGTGCTCTCCGGTATTAGAAGATGTGGTAAATCTGTGCTGCTGGAGCACATTAGAAGGATGCGCATAAATGGACATGATTATTATTTTAATTTTGAAGATGAAAGATTAGTTAATTTCCAAGCCGAAGATTTTGAAGTTTTACATCAAACATTAATTTCTCTTTATGGCGTTCAAAAAAATTTTTATTTGGATGAAATCCAAAACATCCCCTCCTGGGAATTATTTATCCGGCGCATGTACAACAATGGATGTAAAATATATCTAACGGGTTCAAATGCCAATTTATTCAGCGATGAATTAGGTACGAGATTAACTGGTCGGTATGTATCACTAAACATTTACCCGATTTCCTTTGCAGAATTCTCACAAGAACATATTCCACTCGAACAAAAAGATTTTAGCACAATAGATATTGGAACCTTAAAAAAACAATATTCTAAATATTTAAAACTAGGCGGAATCCCTGCATACATCACAAATCAAGATACCGAATACTTACATTCTCTGTACGAAAGCATCCTGTATAGAGACATAATAACGAGATATAAAATTGGCAACCCAGAAGCATTAAAGAAATTACTTTTTTTCTTGGCAAGTAATTGCGGCAAAGAAATCACCTTGTCCAAGCTGCGGAACATGATAAACAATAACGGTAAAATTATTAAAAGCAATACCACTATTTCTGATTACTGTAACCATATTGAAAATAGTTTTATGTGTTTTTTTGTGAATCGCTATGATGATAACCTAAAAGCCCAGCAACAGGCACCCAGAAAAGTTTATTTTATCGATCATGTTTTGGCTAAAATTTTAGGGTTTAGAATAAGTGAAGATCGTGGCCGTATGTTAGAAAATATTGTCTTTATCGAGCTAAAACGAAGAGGACATGATGTGTTTTACTTCAGAGGATCTAAAGAATGTGATTTCGTGATACATGAAGGATTTCGTGTCCAACAAGTTATTCAAGTATCTATCGAATTATATGATCCATCAACTAAAGAAAGAGAGATGTCAGGCCTGATAGAAGCCATGAAGAAATTTTCTCTATCTCATGGGTTAATTATTACGGAAAATGAAGAATATGTTGAAACCAGAGAAATAGAAAATAAAAAATATAATATTGTGGTTTTTCCAGCCTGGAAATGGTTAAGAGCTTTTTATCATTCAGCTGAGAATAAATAACAGATTAATTATAAAATATTTAAAAATTTCAAAACTAAAAGACATAAATAAAAATATAAGTTGTTAAATATCAAAAATGATTTTTTAAAAATGTGCTGTTTGCTAATTTATGCTGCCTAAAGGGGCTAGAGTACCCAAGGAGGAGTTACAAACGAGCTAGATAGGGGGAAGATATTGCTTGACTGAAATTTGAAAAAAATAAAGAGGTTTTAGCGCGCTACTAGTCCATTGATAATAATAAACTCCCGCAGGGTCTTCTCAATTTTTGCGACCAATAAAGATCAGTAAGGTGCTGTTGGACCAGTAATAAATGCTGTGTCTTCCATGATGCGTAGGATGATCGATGGGTGCCGAGGTGGCGTAAAAATTAGGAAACCCCGCTAGTGCCGCGCAGAGTTTAGTGAGAAGAGAGGAGTTTGAGAAAACATCTATTTTTATTGGCTCCCCGAACTGGACTCGAACCAGTGACCCAATGATTAACAGTCATTTGCTCTACCGACTGAGCTATCGGGGAATAAAGAGTGCATATCGTACTCACCTGGCTCATGATGGTCAAGGGGGTAACAGCCCAGTTTTTTCCAGCGAACACACAGTGTAGTAGGGGGTGTTGCAACCCCAATAAGCAATGGCGCTTACTGGGGTAGGAGAATTACTCAAACTCGCGTGTTTTACTCTTTTTTGCATGGCGGGTGGTGTTATTTAATCTGACGAATTGCTGGTCATAAAGATAATCGATTTGTTCACGTAAAGATTTTTTGTGGCGCAGGTCTTCTAATGCATCTAATCGTGCTTTGCGTTTACGGCAATCTTCAGCGGGCTCTTTTGCTTCTTCAAAAATATCAATTTCACCAAGGAATTCCTCATCTAAATACGGTGTCGGTGGGGTTTTTGGGGTGTGCTTTAGCATCTTCCATCCTCCTTGGGAAAAGTGTGGGTATAGTCTTAAGCTTAGCTTGATTTCCAGGGAGTCTTTTATAAAAGAGGGATCTCTTACAAAGCGGATCAGCGATATCTTGCATCGGCGCTGTTAATGGATGGGCGTCAAGTGATCAACAATGAGTTGAACTTTGCGTAATCCTCGGTATTCATTGATGTCTAAGCGGTAAACGGCATGCAATTTGTTCGCGTGGGGGTTGGGCCAGCGTGTGGTGTCAACAGAAAAAGCGATGGCGTCAATGATTGCGCTGTGCCCGGGCAAACTTAAGCGCATCTTTAGGTGTTTTCCACCTACTAAATATTGTTGTAATAACTGGAATTGATTATCAAAAACAGGCTCAGGGAAAGAGGTGCCCCAAGGCCCTGCTTGTTGTAGGAGTGCGGCCAAGGCGGTGTTGATTTCATTCGCTTGTAGCGCGCCATCGGTGAAAAGCTGTGCTTGTAGCAATTCAGGCGTGCTGTGTTTTTCAATGGTGGCATTAAAGATGCGTGTGAATCGTTTGAAATTTTCTTCTTTTAAACTCAGGCCTGCCGCCATGGCGTGTCCGCCAAATTTTTCAAGCAAATCAGGGTGACGCGTTGCGATATAATCCAGCATGTCTCGGATATGAATGCCTGGAATAGACCGTGCGGATCCTTTTAATTCGGTGTCGGATGTTTTTGCAAAGGCAATCACCGGTCGATGTAGTTTATCTTTTAAACGTCCAGCCAAAATACCAATCACGCCTTGATGCCAGTTTTCATCATATAAGCAAATACCTGCGGGTAAATCAGGTGTGTCAGCGCTTAATTGCAAGGGCGCGAGTGCAGTCCACGCTGCTTGTTGCATGTGTGCTTCAATCGCGCGTCTTTCTTGATTTAATGTGTTGAGATGCACCGCCATTGCTTGTGCTTCTTCTGTAGTCTTAGCAAGTAAACAAGCAATCCCCAGCGACATATCTTCTAATCGCCCCGCGGCATTTAAGCGTGGCCCTATAAAAAAGCCTAAATCGGCTGCAGTAATCTGTTCGGGTGTTCTACCTGCCACATCCAGTAAGGCTAAAATCCCAGGGCAGCACTGTTTTGCTTGAATACGTTGTAAACCTTGATGCACCAAAATACGATTGTTTTTGTCTAGCGGGACCACATCTGCCACGGTGCCAAGCGCAACGAGATCTAACCAGTGTGTTGGATTAGGTTCGGGATGTTGTGTTTGTTGAAAATAATTTTTTTCTCGTAAAGTATGACGCAGCGCCAACATCAAATAAAAAATGACGCCGCAGCCTGCTAAGGCTTTGCTAGGGAAAGCATCGTTTTGTAAGTTAGGATTCACGATGACATCGGCTTCAGGTAGCGTGGGTGCGGGCAAGTGATGATCTGTGATGAGCACTTGTATGCCTTTTGCTTTGGCGGTGGCAACACCTTGGTGACTTGCAACGCCATTATCAACCGTGATGATCATGTCAGGATGAAATGCCATAGCCGCTTCTACAATTTCAGGCGTTAAGCCATAGCCATATGTAAATCGATTAGGTACCAAATAATCAACGTGTTGAAAACCAAACTGCTTGAGTGCCGTGACGGCAATGGCAGTTGCTGTTGCGCCATCTGCATCAAAGTCACCGATGATCAGTATGCGTGCTTGTTTTAACAGCGCAGCATAGAGCAAATCAGCGGCGGCTTGGATGTGTGACAAACTGTGCCAAGGGTGTAAATGCGCTAAGCTTTTTTCTAATTCAGTACTCGAGGTGATGCCTCGCCCTTGATAAATACGTTGTAAAACAGGATGTAAATCAGGGCTGAGTGCTGAGCTTTGATTGCAGGGGCGTTGAGTAATGATTTTTTTGTCGATCATTTTTATTTCCTGTGGATTGTTGATCGTGAATGCACATTAGATTAGGGATTGTCAACAGCCCCTAATTCTTCATATATTTTTGTTAAGTTTACAGCGTGTGATCGCCACGTGAAGTGTTGATGGACATGCTGCTTGCCATGGTATGCCATTTCTTGCATTTTATGCTTGTTCAATAGAATGTTTTCAAATGTGTTGGCCAATACATCAATATTGTTAGGTTCAATCAATAGCCCTGTTTTATCGTGTTCGATAAACGCTTCTGCGCCTTGCCCTCTGACGCCCAACGTCAATAATCCAAACGACATGGCTTCAAGATAAGCAACACCAAATGCTTCACGATAAGAGGGGAGGGTGAATATATCAGCGGTGGCGAGGTGATCATAAACATGGTGATGATCGCAAGCGCCACAAAAAATAATGTGTTTTTCTAGATTGAGTTGCTTAACGCAGGTTTCTAGTTTTTTTCTTTCTTCGCCATCGCCTACAATTTTATAGGTCCAGTGCGTCATCCCTCTTTTTTTTAATTGGTAAAATGCATGGATATTTAAATCGATTCCTTTGCCTTCTTGTAAATTTGAAACGCTGATAAAACGAAAAAAGTTGTCTGGCCATTTTTTTGAAATTGCGAGCGTGTTTTTGTCAGAAGTTCGAAAACCATTCCAAGCGATTCGAAAATGCTGCTGCGTTGCTACAAACTGTTTGCTGAATTCAAGCAAGGGGTGGCCAACCAATAAGACTCTGTCTGCATTTGATAAAGTAGATTCAAATAATAATTTTCGATTTTTGCCTTGATAGAGTTTTTTTTCGGTGCTAATGCCGTGCAGGGTGACCAAGGTGGGGATATGAAGTTTTTTGCCAACAGCAACGGCGGCAACGCCAGGCAGTTCAGTGTGAGCATGAATTACATCACATTGATATTGGCGAACGAGTTTTTCAAGCAGCGGGATGACGCGCTTTTGATAAAACCAAAAAGAAACACCCGTTAAATGGCTGCGGGGTATCGATAAATAGCGGCATGTGTGAAGGTTAAATAGCGGAGAGAACTGCTCAGTTTGGATTTTTTGTTGAGTCCATTGTCGATTAATCCTCTTTGCAATGGCGGGTCGCCAAGGGTGGGTGGCTAATACAGTGAGTTCGTGCCCAAGCGAGATTAAGGATTCAACGGAATCTAAAATAAAATTTCCTTGTTGTTCCTCTCGATGGTTTGGAAACCAGGGGGTGAGGCAAAGTATTCTCATGATATTTTTTTCAGATTAAAAGCACGGGGCAAGTTGAAAAAATGAATTGCTGCTTTCAGCGGGTTATTTAAAATATGAATTTGATTGCCAGGCAGCGTAATAATTTCGCCGCCGAATTTTTTCTTAAAATGATAAGTGCCAGGGTTTTGAATGGGATCAATGCCTTCTAAGTCGTATAGCTTACACTGTTGACCAAGTGCCCATTCGATAATTTCCCATTGCAGATATTCACCAATACAACACTGAGAAAATGCGCGATCAGAAGCCGCCCACATATAGTGCACGCTGTCGCCACATCGAATGACAAATGCGCCGCCGCACAATTTATCTTGTAATAGTGCTTTAAAGAGAAAAGATTCAACCCCATTTTGGGACGGGTTTTGGGTGAGTTGAGACAGCAGGGCAGCAGATCCACTTAAAGCAAATTTTTTAGTGTGGCTAACCGATTGGCATAAGGCATAGAAAGACAGAAGGTCTGCTTGAGATGTTGTTTTTTCTACGATAACCCCCTTTTTTTTGGCTTGCCTGACGTCATAGCGGCATTGTTTGCTTAAATTGCGCCAGAGGGCTTCTTTTCCTATCGTTAAGTCTAGCCAGATAGTGTGTGTGGGGGAGCGCGATATTTTTTGTGGATTAGATTTTTTCCAGGGAGTGGTGGTACAACATAAAAATCCTCTTTGTCTCAGCTGCTCAAAAAAAGCGGCTTGCAGTGCGGGTTCATTGGCGTGTGGGCTGACCGTGGGTCCGCAGGGAATCCAAGCTATTTTAAAAAAATTTAACACGCGTCTTTTTTCAAATCTGGCGAGATAAACGGCTTCATCGCCGCTAAAAGCGGCTAATCGATAGTCTTCGATGCCATCGATGGCTTTTCGGGCATCTCCCCAGCGGGCTGATTGTAGGGGGTGTCCCTGTGTGGCGGCTAAAAGACGGTCCCATGCTTGTGCGTTTAAGTCTTCTCGCCAATGATATTTTTCCATCGCGCAATTCCTTGCTGAGTGAACTAACAACTCTATCATTGCGACTTACCGTTGGGTAGGTAAGCCACATCGGTGTTTTTGTCTTGGGTCTGGGTATCTCTTTTTGATATGATTGTCTATTTTTTCGTGTCAGAGGCCTCGCTGTGGGGTGTTTTTAAGGAGTATTCGCATGCCTTTTTACGAGTATCAATGCCGTGCTTGCCAACATCAATTTGAGGCAATGCAAAAAATTTCCGATCCTGCGTTGATGACGTGTCCTGTTTGCCATCAAGATGAATTGACAAAATTGGTTTCATCGCCAGCTTTTCAATTAAAGGGGGAGGGGTGGTATGTGACCGATTTTAAAAATAAAAAAGAAGCAAAACCTGCCGATAAAAAAGAAGGTGATGCAACGCCCGCTTCCGCTTCGACGGCTTCGAAAGATTCTACGACAACGGGTGAAAGCAAATGATGAAGTTTTTCAGAAAATATTTAGTCGCAGGTTTGTTTGTTTGGTTGCCTTTATGGGTAACCTACCTGTTTTTACGTTTTATTGTAGATTTGCTCGATAACACCGTTTCACTGTTGCCCGCTGCCTATCGGCCGCAAGCGGTGTTGGGGTTTAATATCCCAGGGATCGGGGTCATCTTGTCGCTGGTCATCCTCATCGGCACCGGCATGATGGTGACCAACTTTGTGGGCAAGTGGTTTATTCATCTGTGGGAAGGTTTGTTAGCGCGTATCCCGTTAGTGCGCACCATCTATGCGGGAGTGAAAAAAATTCTTGAAACCGTTTTTTCACCCACGGGTCAGTCTTTTCGAAAAGTGTTGTTGGTGCAATATCCGCGTGAAGGAATGTGGAGTATTGCCTTTCAAACGGGCAATGGCGCGCCCACGGTTAATGCTGCAGTCGCAGAAGAGTTGGTAACAATCTTTATTCCGACAACCCCCAACCCCACGTCTGGCTTTTTAATGTTAGTGCCGAAAAAAGAGGTGATTGAGCTTAAGATGTCTGTCGATGAAGCATTGAAGTTTGTGATCTCTTTAGGTGTGTTACAACCTTTCAAAAGAGTGTAACTGTTGGCAGGTGCTTGCGAGTGAGCACTGATAAAACCCCATAGAACAAGGTTAATTTTATGCGTAGTCATTATTGTGGTGCAGTGTCAGAAGCGTTATTAGAAAAAACCGTTAGTTTATGTGGTTGGGTGCACAATCGACGTGATCACGGCGGCGTTATTTTTGTTGATTTGCGCGATCGCGAAGGGTTGGTGCAAGTGGTTTTTGATCCAAGCAACAAAAAGAATTTTGATTTAGCAAATCAAATTCGTCATGAATATGTAATTAAAGTGGTGGGCAAGGTACGTAAACGCCCTGCAGGCACGGAAAACGCGCAACGGGCAACGGGTGCCGTTGAAGTGGCCGTGACAGAGCTGACGATTTTAAATCGTGCAGAGCCGGTGCCTTTTGCTGTGGATGAATATGCAGACAAAGTGTCTGAAGAAGTGAGATTGAAATATCGTTTTTTAGATTTGCGTCGCCCTGCTATGCAATCGCGTTTTCAGTTTCGTGCGAAAGCCATGAATTTGATTCGCAATTATTTTGATGAAAAAGGATTTTTAGACATTGAAACTCCGATTTTAACCAAAGCAACACCTGAAGGTGCGCGCGATTATTTGGTGCCAAGTCGTACGCAACCAGGCCATTTTTTTGCATTACCGCAGTCACCTCAACTATTTAAACAATTGCTGATGGTGGCAGGCATGGATCGTTACTATCAAATTGCGCGTTGTTTTCGTGATGAAGATTTGCGTGCTGACAGGCAGCCTGAGTTTACACAACTGGATGTGGAGGCTTCTTTTATTGATGAAGAATTCATGTATCCCTTGATGGAAGGATTGATGCAGCGCTTGTTTAAAGAATTGATGCAAGTGGACCTCCCCGCCTCGTTTCCGCGTATGACCTATCAAGAAGCCATGTCTCGTTTTGGCAGTGATAAGCCTGACTTGCGTATTCCTTTAGCGTTGGTCGATGTCAGCGAGTGGGTGAAAGAGACAGCGTTCCAAGTGTTTGCACATCCTGCTAATGATCCTGCTGGGCGTGTTGCGGCGTTGTGTGTGCCTCGGGGCGGCGAAATATTATCGCGTAAAGAAATTGATGATTACACGCACTATGTTAAGCAATTTAAAGCAAAAGGATTGGCTTACATCAAAGTGAATGATATATCGCAAGGCGTAGAAGGGCTGCAATCACCGATCGTGAAGTTTTTAACAGAAGAATCCGTGCTGGCTATTTTGAAAGTCACGGGTGCACAAAATGGCGATATCATTTTCTTTGGCGCAGATAAGGCGCGTATTGTGAATGAGTCTTTAGGTGCCTTGCGTGTGAAGATAGGGCATGACATGAATTTAGTGCAACCAGGTTGGCGCTTCTTGTGGGTCGTTGATTTTCCGATGTTTGAATACGATGAAGAAGCCAAGCGTTGGGTGGCCTTGCACCATCCGTTTACGGCGCCACGTGTAGATTCTGTTGAACATTTAGAAAAAAATCCTGGAGCTTGTCCTTCGCGTGCCTATGATTTGGTGTTGAATGGCACGGAGTTGGGTGGTGGGTCGATTCGTATTCATGATGAAACCATGCAGCAAACAGTCTTTAATTTATTAGGTATCGACAAAACACAAGCGCGTGCGAAATTTGGGTTTTTGTTAGATGCATTGCGGTTTGGTTGCCCGCCATTGGGGGGCATTGCATTAGGGTTAGATCGTATGGTGATGCTGATGAGTGGCGCCAATTCTATTCGTGAAGTGATTGCGTTTCCTAAAACACAAACGGCAAGCTGCCCCATGACGGGTGCGCCGTCTGAAGTGGATGAAGCGCAACTCAAAGAATTGAGCATTGCTGTAAAAAAAGCATTGAAAGATAAGAAATAATTTATAAGAGGGGCTGCAATGGCAGGGCATAGTAAGTGGGCCAATATTCAACACCGCAAAAATGCGCAAGACGCAAGACGCGGTAAAGTGTTTACAAAATTAATTCGCGAAATCACGGTGGCGGCGAGCATGGGGGGCGCCGATGCCAGTGCTAACCCGCGTTTGCGTGCAGCCATGGATAAGGCGCTGACAAACAACATGACGCGCGACACAATTGATCGTGCCGTTAAGCGAGGGGCCGGGGGTTTAGAGGGTAAAGATGTTGAATCTCTCTGCTATGAGGGCTATGGGCCGGGTGGAGTGGCTGTATTGGTAGCGTGTTTAACAAACAATCGCAACCGCACAGCGGGTGAAGTGCGACATGCCTTTACAAAATGCAATGGTAATTTGGGCACAGAAGGGTCGGTGGCTTATTTATTTTCGCGCCGTGGTTTAATAACGTTTTCGCCGCAATCATCAGCAGAAAAGATATTAGAAGTGGCATTAGAGGCGGGGGCAGACGATGTCATTGAACACGAAGATGGATCGGTAGATGTGTTGGTAGATCCTGCTAAGTGGGATGCAGTCAAAGCTGCATTTGAAAAAGCCCAATTGGTTTTTGCGCAAGCAGAAGTCACCCTGATGCCGATGACAGAAGTAGCGCTTGATATGGAAACCCAAGAAAAAGTGACTAAACTCATTGATATGCTTGAAGAGTTAGATGATGTGCAAGACGTGTATACGAATGCATGTTTCTAAGATGGATTGCTTCGCTACGCTCGCAATGACGGCCCGGAGGGGGTGGCGCATGACGGGGCCGGAGGGAAAGAGCAATGACGATCCGGAGAGAAAGAGCGATGACGATCCGAAGGGAAAAGAGCAATGACGATCCAGAGGGAAAGAGCAATGACGATCCGGAGAGAAAGAGCAATGACGATCCGGAGAGAAAGAGCAATGACGATCTGGAGGAAGTAGCGTAGCAATGACATTTCTTCCCGCTAGGCCGCCATTGTTCTTCTCCCTCCGGGCCGTCATTGCGAGCGTAGCGAAGCAATCCATCTCGAAGGCGTGTGAAAGCTACATTTAACAAGACGAGGGAAGGGTGACCATCATTCTAGGGATAGATCCCGGTTCACGGATTACAGGCTATGGTGTATTAAGTTTACAGGGCAATAAAGCCAGTTATTTAGCCAGCGGCTGTGTGCGTGTCACCGACCTTACGTTGGCGGGTCGTCTAAACCAAATTTTTACGAATTTACAACAGATTATCCAGCAACATCAGCCACACGAAGTGGCGGTGGAGCAAGTCTTTTTGCAGCAAAATCCTAATGTGGCCTTGAAGCTGGGTCAGGCGCGAGGGGCTGCCATTGTTGCTGCGTCTTTGCATACCTTATCGTTAACTGAATATTCTCCACGTGAGATTAAACTTGCGGTGGTGGGGTATGGTGCTGCGAAAAAAGAGCAGGTTCAAGAAATGGTAAAGCGCTTATTAAGCCTAGATAAACGACCCGCTGTTGATGCAGCAGATGCATTGGCCGTGGCATTATGTCATGCGCATTCACGAAAATATAAATTAGAGGCAAGCAAATGATTGGTGCTATCAAAGGGGTGCTCGTTGAAAAACAACCTCCCTTTTTATTAATAGAAACCGCTAACGGGGTTAGTTATGAATTGCAAGCATCCATGACAACGTTTTATCGTTTGCCTGCATTGGGTGAGGTTGTCAAATTACACACGCATTTTATCGTGCGCGAAGATGCGCAATTATTATTTGGATTTTTTACAACGGCAGAAAGAACCCTCTTTCGCACCTTAATCAAGGTGAATGGGGTGGGGCCGAAAATGGCATTGACCTTGTTGTCGAGTATTGAGCCTGACGCATTTGTACGTTGTATTCGTGATCAAGACAGTGCGAGCTTGGTGCAGCTACCAGGTATTGGTCGTAAAACAGCAGAGCGGTTGTTAATTGAGATGAGAGACCGCTGTGCAGAGTGGGATACTACCGCAACACTGGCTTCTGCCGCTGCAGGTATGGGCGCTATGAGTGAGGCGATGGGGGCGTTATTAGCGTTAGGGTATAAACCACAAGAAGCCAGTCGCGCTTTGTCACAGATAAAACAAACAGGGTTGAGCACAGAAGAGTTGATTCGTGTTGCGCTAAAAGGAATGGTGCCATGTTAGAAGAAGAGCGTTTAATCAGTCCGCAACATACAACAGAAGAAGCGCTTGTTGAAGTGGCATTGCGCCCTGCCAAATTACACGATTACATTGGCCAAGCCGTTGCGCGTGAACAATTAGAAATTTTTATTGAAGCCGCTAAAACGCGTCGTGAAGCGTTAGATCACGTATTGATTTTTGGGCCGCCCGGCTTAGGCAAAACCACTTTGGCGCATATCATTGCCAATGAAATGGGCGCGTCATTTAAACAAACATCGGGGCCTGTGCTAGATAAAGCAGGCGATTTGGCCGCGTTGCTCACCAACTTAGAAGCGAACGATGTGTTATTTATTGATGAGATTCATCGTTTAAGCCCTGTGATCGAAGAAATTCTTTATCCTGCGATGGAAGATTATCAATTAGACATCATGATTGGTGAAGGGCCGTCTGCGCGTTCTATTCGCTTAGATTTACCGCCTTTTACTTTGGTGGGTGCAACGACGCGTGCAGGGCTGTTGACCTCGCCATTGCGTGATCGCTTTGGCATCGTGCAGCGTTTAGAGTTTTATTCCGTTGAAAATTTGCAAATTATTTTAGAGCGCTCTGCAAAAATTTTGAAAGTCCATATTGATGAAACAGGGGCTTTAGAAATTGCGCGTCGTTCGCGGGGCACACCGCGAATTGCCAATCGTTTGTTACGTCGTGCACGAGATTTTGCGCAAGTGAAAGCAGATGGGCATATCACACAAGCCCTTGCCGCCAATGCATTAAATTTATTAGAAGTAGATAAGTTAGGATTTGATTTGATGGATCGCAAATTATTATCCGCGTTGATGGAACGCTTTGATGGCGGGCCCGTGGGAGTAGAAAGTTTAGCGGCCGCCATGGCAGAAGAGCGTGGCACCATTGAAGATGTGATAGAGCCTTATTTAATTCAGCAAGGGTTTATTATGCGAACCCCGCGTGGGCGTGTGGCAACGCGTAAAGCATATGAGCATATTGGATTGAAGGTGCCTGAGAAGGGGTAGTTACTTCCCACCTTGCTACTTCTTTATCGTTGTCCTAGAGGTTTGCTGGCCAGCCTGCTGAGCGGCTGCCGCTGTCTCCGCGTCTCTTCCTTTCCAACTAGCGATGCTCTCTTTGGCTGTCGCTGCGCCTTCTGTGCTCCAGGCTGCTTGCCTCTCTGCTTTTTCCATGTGTCTCTTCCAGGCATCAGGCTTTAACAAAAGCCCCTTATCTTTACGTTTTATGGCGGCAGTGGTGAGAGTGCTTCGTGCGCTAACGCCTAACCCTAAGGCTTTGTCCACGGTTAAGCGATATCCATCGTTAATCTTCCGATCGCGCGTGGTGTCTATTTCGTTAAGATGGGTGTGAAAAATCAGTGCGGATACATCCTTCTCTGTGAGCATTTGGCGTTGAGGAACGGTAAGGCTGCGTGCCTTATCAAGATCCATCAACCCAAGGGCGATGTAACGTCGAATCATGGGGTGGCGTAGATTGTCTTGCGTTTTCTTGTCAAGGGTCTTCTCCGTTGTTAAGGCTTGTATTTTTTTTTCTGCTGCTAAGGCGGCGGCGACTACCTCACTATGATCAGTGAGTTGTAGTACGCCTTCTTTGTAGAGCGTTTGGCGCAGTTTATCTTCTTCATCTGTTTCTGGTAGTGCTTCAGCTAAGGCCGCGATTTTGCCTACTGTCTCATCCTCATCGCTTTCTTCATCAGAAACATCAGACACATCCTCTTCATTAGGCGCGTCATCACTGCTGGATGTTGTGGCGCGACTCTCAGGGGTGTCTATGTGGGTACTTTCTGTTGCTGGTTCACTGTCGTGATCAGGGGGAGAGAATGTTACATCAGTCTCAACGGGGAGTGGGGCAGGCTTTTGGGTGACTGTTTCATCCTGCGCTATTTCTTGTGGTTGTGAAGCGGCATGCACCACAGAAGGCAGTGCTGATAAAGAGGCTGAAACGTCGAACTCTTCGTCATGGAGAGATGCGATGAGGGGGCTTGGGTGGCTATCTGCTGCTTCTAAGCCTTCCAATATCTCTTCTGCCACTTCGTCTAGCGCGGCTGCTTGCTGTGCTGGTGTGGCATCGCGGGTGTCGTCAATCACTTCAAGTATTTTTTGTAAATTTTCTGGGTTTTTTTGAACGGCGCGTCGGATAGGTTCGCTTAGAAGGCGCTTTAGTCCTATATAAGATGCCTTGCTCCCTTCCGCGAGGGCTATAATTTTTTCCATTGTCAAATTTTGTGAACCTAGATACCACTGCACGTCTGGCTTTTGTAGCTCGCCTTGGAGTGTTTTGCTCATACCACGATTCCCTAGGCGGCGACTTTGAAGCTCTTGATAAACCATCGTCCTTCCTTTGAGAATAGCGTCTTGTTCTTTTTCGCTGTATTTCGCTAAAGGGTCGTTAGGGCTTTTTTTTGCGCCGCGTGCCATAGTGCCTCTCTTGAGCTAAAAATATCCAAAAATGGACGTCTACCCTAAGGATAGCCCAATTTCGATGGAATGATGCGGCAAAAGAAAGCAGCTTAATTTAAGTAAACAAGCGGATAGGCGCGAGGGTTTTTGTTGAGGAGTGGGTTAGTTTTGGTTAGAATGCCCCACTGGTAAAAAAAGGTTTACTTTTCCCCCTTCATTAGGAGTTAAAATTCATGGCTTTAGATGCAACAACCAAGGCTGAAATCGTTAAAGATTATCAATTAGCCGCTCAAGATACTGGCTCAGCTGAAGTGCAAATCGCGCTTTTAACGGCAGATATTCTGCATTTAACAGAGCACTTTAAAATATTTAAAAAAGATTTCCATTCACGTCGTGGTCTGTTAAACAAGGTAAGCAAGCGAACCAAGCTATTAAATTACCTGAAAAATACTGATCAAACGCGTTATTTAGACATCGTTAAACGGCTTAATATCCGTCATTAATTTTCTTGTTCATCATCAATAAAGGATAGTCAGTGAGCCCATCAACTATATCGTTTCAATACGGAGATCACACGGTTACATTTGAAACCGGTGAAATTGCAAAACAAGCCACCGCTGCGGTCGTAGTGAAAATGGCAGACACCGTGGTGCTGGTCACCGTTGTTGCCCGTAAAGAAACCGCCACCCAAGATTTTTTCCCGCTAACCGTGATTTATCAAGAACGCACCTATGCTGCGGGGCGCGTGCCTGGGGGGTATTTCAAGCGTGAGGGTCGTCCTACTGAAAAAGAAACGTTAACTTCTCGCCTGATTGACAGACCTATCCGGCCTTTGTTTCCAGAAGGATTCCATAGCGAAGTGCAGATTATTGCAACGGTGCTGTCGGTAGACGAAAAAGTTGATGCGGATGTGCCTGCGATGTTAGGGGCGTCTTGTGCATTAGCGTTATCAGGGATTCCTTTTGAGGGGCCAATTGGGGCGGCGCGCGTGGGGTATCTTCAAGGGCAATATGTATTATGTCCTTCACGTGAGCAACTGAAGCAGTCTGCATTAGACTTAGTGGTCAGTGGCACAGACAAAGCCGTGTTGATGGTAGAGTCTGAAGCAAAAGAATTGTCTGAAGAAGTGATGCTAGGTGCGGTGTTGTTTGGTCATGACAAGATGCAAGTCGCGATCAATGCAATTCATGAATTGACTGCAAAAGCAGGTAAAACGAAGTGGACGTGGCAGGCGGCTGTAACAGATGAAGCGTTGAAAGCGCGTGTGGCTACATTGGTGAACAAAGAGTTGCATGATGCGTTTCAAGTGCAAGAAAAAACAGCGCGTGGTGTGAAGCTTGCGCAAATCAAAGAGCACGCCTTGAAAGCCTTGGTGGATGCAACAGGCAGTGCAGAAGAGCAAGCCAAACAAAGTGCGCTTATCAAAAAATTAGTAGAAGAATTTGAATATACCGTCTTGCGTGAGCGAGTGTTAGAAGGCTTGCCTCGCGTAGATGGTCGCGACACAAAAACAGTGCGTCCAATTACCATTCGCACGGGTGTTTTACCGCGCACACATGGTTCTGCCTTGTTTACACGAGGGGAAACACAGGCCTTGGTCGTGGTGACATTGGGTACGGGTCGTGACGCGCAGATCATTGATGCGCTAGAAGGTGAAACGAAAGATCAATTTATTTTTCATTACAATTTCCCTCCGTACTCTGTCGGTGAAACGGGTCAAATGGGTAGCCCTAAGCGTCGTGAAATTGGTCATGGTCGTTTGGCAAAACGAGGGGTGTTGCCCGTGTTGCCTTCCCAAGAAGATTTTTCTTATGTGTTGCGTGTCGTGTCAGAAATTACAGAATCTAACGGCTCAAGTTCAATGGCCAGTGTGTGTGGCAGTAGCTTGGCGTTGATGGATGCGGGCGTACCTTTAAAAGCACCGGTTGCAGGTATTGCGATGGGGCTGATTAAAGAAGCAGATAAGTTTGCTATCTTGACGGATATTTTAGGTGATGAAGATCATTTAGGAGACATGGATTTCAAAGTTGCGGGAACAGATCAAGGTATTACCGCTTTACAAATGGATATCAAGATTAACGGTATTACAGCTGAAATCATGAAGCTTGCATTAGAACAAGCTAAAGCAGGCCGGCTGCATATTCTAGATAAAATGAATGCGGTTTTATCCGCACCCCGTGTTGAAATGTCTGATTATGCGCCACGCATCATCACGCTTAAAATCAACCCTGAAAAAATTCGTGACGTGATTGGTAAAGGGGGTGCTGTGATCCGTGCATTGACGGAAGAAACAGGCACCACGATCGACATTACTGATGATGGCGTTGTAAAAATTGCTTCCGTCAATCAAGAGGCGGGCGCAGAGGCGTGCCGTCGAGTGAAAGCCTTAACAGCAGAAGCGGAAGTGGGCATGACCTATGATGGTTTGGTTACAAAGCTGATGGAGTTTGGTGCTTTCGTTAACATCATGCCAGGCAAAGATGGGTTGGTGCATATTTCGCAAATTTGCGATGAGCGTGTGGCGAATGTAGCAGATAAGTTATCTGAAGGTCAGCGTGTTAAAGTGAAGGTGGTTGAAATTGATAAACAAGGTCGTGTTAAGTTAACCATGAAAGGTGTAGCACAAGCATGACGACGCTGGCCATTACGCTTTATGATGAATTAGGATTAGTCGGTGTTGTGGTGACAATCATCGGCTATTTCTTTTTGCAGTCTGGCAAAATTCAGTTGCGTGGTTGGCTTTATTCCTTTCTTAATGCACTAGGATCCTTGCTGATCCTAGTGTCTCTTTGTGCCAAATTTAATTTGGCTGCCTTTTCGATGGAAGCCATTTGGTTTTTCATCAGCATCTATGGTTTTTATAAAGTACACCAAGAGATAAAACACGCTGAGTAGTGAGAGCTTACCAAGCGTGCCCTTCTTCTGGGGGCTCAGGTTTTTGGCTTGATACATGTGCTAGCATGTGCTAGCATTTAATCATGCACCTTATTTTGAATAAAGTTCCTCTATGGCAAATTTAAGTATTCGAAGATTAGATGATAATGCCTATAAACAGCTGCATATGCGGGCAGTAAAGCATGGTATTTCTATGGAAGAAGAAGCGCGTAGAATTATCTGTCAGGCTGTTGCTGTGCCAGAAAATATCAGTGATGTTTTTCGGAAATATTTTGGTCGTAAAAATGGAATTGATTTGAGTGAGGCAAACGAAAGGAAGCCGCATTATCCAATGGAGTTGGGTGAGTGATTTTACTGGATACGAATATTGTTTCAGAAATGATGAAAAAAACGCCCTCTCTTGCTGTGATAGGGTGGGTATCACAGCAAGAGTCAGTGGCGCTATATACTTCAACCATTACTATTGCGGAAATTAGTTATGGAATAGGTGCTTTGCAAAAGGGGAGGCAGCGTTCTTTGCTTGAGGAAACATTTAATAAAGCGATTAGCGAATCTTTTTTAAATCGAGTACTTTTTTTTGATGATGCGGCGGCTTATTTATACGGTGAAATAATGAGTATTAGAAAGCATTTAGGGAAGCCATTAAGCATACTAGACGGGCAAATTGCAGCAATTGCGCGGGTAAATAACATGGCGCTTGCTACTCGTAACATGAAAGATTTTGTAAGTTGCGATTTGAGCCTTATTAATCCTTTTGAGGTTAAGTAACCGCTTCACTCCCCCTATCGATCGCACACTTTCCTCCGGATTGCCATCCCCCCTCCGGGCCGTCATTGCGAAGCACGTAGTGCTGAAGCGTCCATAAAATTATTTAAACCCGCCCGGTGGTGGCATAAAGCCGGGGATATTGCCCATGTTTTTCATCAGGTTTTTGAGTTTGCCCACATTCGAAAAACGTTTCATCATTTTTTGCATTTGTGCAAACTGTTTGAGTAAGCGATTCACGTCTTGAATTTGTGTGCCGGATCCTTTTGCAATACGCTGTTTGCGTGTGCCGCGGATGCTTTCTGGGAAGAAGCGTTCTTTGGGGGTCATGGAATTAATCATCGCTTCAAATTGAATAAACATTTTATCATCCAGCTTGTCACGTGCTGCAGCAGGTAATTGACCCATGCCAGGTAGCTTATCGAGCAAGCTCTTCATGCCGCCCATATTGCGCATTTGTTTTAGCTGCTCGCGAAAATCTTCAAAATCAAATTCTTGGCCTTTACGAAATTTCTTTGCTAATTTTTCTGCTTTCTTTTGATCGACTTTTTGTTGGACTTCTTCAACGAGCGAGAGAATATCTCCCATGCCTAAAATGCGGGAGGCGATACGATCAGGATAAAACGGTTGGAGGGCATCCAGCTTTTCACCGATACCCACAAACTTAATCGGTTTGCCCGTGATATGGCGCACAGACAGGGCGGCGCCGCCACGCGCATCACCGTCGAGCTTGGTGAGAATCACGCCGGTTAAGGGCAAAGCGGCGCCAAAAGCGTGTGCGGTGTTAGCGGCGTCTTGGCCTGTCATACTGTCTACTACAAATAAGGTTTCGATGGGGGAGAGTGCATGATGTAGGGCGGCAATTTCTTTCATCATGGCGTCGTCTACATGTAAACGACCCGCCGTATCGACAATCAGTACATCGTGAAGATGGCGTTTGGCGTGTTGGAAGGCGGCTTTTGCAATATCGACAGGATCTTGCGTTGTGTCAGCAGGAAAAAAAGCGGTTTGCGTTTCGTTGGCCAATATTTTTAACTGTTCGATAGCCGCAGGGCGATAGACGTCGGTGCTGACCAGTAACACAGATTTTTTGGCCGTTTCTTTTAAAAAACGTGCCAATTTGGCAGAAGAGGTGGTTTTGCCTGACCCTTGTAAGCCAGCCAATAAAATAACAGCAGGGGGAGCTGTATGGAGGGTTAAGGTTGCTTGCGTTGACCCCATGATTTTTACAAGCTCGTCATGAACGATTTTAACGAGCATTTGACCCGGGCTGACGCTTTGTAATACTTCTGTGCCCAAGCTTTGTTGGGTCACCTGTTCAATGAATTGATGGATAACAGGCAAGGCCACATCGGCTTCTAGCAGCGCTGTGCGTACCTCTTGTAAGGTGGCGCGGACATTATCTTCAGTAATGCGGCCTTGGCCACTTAAGTTTTTAACAACACGTTGTAGGCGTTCAGAGAGATTTTCAAACATAGGTTTTTCTTAGCGGAAAAAAAGCCGTAGTATAGCGGATATCTGTAAAAGAAGCATCGGGAAGTCTGCTATGTTAATGTCCCCTCATGGGTTCCAGGTGATCCATCTTATTTCTTCTGTATTGACCTTAGGGTTTCTCTTGCTTGCGGCGCTGCAAGCGATCGTGTTGTTTTATTATGATGCCGCTTTGCGACATAAAAAAATGCGTTCCGCAAGCCACAGGCCGCGAGATTTAGAGTCGATGGAGCAGCGTTTATTCCGCATCATTTTTTTAGGGTTTATTTTACTGACAGGCATCATTGTCTCTAGCTTTTATTTCTTTGCGCAACAAGGCGCTGTTTTCTTTTTGAAGTTATCTGTGTCATTGCTGACTTGGGTGATCTTTGCAGGGTTGTTGTGGTGGCGTCATCGTTACGGTTTGCGAGGGCGCATCGCGATTGTGGCGACTTTGCTAGGCGTGGGTATTTTATTGGGGATTTCTATTGCCAGTTTTTTTGTGGCGTAAGTGATCTATAGATAAATTTGAAGTCATCAAATCGAGTACTGTATGGGCCATTTTTCTGATACCAGTTTGTTTGTCATTTTAATTTTATTGATTTTACTTTGTTGTTTTTTTTCATTGTCTGAAACGGGCATGATGTCATTGAATCGTTACCGATTAAGGCATTTGGTGCGTCATAAAAATCGTGCTGCAAAGCGGGTATTAGATCTTATTAGTGTGCCTGATCGTTTGTTAGGGCTGATTTTAATTGGGAATACGTTCGCAAATATTTTATCTTCTGCTGTTTTTACGATGCTAGCGATTCGCTTGTGGGGAGAGCATAGCGTGGGTTGGGCGACGGTGATATTAATTTTTGTCGTACTTATTTTTGGTGAAATTGCGCCAAAAACATTGGCAGCGTTACATCCGCTGCGTGTTGCTTTATGGGTTTCAAGGCCCATCAGTTTGTTGCTCGTTTTGTTTTATCCTTTTGTTTGGCTTGCCAATGCCGTTACCAACGGATTTTTAAGATTATTGGGCGTAAAAGTAAATAAGGTTTCAAGCGAAGCATTAAGCAGTGACGAGCTCAGAAGTTTGGTACATGAAGCGGGGGCGATTTTGCCTTCTGTGCATAAAAATATGTTGATCAGTCTGTTAGATTTAGAAAAACTGACCGTCGATGACATCATGGTGCCGAAAGGGGACATTGTGGGCATCGATCTCGCTTTAAAAACAGAAGAAATTATTGAAAAAATCATTCATAGCGTGCATTTAACCTTGCCTGTTTATCAAGAGCATATTGATCATGTTAAAGGGATGTTACGTATGCGCGATGTCGTGCCGCGGTTGAGCCACAGTGTATTAACAAAAGAAAATATTTTACAGTTGTTGCGTCCCGTTTATTTTATCCCGGAAGGAACTCCCTTAAATACACAGCTGTTAAATTTCCGTCATGAAAAACAACGTTGTGGATTGGTGGTAGATGAATATGGTGATGTGCAAGGGTTTGTAACAATAGAAGATATTTTAGAAGAAATCGTGGGTGAGTTTTCTTCTTCTGTTGCTTTTCAAACGCCTACAATAGAGTTGCAATCAAATGGGACGTATATCGTGGATGCTGCAATTAACTTGCGGGATTTAAACAAAAAAAATAATTGGCATTTTCCTACGAATGGTCCCAAAACGTTGAGTGGTTTGATTATTGAATATTTAGAATTTATTCCGCCGACAAAATATTGTTTAAAAATCAATGAGTATCATATTGAAATATTGTTGATGGAAGAAAATACCGTTAAAAAAGTCAGTATTTATTGAGGGGATTGTTTCGCTGACGGAGCAATGACGGCCCGGAGGGAGAGAGAACAATAATGGCCCCCCTCGGGGCCGTCATTGCTCCGTCAGCGAAACAATCTCTGCGTTTTACGCGATAACCAAACCTGCAGCAACCGATCTCCCTTCCGCGTTTAATACATTATACGTGCGACAAGCAGCGGGTGTGGTCATACACTCTAGACCAATATGTCGTTGCGCGAAAAATTCAAAAATAGCTTTTGGCGGAAAATGCAGCGTGGGTCCTGTGCCAAATAAAAAAATTCGCGGATGCAATATATCAACGAAGGCAAAGTTATCTGTTGTGAGGTGTTGTGGGTCAATCTGCCAGTGGGGAATAATCGTGTCAGCACAAAGGCATAAAGAGGCGGTATAAGCTGTTTCGTTGATGGTGATGTCAGTCGAGGTGTAACTTTTAATTTTATAAAAATGATTATCTGTGTCTGGGGTGATGATCATAAATGAAGATGATTAAAGTTAAGTAAAGATTCGCGCATTTTTGCTTTAATCATATCAATGGCAATGCGGTTTTCGCCGCCTCGCGGCACGATGATGTCAGCATAGCGTTTAGAAGGTTCAATAAATTGTAAATACATGGGGCGAACGAATTTTTCATATTGCTCAATCACTGATTCGACCGTGCGATGGCGATGAATGACATCGCGTTTAATTCGTCTTAGCAAACAAATATCTAAGGGGGTATCCATAAAAATGCGAATATTCATCAGCTCCCGCATTTTCTTTTCAACAAACAATAAAATGCCTTCGAGCACAATGATGGCGTGTTTGCCGATGGTGCGTGTTTCATCTGAGCGAATATGTTGGCTGTGATTATAGATGGGTACTTGTACTGTATGGCCTGCTTGTAGCTGATGTAAGTGTTGTACGAAAAGATCATGATCAAAAGCATCAGGGTGATCGTAGTTGATTTTGCCGCGTTCTTCGAAAGATAAATGAGGGTGATTTTTATAATAAGAGTCTTCAGAAATAACAACGACTTGATCAGACCCTAATTCATTTACAAGGGTGTTTGCTAATAAACTTTTGCCAGATGCAGAAGCGCCCGAGATACCAATAATAATCGTGTTGGTTTTCATGAGGACTGTACAGCAGGGGAATTTGGTGTATTTTACATGGTGCGCGATAATTTTCCAAACCTTATCTTGGTTAACAGAAGATTAAGGTAAGTGGATTAGAATCAAATTTTTTGTGAGAGAGAACATCGTATGGCGGTACTCGATTTTTTAAAAAGGCTTGTGGGTGATTCACAGTTTGCTCAGAAGTGGCCGAGTTATCCATCATGGGTGGGTGATCAAGAGCAGATAAGCTATCAGCAGTTAAGCAGTATATTGCTGGATAATACGGTGCAGGAGCTTGCGATACTCAAAGACGCGGGTGATAAATCTAACGAAAAAATTTATCAAGCGTTAATTCATTCTGTTATTTTGCAGTTTTCTATCATGGCGCATGGAGGTGCGGGTCGTGATGAGGCGCTTGCGAGTTTAGAGAGCGTATTTTATCGTGCGCGCCAAGCGTTAGTGCTTGCCAAACACCGTGACGAAGCGCAAAGGCTAGAGGAATATTGGAAAAACAATAAAAAAGGGATGTTCCAGGCGTTTTTGAAAGAATTCGCCGTGATTCCAAATACCCTTGTTCAAGTGGCATCAAAAGACAGCTGGTATGGTTATTACCAGGCGCGAAAAACGCAAAAGTCTTTGCGTGAGCATCCTTGTGAAAATTATTTGAAGGAGGCGCCGCTACTGGGTGATTATGCGCGTGACTATGCGCCCCTGTTTGTTTCGATAGAGCCCCCAAAGCGGCTTTCAACGCGGGGTGCACCCAGTCCGTTTCATTATGTGGGTGCTAAATTAGGTGCGGCGTGGAATAGTTTATGGCGTGGCGAAAAGAAGGTAAAAAGCATTGCTCGTCTTGCCGTGACCGTCGCCAGTGGTGCTGCTATAGGGTATGTCGGTATTTCATTGGGGATAGCCCTGGGTGCGATGATACCTGTGCCAGTGTTGGGATCCATCATCGGGGCGTTGGTGGGTATCGCGCTGGGCTTTCTTTTTGCTTATTTAGGATCTGGGTTAACCATTTTTGCGAGTAAACAATTTGCTCGACTGGGCAGTTGGTTGCACCATGGCATAACCAACGCAGAGCGTTGGTTGCCTTCACGCGAGCAAGAAGCCAACCTAAAGGGCTGTGGGTTTGATATCACGAGCGTGCATAAAGGGTTGGTGGCTTTGTCAAAGCAAGTGAAAAAAACGCAGGATGTAGAGTTTAACAAATTAGAGCGGTCAGATAGAAAAGCGAAATTGTTACATATTCGAAAGGAATTGCTCGAAGGCCGGGTGCGAGCCATATCCATAGACAAGCGTCAATATCAGTTTTTCCCTGAGCAGTATATCCCGCGATGCCAAGCTGCAACCGCTACGAGTGTCAATTTGGTGCAATAATTTCGATTTAATCTAGATTTTCCTCCTTTGCGACCTGTCATTGCTCCGTAAGCGAGGCAATCCGATCGTTTTCTTCAGAAAAGTCAAAGTATTGATATATTTTCAGATAATAAAATTTTTAAATTATCTGATTATATGCTATGTTTGTGGCAAGTAGGTTAATGTTTTCCTTGGGGGGTCTGTGTGTCTACGCATATCATCAGCTCGACTGAAGCGAGTCGAACATTATCAGTTATTTTAAACAGGGTTCACTATCAAGGTGAGCATTATGAGATTAAGCGTGGAAAAGAAATTATCGCGCAAATTATTCCTGTGACCCACAAAAAAAGGCCCATGAAAGTGGGGGCATTAAACGAGTTCTTTAAGAAATTACCGATGATTGAGTCTGACGATCAATCCATGTTTGAAAAAGAGATTGAGCATATTCGTTCTCAAAATAAGCTTGAGGATGAATCATGGGATTAATACTTGATACGTGTGTATTGATCCGCGCCGAAAAAAAAGAGGGTAAATTTGATTTTGATAAGTGGGAATCCTTTGAAGAAGTTTTTATAAGTGTGATAACCGTTTCTGAATTGCTGATGGGGGTAGCACGTGCTGACACAGCAGCAAGAAAATTAAAGCGATCTGCATTTGTTGAAGCCATCATCAAAGAAATACCTATTATCGATTTCACGACAGATATTGCGCGTATTCATGCTGAAATATATGCAAACCTTGCGCACCATGGGAAGCTCATTGGTGCACATGATTTAATGATAGCGGCCACAGCCATTACACATGGCCACGCGCTGTTAACGGCTAATCAACAGGAGTTTAATCGAGTGCCTGGTTTAAAGGTGCTTGAGTTCTAAACCACCGCATTTTCTTCGGCTTGTTCATGCAGGAGTACATCCCATTCTTTATCGGGGGTGAAGCGTTCTCCAAGGGTGTGTGTGTAATGCGTCAGTTTATCTTTTACGGTTTTATAGCCGATGCTTTGTGCATAATGCAGCGGGCCGCCGCGAAAGGGGGCAAACCCCGTGCCAAATACCATGCCAGCGTCGATCTCATCTGCGGTTTTAACAATGCCTTCGCGCAAGCAAGCAGCAGCTTCATTGAGCAAACGCAACACTAATCGATCTTGTATGGTTTGCAGATCATATTCATCAACCTTTATTTTTTGTTTGAGGGCTTTACCGTTGTGATAGTGATAAAAACCTTCTTCCGTTTTTTTGCCTAATTTTTTATTTTCAACTTTTTCTTTTAGGCGTGCAGGGAGTGTGCCACCAAAATACTGCATGAGGTTGTTGGCAACCGATAAACAAATATCTAAGCCTACGGTATCCGCTAATTCCACCGGCCCCATGGGCATGCCAAAACGCAGCGCGGCTTCATCAATGACTTCAGCAGGGATGTTTTCTTGTAGCAAGTAAACACATTCGATGAGATAAGGCATTAATACACGGTTGACCAAAAAGCCTGGCGCGCTTTTGACAGGCAAGGGTAAACGATCAATTTGTTTTACAAATCCCATGGCTTGATTTAAGCAAGCGGTATCAGTTTTTTCGCCTTTTACGACTTCGACCAATTGCATCATGGCAACAGGATTAAAGAAGTGAATGCCTACCAAGCGTGAAGGCTGGGTTAACACTTGATTGATTTCATCCAGTGGAATGCTGGAAGTGTTGGTGGCCAGCAACGCGTGTGGTTTGCATTGCTTTTCTAGATGGCGAAAGAGTTGTTGTTTGACTTCTAAATTTTCAAAAATAGCTTCAATGACAACATCCGCTTGCGCAACGCCATCGCCTGCGATATCAGGGATGAGGCGATCCATCGCAGCTTGTATTTCATAAGGGGCTTTTAAACGTTTTTGAAATAACGCATGCGCGCGTGCGACAGAAGAAGCAATCGATGAAGGTGCATGATCTTGTAACGTGACCCTTAATCCACGCAGGGCACACCAAGCAGCAATGTCACCGCCCATGGTGCCTGCGCCAATGACGTGCACGTGTTTAATAGGGGTTTCTGGTTTTTTACCTAAACTTTTGAGTTGCTCTTGCAAGAAAAACACATGCACGAGATTGTGAGAGGTGTCTGTCACAATCAACTCGCCCAGGGAAGTGGCTTCTTCAATATAAGCTTGCTCGCCTTCGACCCCATTTTTCACCCAACACTGTAAAGCACGGTAAGGGGCGGGGTAGTGATCTTCTCGAATTTTTTGTTTGAGTTTTTGCGCGGTTAGTTTGCCGATGAGCAAGCGCATCCATTTTTGATTGCTTGAGCGTTGAAAGAGGTTGGCTGTGTGTGGTTTGGGTTTGTTTTTAAGATAATAGTGCACGGCATTCATGAGTTGGCGTTCGGGCACCGCTTCATCCACCAGGCCTAAAGCCGCCGCTTTTTTAGCAGGGATAGATTTGCCACTTAAAATCAATTCTAGCGCTTGTGGGGCGCCGATGAGGCGAGGCAAGCGAATAGTACCACCCCAACCAGGGTGAATGCCCAGCATGACTTCAGGCAAGCCTAAGCGGGTTTTTGGGGCATCTTCGGCGATGCGATAACGGCAGGCTAAGGCAAGCTCTAAGCCGCCCCCTAAGCAAAAGCCTTGAATCATGGCGAGGGTGGGAAAGGGTAGCGCGGCTAATTGATCTAAAATGAGCTGCCCACGACGAATCACCTGGGTCGCTTGTTCGCTTGTTTTAAGCTGTTCGAATTGTTCGATATCAGCGCCTGCTATAAAACCCGTTTTTTTTGCAGAACGGATAACCAGTGCATGCATGGATTTGTCTGCAGCAAATTGCGTTAAAAGCGTTGAGAGTTCTTTTAAAACCGCTTCCCCTAAGGAATTAACAGTGGCATTTTTTTTATCTAAAGAGAGCCACACAATATTGTCTGCATCGCGCTTAAGGTGCCAGTTTTCAAACGTCATCTTGTATCCCCATCAAAAAGCAAAAAAGGAAAAAAATTCTATCACGGTATTAATAAAATCTTAAGTTAGTTTTTATAGACTTAAGCTCAAAACGGAGTAGCTGTTAAAAAGTAACCGTGTGAGATAATAATGAAAAATATTGAAATTCACGAATTGATTGATGCTTATCACCATTTTGTTTTGGAAGAGTCTACCCAAACTGTTTCAAATAAAGCAAAAGATATGATGGATCTTGCGATTAAAGCGTTTAATAGTGCATTGGAAAATGAAGATCCGTTAAAGCGTGTTGAGATGGTAAATCAGGTAGTGGGGTATATGAAACTGCTAACGCGGCATGATGCTGCCATGACTGATTTTTTGTTAGCGAAAAAGAAAATGACAAATTATTCTGTGTTAGAACAATTATCTGATCCCCACCAAGTGAGTTTTACTTTGCAAGACTGTGCGTTGTTAAATGAGCGCTATCGCGCGTTGAAGGAGTAATTTTTTTCGAATGGATTGCTTCGCTGCGCTCGCAATGACGGCCCGGAGGGGGAGGGAAGATTGTCTTCGCTTGTAGTGTAATGACGGCCCGGAGGGGGAGGGAGCCGTCATTGTTCTTCCCCCCTCCGAGTCGTCATTCCTTGAGGTGTTCCCTTCTCCCTCCGGGCCGTCATTGCGAAGCACGTAGTGCTGAAGCAATCCATCTTAAAGTCAACACCTTCGCGTGAATATCACAACGATAAAACCTGCAAACCTTGCAGTGTTCCTAATAAAACGATATCTGCGCGGCGGTGAGCGAAAATACCATTTTCAACTACACCCGGTATCATTTTTATTGTTTGTTCCAAGGTGAGGGGATCCACTAACGACAAATTAAAGACATCTAAAATAACATTGCCGTTATCGGTGATGAAATGTTCGCGATAACTGGGGCTGCCATGCAATTTAACAAGTTGCCGCGCAACATAGCTGCGAGCAAAGGGTAATACTTCTACGGCAACAGGAAAAGCGCCTAACAAAGCTACTTTTTTAGAAGCATCTGCAATACAAATAAATTGTTTTGCCAGGGTAGCCAGAATTTTTTCGCGTGTTTGTGCGCCGCCGCCGCCTTTGATTAGTTGAAAATGATCATTCACTTCGTCAGCGCCATCAACATACAGCGGCAATTCAGACACGGTGTTTGCGTCTAATACGCGAAAGCCAAGCGCTTTTAATTGTTCGGCTGTGCGCAGAGAGCTTGCGACGGTGGCATCAATTTTATTTTTAATTTTGGGTAAGGCTTGAATAAAATAATCGACCGTGCTGCCTGTGCCAACACCTAAAATCATGTCAGGTTTAACATAATCTAACGCAGCTTCAGCGGCGAGTTTTTTTTGTGTGTCTTGTGTCATGCAGAATCCTCAATGGCAAACAATCTTTTTAAAATATCACCATACAACGAAGATAATAGGTCTAAATCGCTTATCTTAACGCGTTCATTCACTTGGTGAATGCTGTCACGACATACGCCCAATTCAATTACTTGTGCACCTGTTGGCGCGATAAAACGCGCGTCGGATGTGCCCCCTGTGGTGGAAAGTAGGGGAGTGAAGCCTTGTTTTGCTTGAATAGCGGCGGTAACCACCTGTGTTAATCGACCGGGTTTTGTGAGAAAGGGTTGTGCGGAGTGCACCCAATGCAAAGTGTAATCTATTTTATTTTTTTTCAGAATTTGTCGAATTTTTTCTTGAATCACCTCTGCGCTGATTTCAGGTGAGTAACGTAAATTAAAGTCTAATGTTAGATCTTCAGGAATCATGTTTAACGTTCCTGTGCCCGCGTGAATATTTGCAAATTGAAAAGAGGTGGGGGGGAAGAAGGGATTGCCTTCATCCCAGGTGGTGCAGGACAAAGCGTGTAATGCGGCCAATGCATGTGCAATAGGGTTTAATGCCGAAGTGGGATAGGCAATATGACCTTGTTTGCCGTGCACTGTCAAAAAACCAGAAAGTGAACCGCGTCGACCAATCTTGATTTCATCGCCTACTTGTTCATTGCTGCTGGCTTCACCCACGATGCAATAATCAATTTTTTCTCCGCGGGCTTGTAAGTGTTCTACAACTTTTACGGTGCCCTCTTCATTGCGCGTGCCTTCTTCATCCCCTGTGATTAAAAAACCAATAGAGCCTTTAAAAGCAGGGGTGTTTGATAAAAATTGTTGGCAGGCATGGATCATGGCCGCAATCGCGCCTTTCATATCGGCGGTGCCGCGCCCAACAAGATAGCCCTCTGTGAGCGTGGGTGTAAAAGGGGGGCTGGTCCATTCTTCAAGTGGCCCAGGTGGCACCACATCCGTGTGGCCCGCAAAGACCACGAGCGGGGCGGTGGTGCCTAAGCGTGCCCAAAAATTTTTAACAGGACCAAAAGGCAGCGTTTCAATGTGAAACCCCATCTTTGCTAAAACTTCTATTAAAATAGCTTGGCAGCCTGCATCTAGCGGGGTGATAGAAGGGCAAGCAATCATTTTTTTAAGTAAGGGGATCATGGTCGTAAGAGCTCATTTAAAGAGGTTTTTGCGCGGGTTTTTTCATCTACTTTTTTGACGATGACGGCACAATACAAACTGTGACTGCCATCTGGTGCGGGTAAGTTGCCTGGTACAACCACCGCACCTGCAGGAATGCGGCCATAAGAAATAGTGCCTGTTTCACGATCATAAATGCGAGTGCTTTGACCGATGAATACGCCCATTGAAATCACCGCGCCGGTTTCTACAATCACGCCTTCTACAATTTCTGATCGTGCGCCAATAAAGCAATTATCTTCGATGATGGTGGGGCTTGCTTGCAAAGGTTCTAAAACGCCGCCAATGCCAGCGCCACCCGACAGGTGTACGTTTTTGCCGATTTGCGCGCAAGAACCCACTGTGGCCCAGGTGTCAACCAAGGTGCCGCTATCAACATAAGCGCCTACGTTAATGTAGGAAGGCATGAGAATGGTGTTTGGCGCAATATACGCGCCGCGACGACTCAGTGCCGAGGGTACCACACGAATACCACTGGTTTTAAAGTCAAAATCAGCATGAAACTTGAGGGGGACTTTATCATAATAATTTGTGCAAGCGCCGGGCAAGACTTGGTTGTCATACAAACGAAAAGACAGTAATACCGCTTTTTTGATCCAGTCATGCGTGATCCAACGGCCTTCTATTTTTTCTGCAACACGCATTTTGCCTGTATCTAACGCAGTAAGAACATGTTCAATGGCTTCTTTTATCTGTGTCGGCGCATTTTTGGGATTTAACTCATTTCGTTGTTCAAACATCTCTTCAATTAACGCTTTCATTGCGAGGGTCCATTTTAAGTAAAGTGTCTGGCTTCGCCTGTGCCCGCGACATTGTCAATGCAGCGTTGGCATAAGGTGGGATGTTGTGAGTGTTGCCCTACTTCAACGCGATGATGCCAGCATCGTTCGCATTTTGCTTGTGTAGAGGCTGCAACCGTTAGATAAAGATCAAGGATATCGGTCGCTATTGCGCTAGCAGGTTTTTCTGTGAGGGGGTGGAGCGTTGCGCTTGAAACAATAAAAGCAAATCGTAACTCGTCTTTTAAAGGTGCTAACGCTGCATGACAGGCGGCACTGCAATAAAGATTAACTTCTGCATCGAGGTTGCCGCCTATTTCTTTATTTGCGCGCAACGGTTCTAAGGCTTTATTGATAAGTTCACGCACGCGCGTGACCATTTCCCAGGTTGTATCAGGGATGGCACTCGGTTGGGTTGCTGTGGGGCAGTGATACCAAGTAGAAAGAAAAACAGAGTCAGGGCGTTTGCCAGGCAAATGGCGCCACACTTCTTCTGCGGTGAAAGTGAGGATGGGGGCGTATAACCGCACGAGCATTTCTGCTAAATGATATAGCGCTGTTTGTGCAGAGCGGCGTGCACGGCTTTGTGTTTGGCAAGTGTATTGCCTGTCTTTGATGATATCCAAATAAAAACTACTTAAATCAATCGTGCAAAAATGATGAAGCGCTTGGCTTGCCAAGTGAAATTGATATTCATCATAAAAATGCAACACTTCTTTTTGAAGCAAGCGACCACGCTCTAAAATATAAGCGTCTAATGCTAAAAGTTTTTCGGTGGGGAGCGCTTCTTCTGGTTTAAAGTCGTGTAAATTCGCCAATAAAAATCGCATGGTATTACGTAGTTTGCGATAAGTATCTGCCGTGCGCTTTAAAATTTCATCAGAGACATTTAAATCGCCGCTGTAATCGGTCGAGGCAATCCACAGTCGCAATACATCTGCGCCCAGGGTATCAATGATTTTTTCAGGGGCAATCACATTGCCAACCGACTTTGACATTTTGCGGCCTTGCGCATCGACCGTGAAACCATGCGTTAAAACCGCTTTAAAAGGGGCTTGTTCATACATGGCCATGGCAGTGAGCAAAGAAGATTGAAACCAACCGCGATGTTGATCGGCGCCTTCTAAATAAAGATCAGCAGGAAAAGATAAGTCGGGTCGTTGTTTTAATACAGCATAATGCATGACGCCTGAATCAAACCACACATCCAGCGTGTCGTTGATTTTTTCATAGTGATCGGCTTCTTGGGGGAGGAGGGTTTTAAGAGAAAGTTGATGCCACGCTTCAACGCCTTCGCTTTCCATTAAGACAGCAATTTTTTCCATGAGTTCAGGTAGGCGAGGATGCAATGCTTTTGTGTGTTTATGCACGATAAGGGCCATGGGCACCCCCCAGTGGCGTTGCCGCGAAATACACCAGTCAGGTCGATTGGCTATCATGGTGTTGATGCGTGCTTGCCCCCAAGCGGGAATCCAATCTACGCCTGGAATAGCCGCTAAAGTTTTTTCACGCAAATCTGCTTGTGCCATGCTGATAAACCACTGTGGGGTGGCCATAAAAATCAGCGGTGTTTTGTGGCGCCAGCAGTGAGGATAACTGTGTTGCAAGGCGTTATTTGCAAGCAGCGTATTTTTTTCTTGTAATAAGGCCAAAATAAGCGGTTCGCTTGTGCGAACATGGGTGCCAGCAAGCAGCGGAACAGTTTCTAAAAAACAGCCGTGTTGATCAACCGGATTATCCATCGGTAATTGATAAGTTTGGCCGAGTAGGAAATCTTCAACGCCATGTGCAGGCGCGGTGTGCACAGCGCCTGTGCCCGTGTCTAAGGTGACGTGATCTCCTAACACAACAGGCACTAAACGATCATAAAACGGATGATGTAATAAAAGATTTTCTAGCTGCGCACCGTTGCATTCTGCCAGCACACGATAATCGCTGATGTGATAACGCGTAAGCGCTGCTGCCATCAATTCTTTTGCCAAAATAAAATAATCATGAGGCGTTTCAACAAACACATACGCTGCTGTTGGGTTGAGTGCTACAGCTTGGTTGGCGGGGAGTGTCCAAGGGGTGGTGGTCCAGATAGGAATAGAAACAGCATAAGACAAGGGGATATCAAGTTGTAATTTTTGAAGTAGCAGTGTGGGGTCTTGTACGGTAAAGCGCACATCCAGTGCAGAAGATTTTTTATCAGCATATTCTACTTCTGCTTCTGCTAAAGCAGATCCACATTCTAAACACCAGTGCACGGGTTTTTTGCCTTGATGCAAATGGCCACGCTGAATCATGATACTCAGCGCACGTACAATATTGGCTTCAAATTTAAAGTCCATGGTGAGATAAGGGTGTGCCCAATCTCCTAACACGCCTAAGCGTTGAAACCCTTTTTTCTGCAAGGCAATTTGTTCTTCTGCATAAATACGACAAGCTTGGCGAAACACCGCAGGTGACAGCGTGGGGCCAGGTTTACCCACTTTTTTTTCAACGTTTAATTCAATGGGAAAGCCATGACAATCCCAGCCTGGCACAAAAGGCGCATTAAAACCGCTGAGGGTTTTAATTTTGATGACCATGTCTTTTAAGGTTTTATTGACGGCGTGACCAATATGAATTTGGCCATTCGCATAGGGGGGGCCATCAGGCAAAATAAAATGCGGGCGCTGTTGGCTGGTCTCACGAATTTGCTGATAAAGATGGATTTTTTCCCAAAAAATTAATAATTCAGGCTCGCGTTGCGCCAAGTTGGCTTTCATCGGAAAGTCAGTGGTAGGAAGATTCAGTGTTGATTTGTAGTCCATGATGGGCAGGTCACTCAATTTGCTTGTGAAAAACAAGCAATTTTACGCCCATTTTTTGAGTGTCACAAATAACGGCTTTTTTCCTTTATTTTTTTAAGACACTGGGCCCCGCGCTAAAAGCCGCGCGGGGTGACAAGGTAGGTTTTGTTCCTACTTCGCTAAAAGCCGCGCGGGGTGACAAGGTAGGTTTTGTTCCTGTTTCGCTAAAAGCCGCGCGGGGTGACAAAGGTGGAGGAGGGGTGTCATTGCTTACGTCAGCGAAGCAATGACCCTTTACATACCGCTTTTTTTCCCATGCGCGGGTCGTTCGACGCAGCCTACAAGTTCGGCTTTGATTTTATTCAACGCATCACGTCGATCTTTTTCAGCGGCAGAGGTGGTGAAGCTGTTATTTTTCAGCACGTCCGTAAGATCTAAGCCCAAGTCCTTTGTAATGATCTGAGCGATAGCTTGTTGCTCAGCTGAGCCACTATTAGCCTGTTGATGTGCTTCTTTCAAAGCATTTAAAAAGAAACTAATAAAAGAGTGGTTATGCGCATTGGTGCCGAGCCGAGGTTGAAAAAAGGAACGGTTTGTTTGGGCGTCTTGGGCATGAAAATAGCGGGCAAGCACTGCTAACTTGCCACGATGCCCCCCGCCATCAGTAGTACCACTAAAGTCATTTAACATCGCCTGAACGCGGTCTATCCCACCTTGGCCATGACGAAAACGACTGAATATGCCTGCACCTTCTGCGGTTCCATCACGATGTAGTGCAGTAACCCAGGTGCTATAGCTAGCTTGTGCGATTGTTAGAATATGAAGCAATAAATCAGGGTTAACAGACTGGGACTCCGATGATTTTCTTTCTGGCGCTTGGAGTCCTTGTGGAGAGCGGAGAGTAGGATCATATGTGTGTGGTGCAGGTGGCGGCGACGGTAGTGGTGGCTGTCCTGCTACTGCTGCGTTTACTGATGCTAGTAGAGGAGGAGTCGGCTGCCGAACAAAAGCTTCTACCATTGCCTCTGCCTGTGCCCTCTCATGCGCATTTGCTAGCGGTGCTATCTTTTCTTTTAAAGCATCAAATGCGGCAGTTGATAAATGCAACTCTCGAGAGAGTAGAGGCATTTGCATTATTGTCATGTTATCTGAGCCCTGGGGGAAAAAATCAAGGAGGGTTTGTTTGATGAAGCGATATAATTTTTCAGCGGCAGAACACGTTGCGCAGGTAATAGTAACATCGAGTGGTTTTCTATTTCTGGTATTGTTTGGATCGATCCACGTGACAGGAAGGTTTGCCAGCAGGGTGAGATCATGCGCGATATGCGGAAATTTATACTGTTCTGTTTGAGCAGCGTTACGTCTGGCCTGACCAATATCGCTAGGTTTCTTTTTCAGTCTGCTTAAGCGATCTTGGCTTTCGGCTTCTATAAAGAGTTGATTAAACTGCGCCAGCTCTAGCTTTACCCACTGGTGCCCACGAGCATCTGCTAGTGTTACTTCGTAGGGTATATTCTTTTGGGTCAGTAATTCTTGGAATCTAGTTAGCCATTGTAGCGCAATGAGTATTTTTCCTGGTTGTTGTGAGGAGTTTGCTCCCTGTGCTGCAGGTTCCCAGGCTGCCTGAAAGTTTTCGAATGGAAAGTTTTCCACGATTAGAGGGAAGTAGGCGGACAGTGCTGAATAGTATCGGTAGGCGTTTTGACCGGTGATGGGTTGTGGCGATACTGGTGGTGTTGCAACGGATGCGACAGCAGCTTGCATTGGTGGTTGTTGATACTGTTGCTGCTGTTGTGCTGGCAGAGGTTGTTGCATTTGTACTGGCACGGGCTGCATAGGTTGCCCTGGTGGTTGTGTCATTTGCAGCACGGATACACCAGGTCTTAGCATTGTTTCCGGGGGCATTGTCGCTCGTGGTGGTACTGCTGTTGCAACAGCGGGTGCGTAGGTGCGGGGCGGAGGGCAGCCTTCTGGTGATAACGTGACGTCGCATTGTTGAGCGAGAGTGGCAGCGGCGGCATGGTTAAGTGCAAGGTATATGGATTGATTGGTGTTCTCATTTGTTGTTGGAGGGGAGAGTGGTTCTATGCGGGATTGTGGTGTCCTACTTCTTAAGGCAGCGGCCAATGTTTCCCATTTTCTATTTTCACTATCGGGCAACACGATCACTAAGCTATGCTGGCCGTCAGTTGCTTTGCGGAAAACTACGGTTTGAAGAGAGAGCTGATACTGCTGCTGCAGTAGGGTTTTAAAGGGATCGGGGTTGCCTATATAGTAATCTTGAGCGGTAAGCGCAAACTGAGTCATCGTCATTGTCCTCTTAATAGGTTGCTTAAGGTGAAAGGTAGCACGGCAATATTAATCTTTCATGAATTGTGTGTTGTAATTTTTGTGTCGTAGTAGGTTGCTGCCACTCATTGCTGTCATCCCGCGCGGCTTTTAGCGCGGGACCCAGTGTCTTTATAAACTAATTTATCTACACAATATTTTGATGTGAAACTCTTTTTATTTTTTAAGACGCTGGGCCCCGCGCTAAAAGCCGCGCG
>OBEQ010114455.1_pt1 | contig 37850 bp, 37 predicted proteins | sample 1670901 | NCBI WGS metagenome assembly OBEQ01 (sample SAMEA104232315, study PRJEB22302) | groundwater metagenome | biome: forest; feature: aquifer; material: groundwater | place: USA | collected 2011-08-07 | depth 5.4 m | reverse complement strand
GGGCCCTTTTGACGGAGGAAAAGAGAACAATTCAGGTTGATTTAGTGGTTAGAAGGAGTTGAGGATTTCTCCAGCTGTTTCAAGGCCCAGGCGGCATGTTCTCGAACTAGGCTGGAGGGGTCTTGTTGGAGGGTTTCTGTAAGGACTGGTATCAGTCCTGGGTCCGCTGCATTTCCGGCCGCCACAGCTGCGTTGCGCACCAATCCGGCCCTTTTTGCGCGCATCAGGGGTGTTCCAGCGAATCGCTGGAGAAAGGTCTCTTCAGTCCGGATCTCCAGGATCTCCTTCAGCGGAAGCTGAGTCCCTACCCCGGCTGTAGCCTCAAATTCAGGCCATTCTGACTGCTGGGCTTTTCGATTGTAAGGGCAAACCTCTTGGCAGATGTCACAGCCAAAAAGCCAATTTTGCACAAGAGATCTGAGTGATGGATGAATAGCGCCTTTGTTTTCAATGGTGAGGTAGGAGATGCATCGGTCGGCATCCAGCGCATAGGGCCGTTCAACTGCCAGGGCTTGGGTGGGGCATGCTTCGAGGCATAATGTGCAAGATCCACAATCCCATGCCAGAGGTTTGTCGGGAGGCAGTTCGAGGTTTGTTAAGAGGGCGGCCAGAAACACAAAAGAGCCGCCCTTTGGCAGAATCAAGCAGGTGTTCTTGCCGATGAAGCCAAGACCGGCCATTTCGGCCAGAACCCGCTCCTGAATGGCGCTTGTATCCACACACCGGCTGATTCGAACAGTTTCTGGGATTTGGGTGCGGATGAACGCTTCCAATCGCTTCAGGCGTTTCTCAATGGCTCGATGATAATTCCGGCCCCAAGCGTACCGAGCAATTTGGCCGAAGCTGTGAAGCAGCGGTGGGCGGGGCGTGTTTGCATAGGGGGCGGTAACGACAAGGATGCTCTTGAGATCTTGGAATTGGTCTAAAAGGCGCCGTTGTCGTTCAAAGAAGTTTCTCATGTAATGGAGGTCTCCGGCAAAACCGGAGGCCAGCCAGCGGGTGAGATCAGGCTGTCTCTCGTGCAGGGCTGTTGGATCGACGATTCCAACAGAGAGGAAACCGATGCGTTTCCCTTCCCTTTTGATTTTCTCTGCGAGTGTTTCCCCTGTTTTAAGGTGCGCGGGAGGCGGCACGCTGAGGCCATTCTTGGTTCATAATCTCGATGAATTTCTCAACATAAAGAGGGTTGAATTGAGCGGAGGCCCCCTTCTTGAGCTCTACAAGGGCTTCCTGCGGGGAGAAGGGTTTGTTGTAACTGCGTTGGGTGGTCATGGCATCGAACGCATCTGCGATGGCGATCATCTGTGCTCCGGCCGGGATCAAATCTCCTGCCAAGCCATAGGGGTATCCCTGGCCGTTGTACCACTCATGATGATGGTAGACCAGTTTGGTGATGGAGCGGAAGAATTTCATCGGTTCAAGGATTTTCGCCCCGATCTCTAGATGTTGTCTGATGATGGTTCTTTCTGACTCACTGAGTTTGCCGACCTTATGCAGGACCTCATCCGGCAGGCCGATCTTTCCAATGTCATGAAGAAGGGCCGCTTCTCGGATGGCTTCGATGTCTTCTTTCGGAAGACCCAAGGTTTCGGCCAAGCGTGTGGCGTAGCGGCATACCCGTTCCAGATGCCCTGCTGTGTAGGCGTCCTTCGTTTCCAAGGCCAAGACAAGAGATTTGGTGACATCCAAGAATGCCGATTCCAACTCTTTGTGCAGTTGGCGGAGGTCTTCCAAGGCTTTTTCCAGGGCCCGATTGCGCTCTTCCAGCTCCGAAGCGACGTATTCCAGATGCGTTGGGGCGCTCTGGGAGGATGAGGGTGAAGAGGACTTGTCCAACTGGACCTTGTCCACGGAAGGATCGTAGGTTTCAATGTGACCTATTCCCTTGCGTTGGGACCGGTTCAGAGCCGATTCCGCGCACCGAAGAAGGTCCTCCGCTCTGCGACACCCCTGATCACTGCAGGCGATTCCTATGGCAAGCTCGGAATTCATCGGGGACCCGTCTTCCTGAATTTTTTCTGCCAGCTTTCTGGTTTGGGAGAGCGAGGTTTTCGGTAGCAGCAATGCAAAGCGAGATTCCTCAACGCGTCCGACGATGCCCTTTTCCGGGATGATCTGTTTGAAGGATTTCACTCGTTTCTGGACGGAACCCTGGACTTCAGACCAGGAAGCTGTTTCTAATTGGTGGGAGGGAGCGAGAATTTGGACCAAGGCGACACTCACAGGGTGCTTTGTCCGTTGAGCGCGCTGACATTCTTGTTGAAGGCGAAGATTGAAGTAACGAGGAGTGAAAGCATTTGAGAATCCATCCGTGATGGCTTGGCGTTGGAGACGCAGCGCATCCCCCAATAAGATCAGATGCCGGTAGATGAAGCTGACCAGCCACGCGATGCCGCCTAACGCAATGGTGCTGCCAAACTCCGCAGAGATGTCCCACGTGGTGAGGAAGAATTCAGCCAGGATGGCGAAGCCCACCAGCCCAATGGTGACCAGGAGGCCGGTCATTATCCTGAGGTGATAGCCGATTTGGAGTATCCCGATCACCCAGCATAGACTCAGCGTTAAGACCGTCCACAATGGAAATTCTTTGATAAATCGCCGGTTGAGTATGGTCAGAAGCCCGTTTGCTTCTATGACGACCCCCGGCATCCGCCCAAGCGGTGTCGGATGAATATCGTGGAGAATCTCGCTGGTCGTTCCCACAAGGATCAGTTTGTCTTGGATCTGCGTGGGATTGAAATTATTCTGAAGGATGCGCCAAAAAGGAATGGTTCGGATTTCTTCGGGTCTGGCGAGATAGTTGATGGGCAATTGACCGAGCCGGCCTGCAGGGATTCGATGAGCGCCGATGCGGAGGAATGACCCGTCGCGAAAGATTTTTGCCGGGGGAATTCCCCACAGGAGAGCCGCGGTCCTGATTTCCAAGGAATAAATCGGTTCGTTCTGGTTGGGCAACCCGAAAGTCCACAGCCGCCGGACCACATGATCTCGGTCGATCGGTTTATCGATCAAAGCAGGAATGGCGCCTGCTTTGAGAAGCCCTGGGTAGGGCATCATCGGTTGGAGTTGCTCGGTATCTTTGTTCAGGTAGGCGCCTAAGAGGGTCGGAGGACCTTCTTGGATGGCTTGTGCCAGTGCAGCGTCGGAATCCGGCTGGCTTGTTCCTGCAAAGGCGAAGTCGAGGAGAATTGTCTTGGGTTTGCACATGGAAAGCTGCCGGATGAATTGAGCGAAAACCATTCTGTCCCAAGGCCATTTCTGGTTGAGCTGTTTTTGCGACTCGTCATCGATGGCGATGATGACGATTTCTTTTGTCTGCGGCGGAGGGCCCACATGGCGGTTTCGCCATCGAAGAAGGAGGTCTGCGCTTGCGGCTCTGGGGTTCTCGAAGAACCCGAAAGGTACGAGCACCGTTAAGTAGAATAATGTGAGGCTGACCCCCAAAAGAGTCAACCGAGTGGTATGGTCATCCCGCCAGAAGAGGTTCATTGTCGTAACCTATTCCTGTTCTTGGTGTTCCACGAGTAAGCTTACCATAATTTCCCCTTCCCTTGACGGCAGAGCAAATACCATGTAAGGTTGTAAGAGGAGGACGAATATTCATGTTTAAAAGGTTCTTGCGACGGAGAAACTCCTTCACGCTGATTGAACTTCTCGCCGCGGTAACGATATTGATGATTACTGCTTCCCTGGCAGTCGTGGGTTTCCAAGGGTACCTGGATCAGGCTGCGATGTTGCAGGATGAAACGAACATGATGATCCTCCAGATGGCGGTAAAGATTAATGCGGTTGAGACGGGGACCATTGCAGGAAGTCTGAGTGAATTGCAGCCTATCGATTTGGAAAAGGCTTATGCGGCTGTCGCTCAGGGGAAGCGGCCTTACACGATGCTTGCTTACGTGAGCGAAGGATGGCGATCTCTCTGGGGGGGCTCGATTGCCGAAGCAGCGGATTCGTTCCTCCCTGCTCGATACTACAACCGAGATTTAAAGACGATTACCTGTCCGAAGGATCCAGTCAAGCCGACGGGATTCGACGCCAATGATAAACCCCTCGGAGGGGCTTCTTACGCCATCTCGGCGGCGTTCAAAGGGCAAAAACCGGTCTCCTTCCTCCTCGCGAACCCCGATAAGACATTGATTTACGAGGTGGATAAATCTTCTTCGAACCAACGGGAAGCCTATCGGCACGACGGTGGGAAAAAATCCGTCAGGGTGACGGCGGCGGGGAAAACCTACATAGCGGATCGCGGGAAGAGCGATGGCGATAGTGGCGGAGGCAATGGTGGCGGATAAGGAAGATTGATTTGCGCTAGGAGAAACTCGACGAGGAGACGTCGTCCGAAACCCGCCACAATTCACATAATTCTTCCGGTAGTTCCTGCAGAAAGAGCGAAGGGCGCATCAGAATCTCGCCACGCTGATAGCTGTATCTCGTCAGCGGATAAGTCAGGTAGAGTTCCTTTTTTGTCCGAGTGACTGCCACGTAAAAGAGTCGCCGTTCTTCTTCCAAGGCTCCGGAGTCTTCCACCGATTTTGGATGAGGGAATTGTCCCTCGGAGAGGCCCACCAGGAATACGGTGCTCCATTCCAGCCCTTTGGCTTGGTGAATGGTTGAGAGAACCAAAAATTCATCCGGTTCTTCCCAGCCACGGAGGGATTCTCCTTTAAAAGACTCTCTGAGGGTAAGGTCTTCGATCAACCGATTGACCGATTCATAGTTGGCTGCCAGATTGATCAGCTGTTCCAAGTCCTCTCGGCGGTCTTTGGGATCCTTGAACTGTTTGGCAAGATAGCCTTCATAGCCGTTACGAAGAACGATCAGGATCATCTCCGCCGGCTGTTTGGAGATGGAGGGATTGGAAAGCCCCTGAAGGATGGGGCCAAGGTGTTTCCATGCCGATGCGGCACGGGCAGGCAGAGATCTCACCACGGCCCTTCCCCGCATGGCTTCCTGGAGCGGATTGGCAGACGGGGCAAGAAGTTCCCAGATTTTCCGGGCGTAGCTGGCGCCGATTCCCTCCTGAAGCTGCAACACCCGCTGCCAAGCCAGCTCGTCATGAGGATTGGCCACGATTCGCAGATAGCCCAAGACGTCTTTGATGTGGGCCTGTTCAAAGAACCGGACGCCTCCGCGGACAATGTAAGGAATGTTGCGTTTTGCCAGCTCCAATTCCAGCTCGGCGGAGTGGAAGCGTGCGCGGAACAACACAGCCATTTCTTGGAGGGGTGTGCCATCCTCTCGAAGCTCGAGCACCCGTTGTGCCACGAAGGCTGCTTGTTGTTTTACATCGACAAGAGGGACGACGGCCGGAAGGGAGCTGGGTTCCTTCACGCTCTTGAGTTCCTTCGGAAATTGTTGGGTGTTGAAACGGATGGACGCGTTGGCCATCCTCAGGATTTCAGGCGTGGATCGGTAGTTTGTCTCCAGTCGGAAGATTGTCGTGCCAGGAAAGACATCCGGAAATCCCAAGATGTTCTGAACCTCCGCCCCCCGGAAGGCATAAATCGATTGCGCGTCGTCTCCGACAGCAAGGATGTTTTTGTGAACGGAAGAGAATTGTCGAATCAGCTCGAATTGAAGGCGGTTGGTGTCTTGATACTCGTCCACCAAAATGTATTGGAACTGTTCCCCATAACGCAGGCAGAGGTCACGGCGTTCCTGGAGGAGTTTAAGGAGCGATGTCAGCAGATCGTCATAATCCAGGACGTTCGCTTTTCGTTTCCGTTCCTGGTATGCGGCGGCGACGCGTTGTATGAATGGGATGAGCTCGATAAACTGAGAATGCTGCTGTGCCACAACCTCTTCAATGGAAGACCGCGTGTTTGCTGCCATGCTGATGATTCCTTCCAAGACGTTGGCTTGTGGCAGGCGGGTTTTTGTCACGGGGACCTTTAAATCACTCACGCAGGCGCTGATGAGGTTTTTGGCATCCTCCTCATCCAGAATTCCAAAGCTGGACGTGCGCTGGATGGCTTCCGCATGGCGGCGCAAGAGGAGGTTGCCGATATGGTGGAATGTCCCTCCCCAGAGCCCTTCCGGAGGAAAGGTGAGGAGCCGCTCCACACGGTCGAGCATCTCGCGTGCCGCCTTCACGGTGAAGGTGACGAGGAGGATCCGATCTGCCGGAATTCCTCGCTCGATCAGGTGGGCCACTCGGTAAGTCAATGTCCGGGTTTTTCCGCTTCCTGGACCCGCCAGGACCAGAATGGGGCCGTCGCCGGCAGTGACGACGTTCAGCTGTTCGGGATTCAGATCCTCTTCATAAGGAATCTTGAATGCGTGAGGAGCGGGCCGGCTTAATGTGTAGCGCCTGGCCATAGGAGAGAGGGGTGGTTTGTCTTACGGTTTTCTTGCCGTTGAGCGATGGGCACGTTTTTTCTTTAACAGCTTTTTCTTGCGCAAGAGCCGTGCCCGTTTCCGGCGACTTTTCTGCAGAGCCTTCAGGCGTTTCCGGCGGCGGCGGTCGGCCAGCCTCTTTTGAAAAACCCGATAGCCGGCCTTAATCGCCTTCTGCTCATCTTGGCGAACGCGTTCCAAGAAACCGGCTAAAGTGGACTCTCCCTTGTCTTGAAACTCCTTGAAGAAAACGCCTGTTTCATGCGAGCCCTCAGGGTGGGCTTCAGGAAGCGGCTCACAATAGATCACGGTACCGCCCGCAACGATAGGCTGAGGAGCTTGCGGTAGTTTCAAGAAGCAGTGAACCGGCTGGCTGACGGCGATTGGAGAGCTGGTGTAAGCCGAGATTCCAAGCAAGCTGATGTTGCGGGTTGTCCCGTGGGTTTCCTGGTTGTTGCTCTTCAGGATGAACGGCAGATGAACCCGAAACCGGGCCCGGAGGCGACGTTCGCTGCCTCGAACAGGGGGGGTACTCACGGCCTCAATAATCTACTTCGCTCGGTGCGCTTTACCTGATCTGCGCTTGCGCCGCCGGCGAGCACGTAATGAACGGGGAACAGCCACTTTTTCTTCTCCACGTTTTTTAGCGTGCTACACTATAACACGGAACCTTCATGGTGTAAAGTTATGGAAGCCGAAACCCCCTCGAAAGAATTAGCCGCATTCATCCGCGGTGTTCCTCAACTCGTTCCGGAAAGCTGGTGCATGAAATGCAAGATTTGCTGCCGTTTTCCCGATACGACAGAGGTTCAAGCGCCGGCGTGGTCTCTGCTGGAAGCCGAATGGGCACAGGCTTCGGGTGGCGATCGGTCTTGGTTCCAAAAGATCGAACAGACCCCTTCCCTGGGGCCCCGTCTTCAGCCGTGCGGATCTGGATTTCGCTGTCCGGCATTCAACGAACAGATGAATGGCTGCACCATCTATTCAGTGAGACCTTTGGACTGCCGGCTGTATCCCTTTGTCTTAACGAAGGATGCAAGCCAGACCAAGGTCATTCTTTCCATGGATGTCAAATGCCCCTACATTCAAGAACATGGAACTGATCTGGAGACGCTGGCTTATATTCAAAGGCTGGCTGATTATCTTGAGATGCCGGTTGGGCGTGACTACCTGAAGGAAAACCCGAACATCATCGGTCCTTCCTGGCCGGAGTTTGTGACAATGGCGGCATTACCGACCCTTACGGCGGCTGTCCGAGAGCCGGCCAAATCGCCTCACCCTGCTCTCAAGAAATTGACGTTCGAACATAAAGAGATTTTGCAGGGACTGCTTGCGCGATCCCCGCATGCGTTCTCCGGGTACACCCTCCCAGGTATTTTCGGATGGTCCGATCTCATTCGTTATTGGTGGATGGATGTCCAGGGGGTTTTCTGCCTTTTTGCCGAGCAGGCCGGCGGACTCTTCATGCCGATACCGCCCTTCGGGGAGCCGGTTTCCTCGGAGTTGCTTCAGACGGTCTGGAATGTTCTTGCGGAGGCCAACCAAGGATCTGCGGTTTCAAGGATCGAAGGAATTGAACCTACCGATGTGGCTGCTTATGCTGCCGCCGGCTTCAAGACGGCACAGGCTGAACCGGAATATCTTTACCTCCGGTCGAATCTGGCGGATTTGCGAGGGGATCGGTTCCGGTCTCAACGGTGGGCGGTTAACCGCTCTGTCCGGCAGATGAAAGAATGGCATTTTCGGCCTTTTGAGCCCAAGGACACCCTGCCCTGCCTGCAACTTTATACCTTATGGGGAATTCGCCGCCAACAGCGGGAGGAAGGATCTTTTCCTAAGGCGCTCGTTCGAGACGGCCTCTTTTTTCATCGCCGGTTAATGATGGATCACCAGGAATTCGGGCTTACGGGGGGGGTTCTGGAAACAGAGGGCCGCGTCGTCGGCTATACCTTTGGAGCTCCGGTCTCTCCGCAGATCTTTTGCGTTTTTCTGGAGATTGCCGACTCATCGCTCCCAGGAGTGGCGCAACTTCTCTTCCGGGAATTCTGCCGCCAGATGGACCGGTATCGTTTCATCAATGCCATGGGCGATTGCGGCATCCCCGGCTTGCGGCGTGCGAAAGAGGCCTACCATCCCGTCGAATTCATTCAAACGGCTGTTGCCACACGCACGTCATCCTGAGCCCGCGAAGCGGGACGAAGGATCTGATTTATTGGTGGAGCTGACGGGAGTTGAACCCGTGGCCTCCTGAGTGCGATTCAGGCGCTCTCCCAACTGAGCTACAGCCCCAGTGGTGGTGACGGATCCTAATTGGGATTACCGTTTGAATTATACTGCCCGGTGTAAGTGTAGGAGCCTGTGAAGTTATTTGTTAAAGAGATTGTACTTCCCGCATATTTGCCTCCGCCCTGGCGTGTTGCTGTGGCGGTATAACTTACTGGGAAAGGAGAGCCGCCGATTGTAAAACTGAAATCCGTTGAATTCGGTTCTAGACAGTAGCTGGGTATCAAACTCCCCCTATTGGCGAACCCCGAATTATCCAGAGCATACATCCGCTCTGCTTGGAAAATCAGATTGAGTTTTGCCTCGGCATCCCGCATCCGGGCTTTTTCGACGGACCTTGTGTAGTTTGGGAGAGCAATGCCGGCTAAGATCGTCACGATGATAACGACAACGAGCACCTCTAAGAGCGTAAAGCCTTTTCTCATGGATGGTCGTCTAAACGTTTAAAGCCGGTTTAGATGCCGGTGATCGTGATTGTTTTTACGCCGGTTGCATCAATGGATCCAGTCACCTTGATGTTGGTGACCTCCGTACTGTTTCCATCCGCCGAGACGACAGGTTTTGATGTTGTTCCGCTGAGCGCGTAATTAAACTTTCCGCCCGTCGGTTTTGTAATGAGAAGATTGTTGTCATCGGCGTTCTCAAAGAAACTGTGCTCCTGATAATAGGCAAGTTCCGCGGTCAGGTAGGCCCCCACCGTCGCTACCGCCTCGCTTGCGCGGGCCTTCCTTGTTGCCTTGGTGAATTGCGGGAGGGCGACGGAGGCCAAGATGCCAACGATGATGACCACGACCAACAACTCCAGCAGCGTGAAGCCGGTCTCTCGGCGGTCAAATCTGACTCGCATCACCACAAGATCCCCCCTTCTACACTTATTATAACCCGGCCGTCGTGATCGTCTTCTTGCCGCTCGTATCAACGGTTCCCGTCACGGTGATGCCACTGACAGTCGCGTCGGTGGCAATCCCGGTGGCTGTCATGATAGGAGCGGATGTTGTTCCAGTAAGCGCATAGCCGAACCTTCCCCCGGTCGGTTCCGTGACAAGAAGGTTGGTCTTGGCAGCGTTCTCATAAAGACCGTTTTCCTGGTAATAGGCCATTTCTGCGGAGAGATACGCGCCGACCGTGGCGGTCGCTTCAGCCGCGCGCGCCTTCCGTGTCGCCTTGCCGAACTGCGGGATAGCAACTGCCGCCAGGATTCCCACGATAATGACCACAATTAACAACTCCAGCAGCGTAAAACCGCTTGTTTCCTTCCGTGTCATAGCCAACCTCCTTTTCGGTGATGAAACTTTAACATCCCGCTTCTTTCTTCCGTTGCGTTTTGGAAGGGGCCACTTTGTGCTTTTACGCAACGTAACTTCCTAACCTCCCTTCCCTATTCAGGTTGAAGTATAACACCTTCTTTGCTGAAATTAAAGGTCACCCTTTCAGGTTCTGAGAGATTTCAAAGATCGGAAGATACATCGCTATCACCAGCGTTCCTATGACCACAGCGATTCCAACCAGCATGAGGGGTTCAAGAAGGGTTGTCAACCGTTCGACCAGGGTTGTTGCCTGCTCCTCATAGTAGAGGGCAATCTCTGCCAGCATCTCAGGCAGCCTTCCCGTTTGCTCGCCTACGGAGATCATTTGTCCAACCATGCTTGGGAAAACATCGGTTTTGCTCAATGGATCTGCCAGAGAACGGCCTTCCTGTACCCCTGTCTTCATGTGTTCAAGGAGCGAGGCCACCACTTTGTTTTCACAGGTGCTGCTGGATATTTCCAAGGCGTGGACGATGGGAACGCCAGCTTTCAGGAGAGTGCCCAAGTTCGCGCTAAACCGCTGGGCCGCCACCATTTGGAAGAGCGGTCCGAACAGTGGGAGACGGAGTTGGAGTTTGTCGAACTGCAGTCGGCCGATCGGAGTCTGGGTGTAGGATTTGACGAGAAACCAGAGGAGGCCGATGCCGCCGATGATGAAAAGGAAATAACGAGAGAGGGCCTCTGAGAATGACATCACCATCCGGGTAAGAAAAGGAAGGTTGCTCCCCATGCTGTAGTAAAGGGAGGAAAAGGTTGGGATGATCTTCAGGCTGAAGATCAGGACAGCGATAATGGCTCCGATCAGGAGCACCATTGGATACAGCAGCGCCGACACGACTTTTCGTCGGACAGAATCGGATTTTTCCAAATGGACGAGAATCTGCTTCAGCCCTTGCGTTAACTGGCCGGAGGCTTCACCGGTTTCAATCAGGGCGATCCAGAAGTTGGAGAAGATGGTCGGGTGTTTGGCGACTGCGTCTCGGAAAGTGGATCCTCCGCGGATGTCATGAATGATGTCTGCGATGATGGTGCGAAGGCGATCTGAACGGGTTTGGTCACCGACGATTTCCAGGGTCCGCAGGAGCGGCAGACCGGCTTCGAGCATCGCAGCGAGGGATCGGGCGAAGATGGCGAGGTCGGCAGTACGGACTTTTCCATGGGAACCTTGGCTGATGCCGATGGAGACTGGACCCTCCTGGCTTTCCTTGAGGGAGATAACGATCAGGCTTCGGTCCTGCAGGATGGAGACGGCCTCTTCTGGATTCGGCGCTTCTAGGGTTCCCTTGTTGATCTTTCCCTGCTTGGTTCGGGCAACAAAGGCATAGCGTTGCACGGCCCTTACGGCTCCCCAGACGTTATGCTGAAGACTTCTTCGAGCGTCGTCAGCCCTGAGGCCGCTTTCTTCAGGCCGGCTTCAAACAGGGTTTTCATCCCGTTGCTTTGGGCCGCTTTCCGCATCTCTTCCAAGGATCCCTTGCGGGCGATGATCTCCCGCATTCTCCCCTCGATTCGCATCACCTCATAGATGCCCATCCGTCCCCGGAACCCTGTGTTTCGGCACTCAGGACATCCCTTTGCCTGATAGTATCTGCCGGAAGGCAGCGCGATTTTTTCTCGGAGAATAGGGTCAGGTTCGAAAGGGTCGCGGCATTGAAGGCACAGTTTTCGTACCAGCCGTTGGGCGACGATGAGTAAAAGCGATGGGGAAAGCAAGAAGGGTTCAATCCCGAGGTCCATCAATCGGACAATGGCGGAAGGAGCGTTGTTTGTATGCAGGGTGGACAACACCAAATGGCCGGTCAAGGCGGCACGAACGCAGATTTCCGCCGTCTCCAAATCCCGCACCTCACCCACCATGATGACATCGGGATCCTGCCGGAGAAAGGCGCGAAGTCCCGCTGCAAAGGTAAGGCCAATCTGCGGTTTGGCCTGGACCTGATTAATCCCCTCCAGTTTGTACTCCACGGGATCTTCAATGGTGAGGACGTTCTTCGTTGGGGTTTTTAAACGGTTGAGCGCTCCATAGAGGGTGGTCGATTTACCGCTTCCCGTGGGACCCGTGATGAAGATCAAGCCGTAGGAAGCCTTGATGGCTTGTTCAACATTCTTGACGTCCTCCTCGTCCATCCCGAGCTCCTTGAAATCAAAGACCAGATTGCTCTTGTCCAATAGCCGCAAGACGATTTTCTCGCCATAGACGGTTGGGATGGTCGAGACGCGTAAATCGACGATGTTATGTCCAACCTTTACGGTGAATCCCCCATCCTGCGGAAGGCGCTTTTCAGCGATGTCCATTTTGGCAAGAATCTTGATTCGAGAGATGATGGCAAGCGTCAACTGGGGGGCGGGCGGATCAACGGGTTGCAGGAGGCCGTCAATTCGAAAACGTATGGACATTCGATGGGGATAGGGTTCGATGTGAATGTCGCTGGCCCTTGAGCCGACGGCTTCCATTAAGAGGAGGTCGACGATGCGGATCACTTGGGCTTCTCCCGCCTTTGCCGCTAAATCCTCTTCGTTGAGGGTCTCTTCCAGTTCGCCTCGTTCCTGGATTTGTACGCCTGAGGCATCCTCCTCTTGGGAGCGGCTTTCTCCGTAGCTTCCCGCAACCGCTTCCTTTAGGAAATCCCGTTTACCGTAGACGGCTTCGATGGCTTGGAGGATGTCTGATGGAGTGGCGATGACGATGTCGATCTGAAGGCCGGTGATTTTTCTTAAATTATCCCTGAGGATGAGATCCAGGGGGTCCGATAAGGCGACGGTCAGCGTGTTTCGGCTCCGCAGAAGCGGAAGAGCGAGCTGTTTTCGGACCACGTCCTCCGGCAACACCCTTTTGAGTTCAGGATCCAGGGAGAGCGGGAGGTCTCTTTTTGCGAGGCTTCGGAAAGGCAGTCCCAACTGTTTTCCTAAAACTTCGGCCAGTTGGATTTCTGTCACGTAATGAAGGCTGACGAGTGTTTCTCCCAGTCTCTTTCCGGTGGCTTTCTGGAGCCCGATGGCTTCCCGAAGTTGAGGTTCGCTAATCAGGCCTTCTTTCATCAAGATATCGCCAAGCCGTTGGAATATCTTGGTCGGCATGTTACCTCAGGATGTTTTCAACGGTTTCCTTAAGGGCGCGTTCCCTCAAGGTATTTTGGTTGTGTTCCTCGAGAAAGCGTTTTTCTTCACGGGACAAGGGGAGCTGTTCCCTCTCCTGCAGCGTTGTTGCTTCGGGAAGCGTTTCTTCCGTGATGAGATGAGGCGTGATGAAAATGAGGATTTCGGTATTCGTTCGTTGCGTGGACGTCCGCTTAAAAGCTATCCCCACCAATGGGACATCCCCGATTCCGGGAACCCGCCGAGCCAATTTGGTGTTCTCGCTGGAAATGAGCCCAGCCACCATGGCTGTTCCCCCATTCGGGACCATGACGGTTGTTCGAGCCAGACGCCGGCTCGGGTCCAAAAAGCTCGAGAAAGAGGAGGACTGGCTGACTTTTGAAACCTCAGGTTCAATGACCATCGTAATGTATCGGTCGTCATTGACCATGGGGGTTACCCGCAATATGGTCCCCACGATGGTGCGTTCTACCGTTTGGGTGACGGTCCCTGTTTGCGTCTGGGAAGTAGAGGTGAGGCCGGTGACCGGCTCGGACACGATTCGGATTTCAGCGACCTCATTGCTCAGGGTGACCATCCGAGGCCTCGCCAGAAATTTCACGTCCTGTTCTGTCGCAAGCAATTTAAAAACAATGTTCGCATCGGAGAATGAAATGGTTCCGCGCGTAAAGGTTCCGGTCGATCCTCGAAGAAGGCTTTTCGCGTAGGGAAAGAAAGAACTTCTGATGGGCAGGGTATAGTGGCCGATGGTGCCTGTGCTGTCTCCGAATTCGATCCCAAGCCGCCGCAAGGTTTCGAGGTTGACTTCCAGGACTTCCGCTTCCAGGTAGATCTGTGCCGGTTTGACGTCGAGTTTGCTCACGGTTTCTTCAATCACAGGAAAGCGTTCGGGAACATCGGTGACGATGATCGAATTCGTTCGGGGGTCCGCAACCACCGACCCGTGTTCGGTGAGTAAAGATCGGATGATGGCCATCAAGCCCGTGTTTCCTGTAGAGGTTCCAATCGAGGTTCCAAGCCCTCCACCGATCCCACCGATGCTGCTCCCCCCCCCAACGCCAGATACGCCGCCGCCGAAACTGGAGCTTGCGCCGCCTCCACTCGTGCCGCCGAGACTCGGCGTTCCTCCCCCGGTTCCTCCTGTGGCCGAACCCAGCGTTTGGGTGATCAAGGATCCGGTGAGGCCGAAGGTTGAAGAGATCTCTCCTGCGGATGGGACGACGCGCGCGTATTTCAGCCGAAACACCTTGGTGATGGTGTGGGTCTTCGGGCTGCCGGATGCGGTGATGATGTAAAGATTTGATCTTGCATCCTGTTTCTTCAGGACCAGATGGTTTGCTTCCAAAATCGTTCTTAAGGCCGCGTCGGTAGGAACCTTGTCCAGGTAGAGGGTCACTTTTTTATTCGCGACATCTTCCGAGGCCACAAAGCTGAGGCCGGATTGCTTGGAGAGGAGTTTTAAGACATCTTCAAGGTACGCCTCGGTCACATCAATGGAGACGGTTGATTTCTGAGATTCCTGTTGAGGGCGGCCTTCCCCTGCGAAAGTCAGTAGAAGTACGATGCCTGTTATGAACCGCACGCTTTTTTTTCTCAAGTCAGCGTTCTCCTTGCCTGCCATGAAAAGCCTACCATGAAACCATCGGTTGTGCCTGTTGGTCTGGCCACGGCTGTTTCTCCTCTAAAGAGTTCTTTGTAGGAAGCTTCAGCCGATATTCCTGTCCGTTGAAAGAAACCGTGACGCCCTCCTTGTCAATTGCCGTGACCTGTGCGTCCTGGATGGTATCGCCGACAGCAACAATCTTTCGATTAACAATTGCCCGCGGTTGGGCAGCTTCCCAAAGAATTCCCTGAAGCTTCAAGGCGATGGGTTGTCGTAAAGTGGCCTGAGAGACATTTTCCGCTCTCTTGGCCAAAGCGGCCGCTTTGGCCAACGCCCTCTGGCGCAAGGCCTCTTGGAGCATGGGGGGCAGTTGAAACGGGTCTCGGGAAACGATGGATTCAGCTTCAGAAGCGGCCGCGGGAGAGGTGGGGGCCCGCTGAACCGGCGTTTGATCGGGAATGGAGCTCCGCCCTTCTTGCTGAGAGGTAGATGAAGGGGTTTCAACTCGCTGGGTGATCGCCGTGGAAGAGGGAGGAAACGCTTTCTCCTTGAAGAAAACAAAGACGCACAAGAGAACCAAAGACACACCGGCGGCTTGAAAAATCCGCTTTCTTGTCATGGAGAAGATTCTCCTTGTGAGAAAGCGCTGATCAGCAGCTTTGCCCTTTCCTGGTTCAGCGGGGCCGTTGTTGTGCCCTCCAGGAAGGTTTTTTCAAGCAGCCGGGGCAATGTGTTTCCCTTCTGCTGAGGCCCGCCCCCTAGTTCCAACTGGTCAATCTTCAAGAGGGGCCGGTATTTTTCAAGGGCCCGGATAAAATTTAATAAATCAGGGAAAGTGGAAGTCGCAAGTATGCGGACTTGGAATTTCTTGTAGGGGCCGAAGGGAACCTCGTTCTGCGGGATGACGGACTCGATGGCAACGCCATTCTTTGAAGCAAGGCGCGTCACCTCCCGTGTCAATGCGGGGGTCCCCCCTCCGGTGAATAAGAACGTTTTTTCTTGTTTCGAGATCTGTCCCTCTTGTTGATGGAGAACAGACAGCAGATGGGTCCGCTGCTCTTCCTCGCGGTACCGCCCTTCGAGAAGGTGTCGGCGTTCTCGCCAGGGGGTGTAGATTGCCGTGATGCCAACCAGTACCGTCAAGGACATGACGAGGACGGACAGTAAAAGAATTTGCTGGCTGCGAGGGATTTTCTCGAGAAAGCCGGAAAGCCTCTGAAACCTCATGGTTTCTCCTCCCTTTCCATGAGCGGATAACGAGGTTCTCCCTTTGTTTCTTGGGGATTGGAAGAGCACGTCAGGCGAAATTCAGAGAGATCCTCCTCGGAGAGTTGCCCTCGCTGAACGGAGTCGAGATTGAAATTTCTGAAGGTTTGCTTGAATGGAGGGCTTGATCTGAGGGAGGCCAAGAAATTGTTGACCCCTTCGAATTCCTTCGCTTGGTCTTTGGCGTAGAATGCCCCGGCGAGCTTGAGAAGAATTCGCCGCTCGACGGGGAGGTTCTCATTCGGTTCTTTTAAAGCGATGTAATCTTCCAGAAGAGCGTAGCGCACATAGGCTTCTTGTGGAAGGAGATGGGACAGTTCACTTAAGAGCTGGGTGTATCTGGACGAGGTGGCAGCAATCTCGCGCATGAATCGCAGTTGTTTCTGCTGTTGGGTCTGAAGGGTTTGGAGATCCGTGAGAGGCGCAGTGGGTTTGACGGAAGAGACGGCCGCTTTTGTTGACCACAAAGCGCTTATCTTTTGCTCCCAGGACGAAAGGTCCCCCAGAGCGGCAAAATAGGCGAAACCCAACAGCAGGGTTGCCACGCTGACTTCCACGGCGCTCGGTTTTAAAAGGCTTTGAAGATCGTAACGGTGTTCTGCAGGGAGAAGGTTGCATTCACCCGATTTCTTTTCCAGCCCCCGCAGGGCGAGTCCGACAGCTACGGCCAAACCGCCCGGGGTTTCTTTGGTTCCCGCAATTCGCTTGAATGGGTTTCCGACCTCAACGGGAATGTCCAAAGCGGCGGTCAATTCCTCCGCCCTCTTCGGGTCTATGTTGGGACCGTAGATGACAACCTTACGGACGGCGGGTTCCCCTAAGAAGCGTCGTCTGTAATAATCGATCGATACCCGAGTTTCATTGACCATGGCCTCCAGGAGTTCAGGAGACACCACTCCTTGAGGAGACCCCGCGGTTTCCGTGATCGAGACATTCCTGCTCAAGTAAAGAAGGCGATCGCTTGCAATGGTGATGATTGCCGAATCCTGCTCAAGGCAGAGTATCGCGGCGACCTGTTCTGGGGGCAATTGCCCGGTTTGCCGCAGCAGGCGCAGGAGACTGACGGGGACTGCTTCCAGGGACAAAGGGAAGCCGCCGGCGGATTGAAGGATGGAGAGATAGGCGGACAGAGCGGTTTTCTTGATTCCAAAAAACATGATGCGCATCAGCTCGGGATTCGCCCGATGGACGAGGATCTGAGAATCCGTGGCCAGTTCTTCCAACTTGAAAGGCAGGTATTTTTTTGCCTCGAAGGCAATGGCGACTTTACGTTCTTGAGGAGGGATGTTGGGCATTTGGAAATAGCGGATCACGATCGCTTCTGGGGCGATGGCCGTATAGACCTTCACAGGAGCCACGCCGACTTTTTGGAAGAGCGTGGCGATGGCATTGGAGACATTTTGTTCGGTTTGTTCAAGGCCTGATGGAGAGGATGGACCTGTTCCCTGCCCGCTGCCTTCTTCGGCACGCATCTGCTTTCTCCAGGCCCCTTGGCCGGGAAGCGAGACGCTTGCATAATGAACCAAGCGAGGGTGTTGAAAGGAGCCGCCGAGCTGCACAAGATCAGCGGTTTCTATGCCGATGTAAAGCCCAATCGTGGAGGATCTGGCTGTCATTCTACCGATCCGGTGTCTCCTGGACGGACTTTTTTAACCAATTTAAATATACCCGATCTCCCCACGAGATGGGGAGGGCGATCAGCTCTGGAACGGCATAGGAATGGGAGGCCTTGAGAAGCTGCGCCAAGCGGCCGAGCTTTTGCTTGGAGGTTTTGATCAGGAGGAGGGTTTCTGCGCTGTGTTCGATCTTTCCCTCCCACCAATACCAAGACTGGATTTTAGGCAGGAGGTTGATGCAAGCCGCGCATCTCTTCTTTAAGAGAAGACGTGCCAGATGCTTGGCTTCGCGGGAAGACCCCGCTGTTGTCAAGATGACAAAGGTGTCCTTTTCAGCGACCAGCGGAGTCCGGCTTACTTTCGCAGCCACACCCGATAATCGGTCCCTTCTCCTTTGACGATCACATGACCTTCTCGTGCGAGCCAGCCGACACTCATCAGGCCCAGGTCACGCGATTGTTTGATTCCGGAAACCAATTGGGAAAAGGAAACTTCTCCATGTTTGTCCAAATAGTGCCAAATTTCGCCTGCGGCAATCCCGATCTCCGTAATCATCAGAAGGTATCTCCTCCAGGGAATGAAATTGGCATCATTGAGCTAACTTTTAGTGATGCGCGAGCTTAACTATACCAGATTGATGAGACCGGTTCAACACCGTTCGGAGAAACTGCCCCGTGTAAGAGTTTTCCACGCGCGCCACGTCCTCGGGAGTCCCGGTGGCAACCACCGTTCCGCCGTTTTCACCGCCTTCCGGCCCGAGATCCAGGAGATAATCGGCGGTCTTGATGACATCCAGGTTATGTTCAATGACTAGGACCGTGTTTCCCTGATCCACCAAGGCGTGAAGGACCTTGAGCAATTTGTCAATGTCGGCCAGATGCAGGCCGGTGGTCGGCTCATCGAGGATGTACAGGGTTTTCCCTGTGGCTCGGTGGGACAGTTCCGAGGCCAGCTTCACCCGTTGGGCCTCCCCGCCGGACAGTGTGGTCGCGGCCTGCCCCATCTCAATGTAGCCCAGCCCCACGTCTACCAGGGTTTGAAGTCTCGTTTGAATTCTGGGAATCGAGCGGAACAGGTTCAGCGCCTCTTCCACCGTCATCCGCAGGACATCGGCGATGGAATATCCTTTGTACCGAACTTCAAGGGTTTGCTCGTTGAAGCGATTTCCTTTGCACAGATCGCAGGTGACATACACGGCGGGGAGGAAATGCATCTCCACCTTGAGAACCCCTTCCCCTTGGCAGGTTTCGCACCGGCCCCCTTTCACATTGAAGCTGAACCGTCCCGGCTGGAATCCTCGCGTGCGGGCCTCCGGGGTTTTGGCGAAGAGGTCCCGGACGTCGGAGAAAACGCCGGTATAGGTGGCTGGGTTGGAACGGGGGGTTCGGCCGATGGGGTTCTGGTCAATGACGATCACCTTGTCAATCTGCTCGATGCCGGAGATTCGATCGAAGAGGCCGGGCTTGAGCTTCGATGCGTAGAGCCTTTGGGCAAGGGCTCGATACAGGATTTCGTCCACCAGGGTGGATTTGCCGGAACCGGAAACGCCGGTGACGCAGGTCAGCGTTCCAAGCGGAATGCGGACGGAGATCTTTCTTAAGTTATGCTCGCGGGCGCCGGTGATTTCAAGATAAGGACGGTCTCGCCAGGGGCGGCGGGAAGCGGGGATTGGAATGAACAATTCTCCCCGGAGGTATTTTCCGGTGAGGGACTCGGTGGACTGAAGGATCTCCTCCACCGTTCCTGCGGCGACCACTTCCCCGCCATGTTTTCCGGCCCCCGGCCCCAGGTCCACAATGTAGTCGGCGGCCCGGATCGTGGTTTCGTCATGCTCGACCACGATGACGGTATTCCCGAGGTCCCGCAGGGTTTTGAGCGTATTGAGCAGCCGGCGGGTATCGCGGGGATGCAGGCCGATGGAAGGCTCATCCAAGATGTAAAGAACCCCGACAAGACCGGCCCCGATTTGGGTGGCCAATCGAATCCGCTGAGCTTCCCCGCCGGAGAGGGTGTTGCTGGGCCGGTCGAGGCTGAGGTAATCCAGGCCGACATCCATCATGAACTGCAGCCGTGCGCGGATCTCTTTAAGGATCGCAGCGGCGATGGTATTTTCCCGCGGGGAGAGCTTCAATGTGCCGAATAAATCCAGCACCTGGCGCACGGTCATTCGGGTCACTTCTACGATGGACCGGCCGGCCACCTGCACCGCCACCGCCTCCGGTTTCAAGCGGGTTCCCTTGCAGAGAGGGCATGCGAGCACCGACATGTATTTGGAGATCTCCTCCTTGAGGAAGTCGGAGTCGCTTTCTTCAAAAAGGCGTTCAAGGTTCGGGATAAGCCCTTCAAACGGCCGGCCCCAGACCTCCACCTCTTTGGATCCGTAAAGAATCGCCCGCCTGATCTTTTCCGGAAGCCGCCGAAAAGGGGTGGTCAGGTCGAATCCCATCTGGTTGGCGAACTCCCGGATCAGCGCCCGATGGTAAAGCATGTATCCTCGCCCGCCCCGGCGCCAGGGGAGCAGCGCCCCGTCGGCGATTGATTTTGAAAGGTCCGGGATCACAAGGTCTTTGTCCACCTCGAGCTTCGTGCCGAGCCCGTGGCAGCCGGGACAGGCCCCGTACGGGCTGTTGAAGGAGAAGAGGCGGGGTTCCAGTTCCGCCATGCTGATGCCGCAGGCGGCGCAGCCGTACCGTTCGCTGAACAGCAGTTCTTCGAAGGCTGATTTTGAGTTGTTGGCCGGGCTGACCAATGCTGTTCCCTTGCCCACCTTGAGCGCCGTCTCCAAAGAATCGGTCAGGCGCTGTTTTGATTGCGGGTCCACCTGAAGGCGGTCCACCACCACGTCGATCGTGTGCGTCCTTTTCTTATCCAGACGGATGGGGGAGCTGAGTTCTTTGAGGGTCCCGTCCACTCGGACCCGCACAAATCCCTCTTTTTGGACGTCTCGGAACAGCTCGAGGTACTCCCCTTTTCGGCCGCGGACCAACGGAGCCAGGATCAAGATCGGCTGCCCGGCAGGCAGGCGCAGGACCTGCTCGACGATCTCTTGGGCCGATTGACGTTGGATGGGACGGCCGCATTTGTGGCAATGCGGAATGCCGATCCGGGCAAAAAGCAGTCGGAGATAGTCGTAGACTTCGGTTTGGGTGGCGACGGTGGAACGGGGATTTCCGCCGGCGGTCCGCTGCTCAATGGCGATGGCCGGGGAAAGCCCGTCAATCTGTTCGACGTTCGGTTTTTGAAGCTGTTCGAGGAACTGGCGGGCGTAGGCGGACAAGCTCTCCACGTACCGGCGCTGCCCTTCGGCGTAGATCGTGTCGAAGGCCAGAGAGGACTTCCCGGACCCGGAGAGGCCGGTGACGATCGTCAGGGTGTTCCGGGGAATCTCAACATGGATTCCCTTGAGGTTATGCTCCCTGGCACCGTGGATGACCAATGGCGGCTGTTTCATCTTAACTTATTATTTTAACACAGCCGGAACCGCTGAAAAAACAACCCCGCTTGAGCGGACCACGTGCTTTCAGCGGGGTTGTCTGTTTTGGTGCTTCTTAGCGGCGCTTCTTCCTCCTGCCGCCTCGGACCATCTTTGCCCGGGAGACATCTCCCTGCTTGTCGATGAAGTACAGGAACCCGTCCTGTCGCTTGACGCCCAACTTCTTGACTTTCTCTGGACGGCCACCTTTCGAACCGCCCCGAGCCATCTTTGCCCTCGAGATATCGCCCTGCTTATCGAGGTAGTAGAGATAGCCCTTCTGACGCTTTATACTTGCCTTCGCTACTTTTTCGGCCATTGTTTCTCACCCCCTTTCTTTCGTTTTCTCCGGGTTATGTGCCGATCCGGAGTGGTTGAAGAATCTGTTTCAAAGCGGCAATCGCCGAGAAAACCGCCAACTGGCTTGTTTTTGGGTTTTCTTGCGCGGGACGATTTTCCGTCCGGACAAAGAGCGTGCCGAATGTGCCCATCGCCTTAATTTCATGGATGTTGGCCTGAACTGTCGGATCCGCGACGATTCGAACCTGTGTTCTGGCAGCCCCCATCCCTGCCAGCGCCAGCGTTGCCGCCACGTTGATGTTCTGGGGGAAGTCGGAGACCGCTTTCGTGGCGGAGCCCTTGAAGATCGTCCGGGGGGTCCGGAGCGAATCAATCTGGAGTTTTCGTCGGGTGATTCCCGGAGCGCCGGCGAGGGCCTTCGGGTGTTTTCGGGTGGTCAACGTGATTGATTTCAGGCGTCCGATGGCGGCGGCCTTAATCCCATCCAGGCCGGCAATGGCGCCGCTGGGCAGATACAGCGGGATTTTTCGCGCGACGGCCTTTCGAATCAGATCCGGATGCTGCAGCAGACCGCCGGTGGACATCACCAACATCCCTTTTCGGTGTGCGATGGCCTCCGGCAGAAGTTGTCCGACGGCGCTGGCAGAGGCCGCTTCGATGAGAAGCTGACAGCGTTGCAGAAGTTGTTTGGGCGGGAGGATTGGAACCGGGACTCGAAGTTTCTTTTGAAGGTGTTTAGCGGCGGAGGGATTGTGATCATAAATGCCGACCAATCGGGCGGTCTCCCCGAACCGGCGTTGAATTTCGATGGCAAGCCGGGAGCCGATGGTGCCGCATCCGACCAACCCGATTCGGATCACGAACGCTCACGTGCAACCGCTTTCTGGCGGATTCGATTGGCGCTGTCCACGAAGACGATTTTGGCACTCGCCGTCCGGGCTTCCCGATCCTCCACAAGTCCGTATGAGATGAGGATGACCTTGTCTCCCACCTGCGCCCAGCGGGCCGCTGCCCCGTTCATGCAGATGATTCCGGATCCGGCCGGACCCGGCTGGCAGTAGGTTTCGATCCGACTGCCGTTGTTGAGGTTCACCACATGGACCTTTTCACCAGGCAGCAGGTCGGCCGCTTTCAAGAGCTCCTCATCAATGGTGATCGATCCCTCGTACTGAAGGTTCGCTTCCGTGACGGTGGCTTGGTGAATTTTGGATTTCAGGATTGTTCGGTACATAGGATCATCTCATCCATCAGGCGGACGTCGCCGATCCAGACAGCCACAAGGATCTGCACGGTTCCCCGGATTCGCTTCACCTGTTCAAAGGTGTCTGCGTCAACGATTGCCGCATAATCAATCCGGGCTTCCGGAGCCCGGTGGAGGATCACCTGCCGCATCCGTCGCTCGACGACAGCTCGACGACGTTCGCCACATTCTATCAGCCGTCTGACCTGCTGTAAAGCCTCAAAGAGGATTCTCGACGACCGTCGAGCCCTCGATGAGAGAAGTTTGTTCCGGGAGCTCATCGCCAGGCCATTCGGCTCCCGCACCGTCGGCAAAACTCTCAAGCGGATGTCGAAGTTCAGGTCCGCAATCATCTGCCGGATGATCCGGGCCTGCTGGGCATCTTTCTGCCCGAAATAAGCCGCGTCCGGTTGGACGAGGTTAAACAGCTTGGCCACGACCGTGGTCACCCCCCGGAAGTGCCCCGGGCGGAATTTGCCTTCCCAGAGCCGGCTTAATCGTTCCACCTCGACGAAGGTCTGGAAATCCGGCGGATAAATCGCTTGAGTCGCTGGGGTGAAAAGGATATCCGCCCCTGCCCTGAAGGCCGATCGGGCGTCTTGAGCGAGCGTGCGTGGATAGGATTTCAGATCCGCCGGCCGGTTAAACTGGATCGGGTTGACGAAGATGCTGAACACCACAAAGTCGGTTTCTTTCCGGGCTTTCCGGATGAGGGACAGATGTCCTTCGTGCAACGCCCCCATCGTTGGAACGAATCCGATGGTTTTACCTGACTTCTTAACCCGTCGGATCACTCGGCGGAGATCTACCAGGCTTCGGATGATTTTCATAGATCCTTCACTTCGTTCAGGATGACGCCTACAGTTTTACCTAGCTTAGGATGCACCCAGTCTGGAGCGATCTCGGCCAGCGGGACGAGGACAAAACGCCGGCGGTGCATCCGAGGGTGCGGCACCGTGAGCTCCGGTGTTTCAAGAATCAGCTTGTCGTAGCTCAGGAGATCCAGATCCATCACGCGCGGCCCCCAGTGCTGGTGATCCTTGGGGCGCCCGATCTGCTGCTCGATCTGCTGGAGGTGTTGCAGGAGCGCTTCCGGCGCCAATGTTGTTTGGAGTTCCGCGACACCATTGAGGTACATTCCCTGCGGCGGGCCCCCGACCGGTTCCGTTTCATACCATTGCGAAACACGGCTCACCTTGGTATCGGGAAGAGCGTTGAGTTGTTCCAGCCCCCAGGTGAGGTACGCCTTCCGGTCGCCGAGGTTGGACCCTAGCCCGATGAATGCTTGTGAAGGGGCCATATGGAAAGCTGGCGGATTCGCTTGGCTGCTTCCTTGATGCGCGGGGTTGGGACGCTGAGCGAGAAGCGGACGTATCCTTCCCCATGGCCGCCGAACCCGACGCCGGGGGTGGCGACGATCGCCTGTTTTTGCAGCAGTTCCGCCGCCACCTGTTTCGAGTCACGGCCTTTGGGAATTGGCGCCCAGAGGTAAAAGGTTGCTTTGGGCGGCTGAATCGGCCAGCCGGCTTTTTGCAGGGCGCCTACCATCAAGTCCCGGCGTGTCTGGTAGATCCGGAGCATCCGTTTGAGATGTCCGCCGGAATCCTGCAGCGCATGGACGCCAGCGATCTGGATCGCCTGGAAAACGCCGGAGTCGATATTGGATTTCACCTTGGCCAACGCCGAGATCATCTGTTGGTTCCCGCAGGCCCAGCCGATTCGCCAGCCGGTCATGTTGAATGTCTTGGAGAGAGAGTGAAACTCGATGCCGACCTCTTTGGCTCCCGGAACCTGCAGAAAGCTTAGGTGCTTGAATCCCCCATAGGTTATCTCCGAGTAGGCGGCATCGTGGCAGATCGGCACGCCGGTGCGATGCGCGAACTCGACGAGCTGCCGGAAAAATTTCAAGTCGGCCACGGCAGCGGTCGGGTTGTTCGGATAATTCAAGAACAGCAGTTTTGCTTTATCGGTCTTCCGCGCAAGCGCATGAAGGTCCGGCAAAAAGTGGCTCTCTGCCAACAGCGGGACGGCGACCGGCTTTCCGCCGGCCAAAATCGTTCCGGTCCGGTAAGGGGGATAGCAAGGGTCCGGCACCAGGACCCGGTCGCCCGGATTAATGTAGGCCAGCGGCAGATGGGCAATCCCCTCCTTGGACCCTATTAAAGGAAGGATCTCGGTGGCCGGGTCCAGCGTCACCCCGAAGCGCTTCTTGTACCACCGGGCGATCGCCACCCGCAAAGCCTCCAGCCCCCGGTTGGAGGGATACTGGTGATTCGTTCGGTCTTTGAGGGCCTTGACCATCGCCTGCAGGATGACATTCGGGGTCGGCTCATCCGGGTCCCCCACCCCCATGTCGATGACATCCCGCCCTTCCTTAATAAGGGCTTCCTTCATGGCGTCAATCTGGACGAAGAGGTACGGCGGCAGTTTGGTCAGCCGTTGTGCCACCGGTGGGAGGGAGAAAGAGGGGCTCATGGAATGTTTACAATGTCACTTGTCTGCCGTGGCAATTCACAGGTTTACGCGCCCCTTTTCAAGGTTTCTGCTTGTTGCATGGCAGAGGCATAGTCGTACATTTCATACAACCGAGGTGTTTGTGCAAATTTTCGGAAGACCTTAGCCACGCGAAGAGCTCCTTGAGCAAAAATCCTTCTATCCATAGCTTCATGTTCAAGTTTAATTCGTTCCGAACCGCATTGGAACACCACAGAATGTAGGCCAACTACATCATCTTCACGCTTTGACTCAATATCGCCATCTTTGATTTCAAGGAATAAAAATCTTCGGAGGTCTTCAGCGAGCTGTTTTGCTGTACCACTAGGTTTATCCTTCTTTTTAATATGGTGGGTCTCAGAGATTTTTACCTCAGTATGCTCAGATAATTCTAACTTTTGAAGAAGGACTGCGATTTCTCCAATGAGGCGTCTCAAGATAAGAACACCCGTTGACATATTAGGAGACCAGAAGATAGGAATCCGTCTCGATGAGTCGCGGAGTTGCGAGAACTGTTCTTCGGTGAAGCCGGTGGTGCCGATGATCATGGCCACTTTCGCATCGGCGGCTAATCGGGCATGTTCCAGGGAGGCCTCCGGCGTTGTGAATTCGATCAGAAGGTCGGCATGCGGCAGGAGGGCTTTCAGGTCGGTGCTGACTCGGATTTTCGAAGCGGCGGCCAGCGGTTGTCCCACCTGCGGATGCCCGGCATGCTCAATGCCGCCGGCCAGTGTGAAGTGGGTGGGATCCTTGCCGGCCTCTTCGATGATAAGAGAACCCATCCGGCCGCAGCAGCCGGTGACGATCAGTCGAATTGGAGAATGGCTGCTCACCGAATCAGCCGATAAGAGCGCAGAACATCCTTGAGCTTGGCCAGGTTGCCGTCGCTCATCGAGCACATCGGCAGCCGGAGCGAGGCATCCGGGATCAGCCCCATCAACCCCATCGCTGTCTTGACCGGGATCGGGTTGGTCTCCACGAACATCATCTTGATTAAGGAAAGCAGATGGTAATGGAGGCGCCGGGCTTCTTTGAGATTTCCCTGCTCGAAAGCCCGCACCAGCATGTCCACCTGGTCCGGCACAATGTTGGCGATGACTGAGATGACGCCGGTGCCGCCGATGGCCATCACCGGCAGGGTCAAGGCATCGTCGCCGGAAATCAGCGCGATCTTTTCCCCGCACAGGGCCTTGATCCGGGCCATCTGCTCCAGCGACCCGCTGGATTCTTTCACTGCCGCGACGTTCCGGACATGAGCCAGCCGGGCGAAGGTCTCCGGCTCGATGTTGACTCCGGTTCGGGAGGCGATGTTATAGACCACGATCGGTAGATCCACCGACTCGGCGATTGTCTTGTAGTGGCGGTAGAGCCCTTCCTGCGTCGGCTTGTTGTAGTAAGGGGCGATCAGCAGGGCCCCCGCGGCGCCGGCCTTCTGCGCGTGCCGCGTCAACCGAAGCGCTTCCTCCGTATTGTTGGAGCCGCTGCCGGCGATCACCGGGATTTTCCCGTCGGCCTCTTCCAGAATCACCTCGATCACCTGCTCGTGTTCCTCGTGCGAGAGGGTCGCCGATTCGCCGGTGGTTCCGCATGGGACAATCGCCGAGGTTCCCGCTTTGACGTGCCACTGCACCAGCTTCTGCAGGGTTTTGACATCCACCTCGCCATTCCTGAAGGGAGTGACGAGCGCCACCATGGAACCTTTAAGCCAGCGCAATGACCTGGATGATTTCACAGTGGGATCGCTCCTTCAAATAAGATCCTGGCCGGCCCTTCTAGAAAAAGTCCTTCCCAGGGTTTGTGGTCCTGATGGAATCCGACGGTGAGCCGTTGGCCGCTGGCGGTCAGCGCATCAATCGGCGGCTGCAAATGTCCCAACGCTGTTCCGATGACGGCGCAGGCCGCAGCGCCCGTTCCGCAGGCCAATGTCTCGGCCTCCACACCCCGTTCGTAGGTCCGAAGGGTTATCCGATGCCGGGACTCTATCCGCATCAGATTCACGTTCGTGCCGGATGGCTGAAACAGCCGATGGTGCCGGATCACCGGGCCCAGCGTGGCCAAGTCCACTTTCTCCAGATGCGGGATCACCAGCACCGCGTGCGGCACGCCGGTGTTGACCGCGTGAAGCTGCAGCCGGAGCGCAGAGGCGCCTGGTGCGGCTTCCCTTAGCCGCAGCCGGGTGCCTCGAAGGGTCAGTGAAAGCCCTAACCGAAATTCCTTGGGCGGCGTCAAAAAGATCCGGGTCCGTTCCTCATCCACCACCTCTGTGTGCATGACGCCGGCGCCGGTCTCCACCACCAGTTCCTTTTTCCCGTGGTCCTTGGAATGCAGATACCAGGTCACACAGCGCAGTCCGTTGCCGCACATCGAGGCCTCGCTGCCGTCCGAGTTGAAAATCCGCATCCGGGCATCCCCTCGCCTGGAGGCAAGCACCAGCAGCAGCCCGTCGGCGCCGACGCCGTTTTTCCGGTCGCACCAGGTCTTCGCCAGGCGGGAGGCGTCTCCTTTAAACGGCCGACGGCGTTGATCCACCAGGATGAAGTCGTTGCCGGCTCCGACCACTTTAGCGAAGGGCACCACGTCATTGCGAGAGGAGCGAAGCAATCTCGATTTTAAAGGCGAGATTGCTTCACCCCTTCGGGGTTCGCAATGACGATCCAGCGCTTTACTCATCGTAAGAATGCCGGGATCCGCTCAGTTCGAACCAGATCTTCATAGCGTTCCCGCTGACGGATCAGGTACCATCGGTTTCCCCGAACCAAGACCTCGGCGGCCCGTGGGCGCGTGTTGTAGTTGCTGGCCATGGTGAAGCCGTAAGCCCCTGCTCCCATGACGGCCAAAAGATTGCCGGGGTTTAACGGCGGCAGGGACCGGTCCTTGGCGAAGAAGTCGCCGCTTTCACAGACCGGTCCGACGACATCGTAACGGATCCGCCTGCTGCGCCCTGCGCCGTTTTCTTCCACCGCCGGCAGGATTTGGTGGTAGGCCCCGTATAAGCTCGGACGGATCAGGTCATTCATCCCGGCATCCACAATCGCAAATTTTTTAGAGCGGCTTTCCTTTAGGTACAAGACCTGCGTCAACAAAATGCCGCTGTTTCCCACAATGAAGCGGCCAGGCTCCAGAATAACCTTCAACCGACTTCTTTTCAAGAGGGGGAGGACCGCCTTGGCATAGTCGGCGGCCGTCTGCGGGGTTTCTTTGTGATAGATGATGCCCAATCCCCCGCCGATGTTCAAGTATCGGATCGGCGCGCCGGAACGCTTTGCGCGGGCGATCACCCGCAGCGCTTTCTGGATCGCCGCCTTGAACGGCCGCGCCTCCAGGATCTGCGAGCCGATGTGGATGTGCAGGCCGCCAAAGATAAGGTGCGGGAACTCTTTGTGCCGGCGCACAAGGGACTCGACCGTCCGGATGTCCATGCCGAACTTGCTGGCCTTGTGCCCCGTGGTGATAAAGGAATGGGTGTGCGGGTCCACATCCGGGTTCATCCGCAGACTGACCATCTGCCGTTTGCGAAGGCGCCGGCAGACCGACTCAATCTGCCGCAGTTCCTGCGCCGACTCCACGTTGAAGAACAGGATGCCGGCCTTTACCGCCTGCTCGATCTCCTGGGCTGTTTTTCCAACGGAGGCGTAGACGATTTTCTTGGGGTTGGCGCCGGCTTGGAGCGCCTTGCGCAGTTCCCCACCGGAAACGACATCAAACCCGGCGCCGACTTTTGCCAATGCGCGAAGGATCGCCAGGTTGCTGTTGGCTTTCATGGCGAAGCAGACCGCGGCGTTGATCGGCGCGAAGGCCTTGGCCACCTTCCGGTAATGGTCAAGAATGGTGTTGTAGCTGTAAAGGTAAAGCGGGGTTCCGAGTTCCTTGGCCACGTCCCTGACCCGGACCTGCTCGCACCAGAGCTCTCCATTCTTGTAGGCAAACAAATGCATGCTAGCTCCCGCTCAGGGCGAACGTTCTCTTCCAGCGGCGGATGGCTTGCCCGACGAGCGCCGGGTGGGTGCTTCCGGCCGATCGTTTCCGTGCCACCGAGACCGCCGGATCAAAGAGCCGATGGACATCCTGCTTAAATGCCGAAGCGCAGCGCCGGAAGGTGGAGAGCGGCAGTGATCGGACGGCAACTTTCCGCCGGTCCGCCTCGGCCAGCAGTTGGCCCACTGCCCGATGCGCCTGGGCAAACGGCATTCCCTGAGCCACGAGGTATTCGGCCAGATCGGTGGCATAGAGGGAATCGTCCCTCAACTGCGCCGATAGTTTCTCCTTGTTCCAGCGGATTCCTTTGAACCCAAGGGCCAGCACCGCAAGCATCTGCTCGATCCGGTCCAGCGCCTCGAACAAAATTTCCTTGTCCAACTGCAGATCCCGCTGGTAGCCGCTGGGAAGTCCTTTGAGCAGAGTCAGGATCGCATTGAGGTTCCCGGTCAGCCGGGCGGCGTTGGCCCGGATCAACTCCAGAAAATCGGGGTTCTGCTTCTGCGGCATCATGGAGCTGCCGGTCAGCATCTGCTCGTCAAAGTAAAGGAACCGGAACTCCTCGGTTGAGAAGAGGATTAGCTCCTCGGCGATTCGGGACAGATGCACCCCGAGCAGGCTCACCGCACACAGAATCTCCACCACAAAATCCCGATCGGTCACCCCGTCAATGGAGTTTTGCGATATGCGGGAGAAGCCAAGCTGTTTGGCCAGGAACAACCGGTCGGTCGGCAGGCCTGTTCCCGTGAGCGCGCCGGAACCCAGCGGCATCTCATCGGTCCGCTTCAAGGCGTCGGCAAGCCGCTGCCGGTCCCGCTCCAGCGCTTCCAAATAGCTTAAGAGAAGATGGGCCGCGAGCATCGGCTGCGCGTGGCGAAGATGCGTGAATCCCGGCATGGCCAATGTCCCTGCCGATTGTGCTTGAGTAAGAATCTGCTGCTGAAGTTTCCGCGTCTCTTCCCGCAGATCCACCAGTTTCTCTTTGCAGTAAAGCCGAAGGCTCGTCACCACTTGGTCGTTCCGGGACCGGGCGGTATGCAGCCGCTGCGCCGACGGACCGGAGCGCTTCTCCAACACCTGTTGGATGGCGGTGTGGACATCCTCCGCGGTTGGGTCAAGCTTCAGCGTCCCTCGCTCAAGCTCCTTCAACATCTTCTGGAGCGCCTGCACCAAGCGTTTGGCATCGGCTGGTGGAATGATCCTTCGCCGACCCAGCATCTGCGCATGCGCGATTGAACCCAAGAGATCGTGCCGGGCCAGCCGCCGGTCCACGTCGAAAGAGTGGGTGAATTTCTCCACCAGGTCGGCGGTCTTACGCGTGAATCGCCCGCCCCACAGCTTCTTCATTTTTGTTTCTCCACGTAAGGGAGTCCCCACAGCGCAATAAACCCGGCGGCAGACCGCTGATCGAATTGGTCACCCCCCCCGTACGTCGCCAATTTCTGGGCGTAGCGGGAGTGGGGAGATTTCCGGCCGACGCAGGAGACTGATCCCCGGAACAGCCGCATCCGGGCGGTGCCGGTGACCTGCCGTTGGGTCGAGTTGATGAAGGAGTCCAGGGCGGTCTTTAACGGCGTGAACCAAAGCCCATCGTAGATGAGGCGGGCGTACCGCTGCGCTACGAACTCCTTGAAACCTAAGGTCTCCCGGTCCAGCGTCAGCCGTTCCAACTCGGCGTGGGCCGCGTGAAGAATTGTTGCCGCCGGCGCTTCGTAGATCTCGCGGGACTTGATGCCCACCAGCCGGTCCTCCATCAGGTCGGTCCGCCCGACCCCGTGCCGCGCGCCGATCTCATTGAGTTTTCGGATGAGCGCAATCGGAGCCAGCCGTTTGCCATCCAGCGCGACAGGGATTCCCTTCTCGAATTCAATGGAGGCCGCCTGCGGCTTCGCCGGCGCCTTGGAAGGAGCGACGGTCCACCGGTAAGCCTCTTCCGGCGGTTCCACCCAGGGATCTTCCAGCGGCCCGCTCTCGATCGAGACGCCCCAGAGGTTTTGGTCAATGGAATATTTGGAATCTTTCTTCTTGGCGATCGGCAGGTTATGGATGCGCGCGTACTCCATCTCCTCATCCCGGGACTTCAGCTCCCATTCCCGTACCGGCGCCAGAATCTTCAATGCCGGAGAAAGAATCTTCAAAGAGACTTCGATCCGGACCTGGTCGTTTCCTTTACCGGTGCAGCCGTGGGCCACCACGGCTCCCTTCTCTTTCTTGGCCACCTCGGCCATCGCTTGGGCGATCAGCGGCCGGCTTAAGGCGGTGGCCAGAAGGTATTTCCCCTCGTACACCGCATCGGCCTTGAGGGCCGGGAAGATGTACTCCTCCACAAATGGTTTCTGCAGGTCCTGCACGATCACCTTCTCGGCGCCGCAGCGGACCGCCCGCTCCCGGACAACGCTTAAATTGTCCCCCTGCCCGACATCCACACAGAAGGCGATGACCCGGTAGCCCCTCTCGGCCAGCCATCGGATGCAGACGGAGGTATCCAGTCCGCCGGAATAGGCCAGGATTACTTTTGACGTTTTCATTTTGTTTTCCGCAGTAACATCAGCAGAATTGCTTTCTGAACATGCAGACGATTCTCTGCTTGATCGTAGACGATCGCCTGTGTGCTGTCCATCAGGTCGTCGCTCACCTCTTCCCCTCGATGGGCCGGCAGGCAGTGCATGAACCGTGCCCCTTTAGCGGCTTGCTGCATCAGGGACCGGTTCACCTGGAAATCCCGAAAGATCTGCTGACGTCCCTGCCGTTCCTTCTCCTGCCCCATGCTGGTCCAGACGTCGGTGTAGACGATCGCCGCTTTTTGCACCGCCTCTCTGGCATTCTGCGTGAGCGTAATCCGACTGCCTGTTTTGCGGGCCTGTGCTTGTGCCCATCGAACCACCTCGGTTTTCGGTTCGTAGCCGGGTGGAGTGGCGATCGCCAAGTGCACGCCGGTCAAGGCGGACGCTTCGATCAAGGAGTGGCAGACATTGTTGCCGTCGCCGATGTATGCGACCTGCACGCCCCGAAGCTTCCCGAGCTTCTCAGAGATCGTGAACAGATCGGCCAGGGCCTGGCAGGGATGGCTTTCATCCGACAGACCGTTGATCACCGGGATCGTTGCCCACTGCGCCATCTCCACCACATCCTGGTGTCCGAAAGTTCTGGCCACAATTCCATCCAGATATCGAGACAAGACTCGGGCCAGATCTTTCGCCGATTCCCGTTTTCCCTGCTCGAGCTCCACCGGCCCCATGTAAAGAGTCTGCCCGCCCAGCTGGTTCATTCCCGCTTCGAAGGAAACCTTGGTCCGGACCGACGGTTTCTGGAACATCAGCCCCAGCGTTTTTCCTCGAAGCGGCTGCGTTCGGGCCTTGGACTTCTTGAGCCGAGCCGCTTCCTGAAAGAGATGCTGGATTTCTTGGGCGGTCAGGTCCCGGATGGTCAGAAGATGCCGAACTTTCTTCATGAGCCGCTCCGGGAAACTTCTGCAATCGCTTCTTCCAGAAGCTTCAGTCCTTGGTCCGCCTCTGCCCGTTTGATGGTGAAAGCCGGGTACAGCCGGAGGATCCGCTCCTGCGTGCAATTGATCAGCAGCCGTCGTCTTAAGGCTGCTTGGACAATCGGTAACCCTGGCCGGTCCAGCTCGATGCCGACCAGGAGTCCCCGGCCCCTGACCTCCCGGATCATCGGGTATTTTTTCTGAAGGAGTTTCAGTTTTTTGAGCAGGTACTCTCCCTGCGTCCGAACGTTCGTCAACAGCCGCTCTTTCTTGATCGCCTCCAACGCAGCCACGCCGGCTGCCGCCACCAGCGGATTTCCGCCGAAGGTGGTGGCGTGCGTCGCCTTCTCCCAGATGTCGGAGATGTGCCTGCCGGCCAGGAGGACCCCCAGCGGCAGCCCGCCGGCCATTCCTTTTGCCAACAGCAGAATGTCCGGAGTAACGCCGTACTGCTGGAAACAGAACATCGTTCCGGTCCGTCCGACACCGGTGGTGACCTCATCAAAGATCAGGAGCAGCTTCTGCTCATCGCAGAGCCGGCGAAGCTGGCGGACGTACTCTTGGGAAGCGATGTGCACGCCCCCTTCTCCTTGAACCAGCTCGATCATCACCGCCACGGTTTCCGGCCGGATCGCCTGGCGGACCGCTTCAATCTGGTTGAACGGCACATGCCGGAATCCGGTGAGCATCGGCTCGAACCCTTTGTGGTATTTCGGCTGGCCGGTGGCCGCCAGCGCTCCCATGGTCCGCCCGTGGAAGGACCGCTCCATGGCGATGATCTCCCATCGGTTCGGGTGCCCGTATCTTCGCGCGAGCTTGATGGCCGCCTCCACCGATTCCGCCCCGCTGTTGGAAATAAAGATTTTTCCGGGGAACGCTTTTTTCACCAATTCCCGCGCCAGGATGGCGTGCGGTTCGTTGTAGAAGGTGTTGGGCACGTGGATCAGCTTTTTCACCTGCTCCTGCACTTTTTTCACGATGTGCGGATGGCAGTGGCCCAAAGCACCCACCCCCCAGCCGGGGAAGAGATCCAGGTATTTATTCCCCTCGGCATCCCAGAGCCAGGAGCCAGACCCGCGGGCGGCAGCGATCCCCAGCCGGTTGTAGACCGGGATCGCGTACTGTTCGTAAAGTTGTGCGATCTGTTTCGTTTTCATCGTGCGACGATCTCCGTGCCGATTCCCTGCTGGGTGAAGATCTCCAACAAAAGCCCGTGCGGGATGGCGACGCCGATCATGTGCGTTTTGCGGACGCCGCCGGCTAATGCATGGATGCAGGCCTTGGTTTTTGGGATCATTCCGCCCGAGATGATCCCCTGCTTCGTCAGTCGTCCAATTTGTTTGACCGTAGCCGTCGAGATGATGCTGCAGTGATTTCCTGACTGCCGCAGGATTCCAGGCACATCGGTGACCAGCACGAACTTCTCCGCTTTCAATGCCGCTGCCAGCGCCGCCGCCGCTTCATCGGCATTAATGTTGTAGGCCTGGTGGTCCCATCCGGCCCCGATCGGCAGTACCACCGGGATCACGCCAAGCGCCAGAAGCCGCTGCACAGGACCGGTATTCACCCCGGAAACTTTCCCCACGAATCCCAAGTCCTCTCCGGGAATTGTGTGCTGCTCCGCCCGGACCAGGCCGCCATCCAGGCCGGAGATTCCCTGCGCCCGCGCCCCAAGCGATTTGAGTTCTTTGACAAGCAGATTATTCACCTCGCTGAGCGCCCGGATCACCAGTTTCAACGTCATCGCATCGGTGACCCGCAGTCCCTGCACGAACCGGGGCGGTTTTCCCCGGCCGGTCATCTGCTTCGAGATGTTTGGCCCCCCGCCGTGCACCAGCACCGGGCGAATCCCGGCGACACTTAAGAAAACGATGTCCTGCAGCAGCGACCACCGTTTGGCCGGATCAGCGATGGCGCTGCCGCCGTATTTGATCACCACTGTTTTGCCGCGGAAGGCCTGCAGGTACGGCAGGGCCTCCAGCAGGATATCCGCCTTCTTGACGACGGCAGCCGGTATTTTAAGTCGTGTATTTGGCATTGATCCGAATGTATTCCTCTGTGAGGTCGCCGCTCAAGAGACCGGCGTGCGCGGAGCCGGCATTCAAATGAACGGTGATCTGCACCTCTGCCTGATCCACTTCCTTTAAGAGGGTTTCCCGCTGCAGCCGGGTTGGCTCCCCATTTCGAAAAACAGCAGTTTGTCCCAGGTGGATCACCAGCTTGTCGGGATGGAAAGATACCCCCGCTGCTCCGACGGCAGCAGCCACGCGGCCCCAGTTGGGATCCCGTCCTGCGACCATGGTCTTGACCAAGAGGGAGTTGCCCACCTGCCGCGCAACTTTTTGGGCGTCGGGTTTCGTGGCGGCTCCTGTAACCTGCACCTTCATCACGCGGGTGACCCCTTCCCCATCCCGGACGATCTCGTGGGCCAGATGCCGGCAGACCTGCCGGACCGCTTCCTGAAAGTCCCGCATGCCCCGAGCCCCTGGCCGGATTTTTTTGGTTTTTGAGGCGCCGTTGGCCAGCAGGATCACCATGTCGTTGGTGGACATCTCCCCATCCACGGTGATCGCGTTGAAGGATTCCTCCACGGCATCCCGCAGAATTCTTTGCATGGCATTGCTTTCCACATCGGCATCGGTCGTCAGGAAGGCCAACATCGTGGCCATGTTCGGGGCCACCATTCCGGATCCCTTGGCAATCCCGCCGATGGTGACCGGTTTGCCGCCGATGAAAAACCGGACGGCGATTTCCTTTGGTCGCGTGTCGGTGGTCATGATTCCCTCCGCCGCCAAAACCGAACCGGTCTTGCTCAAGCCTTGAATCGCTTCGTGGATTCCATGGCGAACCTGGATCATCGGTAGAAAACGGCCGATCACGCCGGTGGAGGCGACGGCCACCTGGGTCGAATCAATACCAAGTCCTGCCGCCGCCAACCGGGCCATGGCTTCGTTATCCCGCGCTCCCCGGCGGCCGGTACAACAGTTGGCATTCCCGCTGTTGGCCACAATCCCCCGGGCGGAACCCTTCTTTAAAAGTTTTTGAGCCCAGAGGACACAGGGTGCCTTCAAGGCATTCTGCGTTACGGCGCCGGCCACCTTCGCCGGTTTCTCAGAAAAAATCAAAGAGAGATCCTTCCCCCGCTTCTTAATGCCGCACGAAACGCCCGAGGCCAAGAATCCGGCCGGCGCAGTCACCCCTCCCTTGACGATGTTCATCTTAATGCCGTCGTCTCTTCAAAGCCGAACATCAGGTTCATGTTGTGCACCGCCTGCCCCGCCGCTCCTTTCACCAGATTGTCCAGCGCTACGATGACGATGGCGTGCCGCCCGTTCGTTGAAAGCTGCAGACCGATCTCGCTCATGTTCGTGCCGGTGACTGATTTCACCTGCGGCCAGGTTTTCTCCGGCAGAAGCCGGATGAATGGCTCCTTGCCGTACTGCTTTTCGTAGACCGCTCGAAGCTGCGCGTTCGTGATCCGCCGGGTCAGCGACGCGTAGATCGTGGCGTAGATCCCCCGATTCATCGGGACCAGATGCGGCACGAAGGTCATCCGGATCGCCCGGCCACTCACCCGGCGCAGTTCCTGCTCCATCTCCGGGATATGCTGGTGTGCGTTCACCTTATAAGCCCGGAAGTCCTCGTTGACCTCCGAGAAAAGAAGCTCCTCTTTTGCGGATCGGCCGGCGCCGCTGACGCCGGACTTGGCATCCACGATCACTCCATCCTGTGCCAGTAGACCGGCTTTAGCCAGCGGTGCTAAACCGAGCAGCGCGGCGGTTGCGTAGCAGCCGGGATTAGCTACCAGTCGAGCGGTTCGGATGGAGTCCCGCTCCCATTCCGACAGGCCGTAGATTGCCTCTTTCAGGAGTGAGGCCGCGGTGTGGCGAAGCTGGTAGGCGGCCTGGAAAGTTTTCGCTGAATGCAACCGGAAATCGCCGCTTAAATCAATGACCCGGATGGCAGAAGAAGCCCGGAGAATTCTTGGAATAAATTCCATCGCCACGCCATGCGGCAAAGCCAGGAACAGCAGGTCGGACCTCTTCACCGCGTCGGAGAGCATGAAGGGATGGATTTGGAGCTGACTTCCCCGGAAAGCCGGCAGGAGGTCGCCAATCGGGAATGGCTTCTCCAGCCTTCTGGCCGCCAGGTAATCGACAGAGATCTCCGGATGCCGGAGCAGGATCTTCAAAAGCTCCTGTCCGGTGTAGCCGGTGACTCCAACGATGCCGACAGAAATCGCCACTGCAATCCCCCCTTGAAAGAAAAAGACCCATCCTTTTTTCCTGCGCCGGCAGAAGGATAGGTCTTAGATACGGGTTAACGCTTCGTCCACTGAAACCGCTTCCGAGCCCCCTTCTGGCCGTACTTTTTACGCTCTCGGACTCGAGCGTCCCGAGTGAGAAAGCTTGACTTGCGCAGCAGAGGACGAAAACTCTCATCTACCACGCACAAGGCCCGTGCAAGCCCAAGGCGGATTGCCCCAGCTTGGCCGGCGAGTCCTCCACCGACCACCCGGGCCACGCAGTCAAACTGAGCGGCGGCCTGTGTGGCGACCAGCGGTTCGCGAACAAAAGATTGCAGGGTCAGCCGCGGAAAGTAATCCTCCACCGTCCGGCCGTTGACGATGATTCGGCCTGTTCCCGGCTTCAGGATCACCCGCGCGATGGCTGACTTCCGTCTTCCTGTGAGGATCGTGTTCATTTTCTTCCTGTCATTGCGAGGAGGCCCGAAGGGCCGACGTGGCAATCTCGCTTTTCTTCAGTTGTGCTAAGTGTGGATGATTTGGTCCGGCATAAACCCGCAGCCGCGTGGCGATGTGCCGGCCAAGCGGTCCTTTCGGCAACATGCCCACCACCGCCCGATGAACGGGCTCCGTCGGCCGCCGCGTCAGCAGTTTTCCCAGCGGCTCTTTCTTCAACCCGCTTGGGTAGCCTGAGTATCGGGTGTAGACCTTGGTCTGCAGCTTATTCCCGGTGACCTTGATCTTCTCCGCGTTGATCACAATCACCCCATCCCCGCAATCCACGTAGGGGGTGAAGGTCGGCTTGTGCTTTCCCCGCAGGATGTGGGCCACCCGGGTGGCAAGCCGCCCGAGCACTTGGTCCTTCGCATCCACCAGGTGCCACTGCCGGTCTATGCTTTCCTTCTTGGCTATGTACGTATCCGCTTTTATCATCGTAGGGAAACTATTACTCTACCAAGATTTTCCTGAATTTCAAGAGGGATCTCGCTTTTTGTCAGTAGCAAATGATATGTCCGGTCTTAGAAACAAGTGAAATGTCCGCTTGAGGCGGGTAAAAGGGAACTCCAGGAGGTGACCCATGGAGTTTTACCCGATTCCCGCCATGGAGCGGGCCATGAAAATTCAAGAGG
>OBEQ012481674.1_pt1 | contig 37904 bp, 31 predicted proteins | sample 1670901 | NCBI WGS metagenome assembly OBEQ01 (sample SAMEA104232315, study PRJEB22302) | groundwater metagenome | biome: forest; feature: aquifer; material: groundwater | place: USA | collected 2011-08-07 | depth 5.4 m | reverse complement strand
TCACCCTGGATCTTGGAACCGGTGTGATTGATATCACCTCACAGGTTTTGGCAAACGGCACGTTCAGTTACACGTTGGCCTTAAATCCTGGTACTTACACGGCTTCACTTAAAGTCTTAGACCGTACGACCAGTCAAGTTCTTCAGCAAGCCACTATTTCAAATATTGTTATCGTACCGTCGGTTGCTATTGGCTCTTTCACTCATGTGATAAACGGTAGTCAAGTTACCTTAAGCGGTAATGTTTCTAATTTTAATACCGCCCAACACATACTCACCCTGGATCTTGGAACCGGTGTGATTGATATCACCTCACAGGTTTTGGCAAACGGCACGTTCAGTTACACGATGGCCTTAAATCCTGGCACTTACACGGCCTCACTCAAGATCTTGGACCGCACGACCAGTCAAGTCCTTCAGCAAGCAGCCATTCCAAATATTGTGATTGTTCATCCGACGAATGCGGTGGTTCTTTCTCTCTACGGCGGCGCTCTTCCGCCAGGAGCGACGATTATTTCAACGGTAGAACTCACACCCGGAAGATGGAACGTAAAAGTCCAATTGAATAACTCCACGTCAGCGAGCGTAGTTCGTTATCAAACGATTACGATCGTAACAACATCAGCGAATGCCGTTCGTATTTATCGCGTCACGGATCAGAATTATCAAAGCCAGAATTTGATGCGAAGCGATTTCATCTATGCCAACAACACCACGGCGACGAGCTGGCAAACAATCGACCGGTATACTGCGTCAGGAGCCAAAATTTCCACCCTTCGTATTGTGACGCAAAGCGGCAAAACTTATTACAAGCTGGATTATTTAAACGTTTCGAAAACAGATGTTCTTTTGGGCGAGATTGCAACCATGACTTGGGCACAAGTATTGGCCCAAGCTTATTCGTTGCAGGGTTAAACTCTTGAAATTTCTGACTTAACGCTGGGCAGAGCCTTGGATGAACTTGCGAACAAGTTCTTTGGCTTCTGTATCGGGGATTTGTTTTGGCGGATGTTTCATCGTGAAGGCCGCGATGGAAGTAAGAGGTCCTCCAATTTTGCGGTCACGAGCTAAGCGGCAGCAACGGATCGCGTCAATCGCAACGCCGGCGCTGTTTGGTGAATCTTCAACTGACAATCTGCATTCAAGCGTAACCGGAAATCCGGCAAAGCCGCGTCCTTCAATTCTCAAATAACAAACCTTGTTGTCATTCTGCCAGGGAACATAATCCGAAGGCCCGATGTGAATGTTGTCATCTTCAAGCGGAACGTCTAATTGACTCTGAACTGCGGCAGTCTTTGAAATTTTCTTGGATTTCAAACGGTTGCGGTTCAACATGTTTAAGAAATCGGTATTGCCGCCCGTATTCAGCTGATATGTTCTGTCAATTTTCACGCCTCGGTCCATAAATAATTTTGCAAGTGTTCTGTGCGTGATCGTGGCGCCAATCTGCGCTTTAATGTCATCGCCGATGCAAGGAATTTTCTTATCTTCAAAACGTTTGGCCCACGCTGCGTTTGAAACAATGAAAACAGGCATGCAATTAATAAAACTGACGCCGGTTTTAAGACATGCTTCAGCGTAAAATTGAGTGGCTTTTTCAGAACCCACGGGAAGATAATTAAGAAGAATTTCAGCGCCGCTTTCTTTCAAGACTTTTTCGACATTGACCGGTTTTTTCGTGGACATGAGAAAGGTGCGGTCGGCCGGATATTCAGACATATGCTCAGAAACGCCGTCTAAGACATGGCCCATTTGGACAATGACAGGACTTTTGGGAAGGTGATTGTGAAGGACCATCACGCAATTGGGCTTGGCGCTTAATGCTTGATCAAACCGGACGCCGACTTTGCGTTTGTCGATATCGAAGGCCGCGACAACTTCGATGTCTTCGGGAAGATAACCACCGAGATTATAATTCATAATCCCCATGTTATCTTTATTGACCTTACCGTTTTTGCGGTAGTACTCAATTCCCTGAATGAGGGAAGCGGCGCAATTACCGACGCCTGCGATTGCGATTTTGATTTTACTCAAGATGGGCTCCCTAGATTAAATAAAATGGCTGATGTAATCCGGGAATTATAGCAGTTTCAAAACCGAAAGCAAGGAAAATTCCCAGACAGAAGTTGTTTCCTGGATTTAACTTAGGGTGAGTTTACTGCTGAAAACAAGCTGAGCATTTAACTTGGGCGTTTTCGGTTTTCATGTTAAAATGCGCATCTTAAAATACATGGTCACAATTACTGATTTTCAAAAATTTGAATTCCGCACCGGCGAAATTATGGACGTAAAATCCCATCCAAACGCCGACCGGCTGTATGTTCTGCAGGTTAAAGTAGGCGATGCGACGAAACAGATCGTTGCCGGCATTCGCCAGCATTATCAAGAAACGGAACTCGTCGGTAAAAAAGTCGTTGTCGTCAATAATTTGGAACCTTCCGTGATCCGCGGCGTGGAATCTCAAGGTATGCTGTTAGCTGCCAGTAATACCGAAAAACTGACCTTAGTGACTCCCGAGCGGGATATTCCTTCCGGCTGCCAAGTTCGTTAAGCATGGCTTCTGTAAAACCCTTTAAAGCGCTTCATTATCATCCGCAAAAAGTCTCAATTGGAAACGTCGTTGCCCCTCCCTATGATGTTGTTTCGTCCGATGAAAATAAAAAACTTCATGACCGGGACCCCCACAATGTCATCCGGCTTGAACTAAGTATCCCTGATCCCAAAAATCCGCCTACCGATTTGGTTTACGCGGACTCCGCGAATTTTTTGAAGGAATGGACGAAGAGCAAAGTGCTTGTTCAGGGTTCTGGCGATGCTTATTACCTTTATGAAATGAAATATCAGCACCCGTTTAAAAAACAAACGCTGACGCGGCTTGCTGTCTTCGGCGCGTTGAAACTCGAACCGTTTGAAAATAAAATCGTATTTCCTCACGAGAAAACACATTCAACTGCAAAAGTAGACCGGATGAAGTTGCTGAAGAAAACAGAAAGTAATTTCTCTCCGATTTTCGGCCTTTATGAAGATTCTTCCGATACGTTGGATCAAATTTACAACGCCGCGAAAAAAACAGTCCCGCTTTATGAATTTCAGGATGAAAAAAAGACTTCTCATAAACTTTGGGTGATTGAATCGAAGCAAGAAATTCGTGCACTTCAAAATTCGTTTTCAGAAAGCGGTGTTTTTATTGCCGACGGCCATCACCGGTATGAAACGGCGCTTAATTATGCTTTAGAGAAAAATGGCGGCATTATTTCCGGCAAACATTCTTGGGATTACGTTCTAACCGCCTTCGTCCGTTTTCATGATCCCGGTCTCCTGGTTCTTCCAATTCATCGAGTAGTTTTAAATACGGTTCCGATCAGTGAAGGAATGCTGTTGGCCGGCTTGAAAAAACATTTTCAAATTCATTCGGTAAAGAAGGACAAAATTAAAAAAGCAGTGGAAGGCGGAATTCAAAACGGTTTTGGAATGGCTTTTTCAGATGATGAATGTTATTTGCTGGAACTCAGAGACCGAAAGCTTGCTCAGAAGGACATGCCTGCCGGAAAACCTGCGGCTTGGTATCAGCTCGACATGACCCAAGTTTCACATTTAATTTTAGAGCCGTTGCTGAAGATGGACAGCGCGCATCTTGAGAACACATTGTCTTATACGGCAAACACCGAAGAAGCGTTCGGCTTGCTCCGCGACAAAAAATCGTCCTGCGTTTTTTTCGTCCGGCCGATTGATGCTTCCGTGATCAAAAAAATTTGCCAGTCCGGCGAACTCATGCCGCAAAAATCCACCTACTTCTATCCGAAATTTCCGAGCGGGCTTTTAATTTACCGGCATTGAAATGCGCACGGATGCTTCGTTCTTAATCTCCGAATCAAAACTCAAAGCGTGGTATCAAAAAGGTTTTATTGTTCCGCTTGCCGTTTCATTTAAAAGTCCCGTTGATCCGTGGCAAATTGCCAAAGAGATTCTCAGGGAACATCCGCACGCTTTTTTTCTCGACAGCGTCCGCTATCAAGAAAAAACGGCGCGTTATTCCTATTTAGGCTGGAATCCCTTCCGGATTTTTAAGACACAAAAACCGGGTGGCATTATTTTGCGCCTCAGAACTCTCTTTGGCCGGTACCGCGGCCGGAAATGGAATGAACTTCCATTCTTTACGGGCGGGGCAGTCGGCTATTTTAGTTACGAATTGGCGCACGCGTTTGAAGAACTGCCGGATTTGGCCCGGGACGATCTTCATTTAGATTTGGTTTCGCTCTTGTTTGTCCGGGACGTCCTCGTATTTGACCACAAAGAAAACACGTACTATTTCATATCCAACCTCATTCCTTCCAAAGACGGTTCTTTTGAGCGCGCTTTTGAGCGAGCGGTGAGTGTGATCAAGAAAAATATTGTGTCATTGCGAGGAGGCCGTAAGGTTGACGAAGCAATCCCGTCTGAGATTGCTTCGCTCACTACGTTCGCTCGCAATGACGTAAAAATCCGGAATTTCCGCGCGGACATTTCAAAAACTTATTTTAAAAAAATGGTGACGACGGCCAAAAAATACATCGAAGCAGGGGATATCTACCAGGCCAATTTGTCGCAGCGCTTTTCATTCCAGATTAAGGGGCCCGCTGAGAGTATTTATGAAACGCTCAGAGAAATTAACCCTTCGCCATTTTCGAGTTTTCTGAAAATCGGCGCTCTGACCATCGCGAGCGCTTCGCCTGAACGTTTGATTCGCCTTCAAGGCCGGATTTGCGAAACACGTCCCATTGCCGGAACCAAGCCCCGCGGCACGACCGAAATCCAGGAAGAACAATTCAAAAAAGAACTCGTCATGAGCCCTAAAGAGCGCGCTGAGCATATTATGCTCGTGGATTTAGAGCGCAATGATCTTGGCCGTGTTTCGGAAACCAACAGTGTGTTGGTCGATGAACTGATGACCATTGAACGGTATTCACACGTGGTTCATATTGTTTCCAATATTTCCGGCCGGCTTAAGAAGGGTTGCGACCGGTTTGATTTGCTGGCCGCTGTTTTTCCCGGCGGAACCATTACAGGCTGCCCGAAAATCCGTTCCATGGAAATTATTGAGGAAGTGGAGCCTTTTAAGCGGCATCTTTATACGGGCTCGATCGGCTATTTGGATTTTAACGGCGATTTAGATTTAAATATTGTGATCCGCAGCCTCGTCGTGAACGGAACGAAAGGCTATCTTCAGGTCGGAGCCGGAATTGTGCACGATTCGAAGCCCGAATCCGAATATTGGGAAACGTTACATAAAGGAAAAGCATTGATTGATGCGCTTTCAGCGCACGCCTAGCCATGGGAGCCGTTCGGATCTTCGTCAATGGCAGACCGGTTGCTTCCGACAAACAATATCCGGCGCCGAATGAAAATTTAAATTTAGTGTTCGAAAGTTTGCGCAGCTACGACGGCGTTATTTTCCGGCTCAAGGAACATTTAAGCCGCCTTTCGGAATCGGCAAAAACGATTAATCTGAAACTTCCCAAATCTACCGATCAATTGGAAACCGAACTCAAATCCTGCCTGTTTCAGACATCCAAAAAAGAAGCCTTTCTCCGGATTTCTGTCGATGAACATAATAGTTATATTTTGGTGACCGAGCGGAAACGGCCGACTTGGATTTATGAAAAGGGAATTGATCTTAAAACCTCCGTGATGCATAAAAACCAGCCCAATGCCGTGCCTTCCGAAATTAAAACCAATGCATTTTTAACGAATGTACTGGCCATTCTGGAAAAACCGGAAGAGCATATTTATGAAGTGATCCTTTTGGACCCGAATGGTTTTGTGACGGAGTCCACCGTTTGGAATTTATTTATGGCCAAAAACGGCCAAATTTTAACGGCCGGTACGGGGATCCTGCATGGAGTGACCCGCCAATTTGTGGTAGAATGTGCGGCACTGGAAGGCCTTCCGGTGATTGAAACAAATTTGACCCGGCATGATTTATGGAACGCCGATGAGGCTTTTTTAACCAATACTTCGGGTGAAATTGTCCCGATCAGGACCCTGGATGCCAGAAGAATTGGAAGTAAAGTGCCGGGTGAATTGACCAAACGTTTAACGGCCAGGTTTCAAAAAGAACTCGACAGGGAACTTAGGAAAAAATGAACATCAAACGTGCCATTGTCAGCGTTTCGGATAAGACCGGATTAATTCCGCTTGCCAAGGAACTCAAAAAACACGGCGTTGAAATTTTCTCAACCGGCGGAACGCTTGCGCTCCTGAAAGAAAATAAAATTTCGGTGCGTTCCATTTCTGAATTAACGGGCTTTCCTGAGATTCTGGACGGCCGTGTTAAAACCCTTCATCCTAAAGTCCATGGAGGCCTTCTATATGTACGTTCCAGTAAAGCTCATGTAAAGGAAGCGAAGGCCCACGGCATTGCGCCGATTGATATGGTCGTTGTTAACCTTTATCCGTTCCGTCAAACTATTCAGAAGCCGGGCGTTAAATTAAAAGATGCGGTAGAGCAAATTGACATCGGCGGACCGTCGATGCTGCGCTCGAGTGCAAAGAATTTTGAATCCGTGACCGTGGTTTGCGATCCGGCTGATTATTCGAAAGTCATTGAAGAGCTGAAAGCCGGAAAAGGAAGTGTTACCTCTGAACTCCGCCGTCAATTGGCCGTTAAAGTGTACCGGCACACTTCGGCTTACGACCGTGAAATTTCGCGCTACTTGGCCAAGGAAATGCAAAAAGAAGACGCAAGCCAGCTTCCGGCCGTCTTTGATGAAGTCTTTACCCGTTCAGAAGCTTTGCGATATGGTGAGAATCCGCACCAACGCGCTGCCTTGTATCAATCTTCAAGCGGCACTAAATTCAGCTTTAAGCAATTTCAAGGAAAAGAACTGTCTTACAATAATATTTTGGATTTTGAAGCGGCTGTGGACATTCTGCGTGAATTTAAAGAACCCGCAGCTTGCGTGGTCAAACACAATAATCCGTGCGGCATTGCGGCGGCTGAGAGAATTACCGATGCGGCCAGTGATGCAATCGATTCTGACCCGCTCTCGGCATTCGGCGGAATTGTTGGCATTAATCAAACTTGTGATTTAGCTTTGGCCAGCCTCGTCATTCAAAAGCTTTCTTTTTTTGAAGTGCTCATCGCCCCGGATTTCACCAAAGAGGCGCTCGATGTTTTAAAAACCCGGAAAAACCTGCGCGTGCTTAAAATCCACGGGCTTGGCGATCTGGAGCCTTATGATTTACGCTTTATGAAAAGCGGACTCTTGGTCCAGGACCGGGACCGTCCGGTTGATGAACAGCGTTTGAAGAAAAATTTGAAGTGGGTGACCGAGGAAAAATTAAAAGGCCATAAAATCGATGATCTCATTTTTGCTTGGAAATGCGCCAAGGTTGTCCGTTCCAATGCGATTGTTCTGACCCACGGAAAGAAAACGGTGGGAATCGGATGCGGGCAAATGTCCCGGGTCGACAGCGTCCGCCTGGCATGCCTGAAAGCAGGAAGCCATACGAAAGGCAGTATTTTGGCCAGCGACGGTTTTTTTCCCATGCCGGATAATATTGAAGTGGCCTATGAATACGGAATCCAGGCCATTATTCAGCCAGGAGGTTCAATCCGCGATCAAGACGTCATCAACGCCTGCGATCAGGCGGGAATTGCCATGGCCTTTACGGGCGAGCGGCATTTCAAGCATTAATCCATTCTTTCCCTCTTATGAATTACGCATCCGCACTTAACTATCTGAATACCTTTCTCAATTTTGAGCGCATCCCCTTTGAATACCGCCGCCAGTTTAATTTGAAACGGATGAACGCGCTGCTGAGCTGGTTTGGATTCCCCCAATATTTATTTCCTTCGGTTTTAGTGGCGGGCACCAAAGGCAAAGGCTCGACTGCCAATTTTCTGAGCCAAATCGTTTCCGCCAATGGATACGGTGCCGGTTTGTACACGTCTCCTCATTTAATAGATCCCCGGGAACGGATCCGGATTGATGGCAAGCCAATTTCAAAATTAGACTTTGCCAAAACAGTGTCTCGAATTCAAAAAGTAGTCCGCCGCAAAGAGTCTCAGGCGAAACCAATTGAGCCGATCACTTATTTTGAAATTTTTACGCTTCTGGCCATTCTTTACTTTGCCGAGCAGAAAATTGATCTGGGCATTTTCGAAGTCGGAATGGGCGGGCGCCTGGATGCGACCAATGTGCTAAATCCGCTCATTTCTGTTGTGACCTCGATTAGTTACGATCACCAGGAACATTTAGGCCATACGCTGAAAGCGATCGCCGGTGAAAAAGCGGCCATCATTAAGAAAAAGGGTTTCGTCATTTCCGCTGACCAGGAGCCTGAAGCGGGAAAAGTCATCAAAGCCGAAATCCGGAAGCAGAAGGCGAAAGCTTATATCCTGGGGGAACAATTTAAAACGTCGAATGAAAAAATATCAGAACAAGGCGGATCGTTTGATTTCCATATAGACGGCCGGGTTTGGCATCATTTCAGCATCCCTTTAGCGGGCAGATTCCAGATTCGCAATGCGGCTTTAGCGCTTGAGGCGGCCAGCATTCTGGAGAACCACTATGATTTTGAGTTTAAGGAAGATAAGGTCCGGAGCGGCCTCAGGAACACCTTCTGGCCGGGCCGCTTTGAGCGGGTCAATCGAATGGGCAGGACTTGGATTCTAGACGGCGCTCATAATGGGGCATCTATGGAAGCGTTGGGCTCCACCTTAAAACAGCTCTATCCAAAACGTGAAATTACCGTCATTTTTGGAACGTCCCGGGAGAAAGCCCTCCTTGATCAGCTTAAACCATTGTTATCAATTAGCAATTCCGTGGTGATCACTAAAAGCACCAATCCAAGGGCCCAAGATCTAAAAGTTATTCTCGAAACGGTTTATAGATTAAAATATGGCCGGATGACTTTTTTAGCGAACGGGATTCAAGAAGCAATTAAAATAGCGAACAATGTTTCCGGAAAAAATTCCGTGGTAGTAATCACAGGTTCGCTTTTTTTAATCGCAGAGGCCAGAGAGATTTTAAAATGCCCGAAATTCATTTAGAAGATACGATTGCCGCAGTCTCGACTCCGCCCGGCGAAGGCGGAATTGCTGTTGTCAGAGTGAGCGGCCCGGAGAGTATAAAGATTCTATCAAAAATTTTTCGCAAGGAAGTTCCGTCCCCGCTAGAGGAAGCTAAGTCGCAGACGATCCATTACGGCACGATTGTGGACGAATCCGGTCAAGTCCTCGATCAAGTCTTGCTCAGTCTGTTTCGCAGGCCGAAGTCTTATACCGCCGAAGATGTGATCGAGATCAGTGCCCACGGCGGTTCGCGCGTCATTCAAAAAATCTTAGATCTCATTTTAAGAAGCGGTGCGCGTCCCGCGGAACCGGGAGAATTTACGCGCCGGGCTTTTTTAAACGGCCGCATTGATTTAATGCAAGCGGAAGCTGTTTTGGATTTGATCCGCGCAAAGACCGACAAATCGGTTGAAGTGGCGCTTCGCCAGCTGGAAGGAAATTTGTCCCGCGAAATCCATTCCATTAAAGATGAACTCATGAAAATTTATGCGCACTTGGAAGCGTATCTTGATTTTCCGGACGAACACCTTGAAATTTATTCCAACCAGGATTTTAAATTCCGCTTTGAACAAATTAAAAACCGCCTCCAAAAATTAATCAGTTCGTTTAAGACCGGTGAAATTTTGCGCGAAGGCGCCTCAGTGGTTTTGTGCGGAAAACCCAATGTCGGCAAGTCTTCTCTCCTTAATGTGCTCCTCGACCGGGACCGGGCACTGGTCTCGGAAATCCCTGGTACGACACGGGATACGCTAGAGGAATCGGTGGAATTAGGAGGGATCTGGGTTCGTTTAATTGATACGGCAGGACTTTGGAATAGTACTCATCCGCTTGATCAAGCGGCGATGGAACGCGCGCAACATTATTTGGAACAAGGCGATTTAATTCTGTGGGTTTTGGATGCGAAAGATGGAATTGGCGAAGATGATCTTAAAATTTTTGAAAAAATCTGCGGGAAAAAAATTGTAGCTGTCATGAATAAAATTGATTTGAATCCACAACTTTGTCATTCCCGCACGCTTTTAGCGGGAATCCAAAATCTGGATCCTCGATTAAAACATTTGGGGATGACAGCTTGTTTTGTTTCGGCAAAAACCCGAAAGGGAATTGAGCAGCTTGAAAAACAAATCGCAGGTCTTGTTTTAGAACATGAACTCGGGGGAGAATCAATTTTAATTACGCGCATCAGACATAAACACGCGCTTGAACAGTCACTTGCCGCGTTTAATAAAAGTTTTGACGCATTTGCTCGCAGCGAGTCGCTGGAATTCATTGCGCTGGACCTGAAACAGTCACTGGATGCGCTTAAAGAATTAGTGGGTGAAATTTACTCCGAAGACCTGCTGGACGTCATTTTCAAGGAATTCTGCATAGGGAAATAGAAAATTTAAAATTTTTTCATTTTCGAACTTGACAGCAGTCTCGTTCTTCACTAAAATCCGCTCAAGTACGAAAGATTTGCCGAAGAAACAGTCGAAACAAACGAGAAAACAAGCCGAACTCTTGATGGTCTTCATAAACGATAGAATTTAAAGACGTACGAGGTGGCAGAATTGTGCCACCTCTTTTTTTGTCTCTAAATTTTCCGTTTGATAGTAGCGCTGTAAAAGCTTCAATCAAATCTTTCTCAAAAAAGGGGACGTAGAACTAAAAAGTTTTATAATGTTCCACACATGTTGTTAACATGTGAACTTCGAATCAGATTGAGTTTTCCAAACAAATCAAACAATAAAAACATAGCTATTTAAAAGATTGGATTAAAGTTGAATCCAAGGCGTGCCGATTTTATGCTTAGTCGTACTAGATATTGTGGCGAAAGCCGATTTTCGGCACAATATGTAGCAGAGCGTACAAATTGACATTAATCCAGCCAAAATGGTTAACCAGGAGCCCGCGATGAAAGTTAAAGCGCAAAAAACAAAAACCGAAGGTGTGGAATCACCCGCTCTGAATTCGCCTGATTCTTCCTCTAGCTCAGCAACTTATCAAAAACCCGGCCGCGGTCTTCATGTTTCGCGCCGTTTTACGCGTCCCGGCGTTCATCCCTATGATGAACTCGAGTGGGTGCGTAGAACTTCCATTATTACGAATCCCGACGGTTCTATAGTATTCAAGATGGAAGATGCCGAGATTCCGACTTCCTGGTCCCAGCTGGCAACCGACATCGTCGTTTCCAAATATTTTAGAAAGGCCGGCGTTCCAAATACCGGCAGTGAAACAAGTGTGCGGCAGGTTGTGAAGCGCCTGGCTCATTCCATTCGCGTCGCGGGCGAAGGATTCGGCGGCTACTTCTCAACAGCCGATGATGCGGAAGCTTTTGAAGCTGAACTAACGCACCTCCTAGTTACTCAAAAAGTCGCATTCAATTCTCCGGTTTGGTTTAACTGCGGTCTTCATCATGAATACGGAATCAAAGGAAGCGGCGGTAACTGGTGCTGGAACCCCAAAACCAACAAGATCGAACAAACCACCGATAGCTATTCTCATCCTCAGTGTTCTGCTTGCTTCATTCAGTCTGTCGGCGATGATTTGATGTCGATTTTCGAACTCGTCAAATCCGAAGCGCGCTTATTCAAATTCGGATCCGGTACGGGAACTAATTTTTCCCATCTCCGTGGAAGACAGGAAAAGCTTTCTGGCGGCGGAACTTCATCCGGTTTGATGTCCTTCCTTGAAGTGTTGGACCGCGGGGCAGGCGCTACCAAATCCGGCGGCACCACGCGCCGCGCCGCAAAGATGGTTGTTCTTGATCTAGACCACCCTGAAATTGTGGATTTCATTGAATGGAAGACCAAAGAAGAAAAAAAGGTTCGCGCTCTAATCGCCGGCGGATATCCGTCTGATTTCAACGGCGAAGCCTACCGGACCGTCTCGGGTCAGAATTCCAATAATTCCGTTCGTATTACCGATGAATTTATGAATGCTTATCAGAACGGCGGCCAGTGGCAGACGAAATTCCGGACCACGGGACAAGTCGGCGACACGTTTCAGGCAAAGGACCTCATGGACAAGATTTGCAATGCCGCATGGGCTTGTGCTGATCCGGGCGTCCAATTTGACACCACCATTAATGATTGGCACACCTGCGCTAATACTGACAGGATTAACGCTTCCAATCCCTGCTCGGAATATATGTTCCTAGATGATACTGCCTGCAATTTAGCTTCGATTAATCTGATGAAGTTTTTGAATGCGGATGGTTCATTTGATGTTGAAGGCTACCGGCATGCCTGCCGCATTTTCATTTTGGCCCAGGAAATCTTGGTCGATTTCGCTTCTTATCCAACGCAGCAGATCGGAAAGAACAGCCATGATTACCGTCCGCTTGGATTGGGTTATGCCAATTTAGGAACGATGCTCATGGTCAGCGGAATTCCATATGACAGTGAACAAGCATTTTCAATCGGTGCTGCTTTGACCGCAATCATGACGGGTCACGCGTACCGGGTTTCCGCCGAAATTGCTCAGTCCAAAGGTCCGTTTCCGGGTTATCCGAAAAATGCGTCTTCTATGATTCGGGTGATGGGCAAGCATCGCGATGCGGCGTACAAGATTAGCGCTCAGACGTGTCCTTCCTCTTTATTAAAAGCAGCGCAAGAAGATTGGGACGAAGCGCTGGCGTTTGGCAAACAGTACGGTTACCGGAACGCTCAAGCGACGGTCATTGCGCCGACCGGAACAATCGGACTTTTGATGGATTGCGATACGACCGGCATTGAACCGGACTTTGCGCTTGTGAAATTCAAGAAGCTGGCCGGCGGCGGTTATTTTAAGATCGTCAACCAATCCGTCCCCGCCGCGCTCCGGAAACTGGGATACAGCGAAATTGAAATCAAAGATATTATTGAATATGTTTTGGGAACGGCTTCACTTGAGAACGCGCCTTGGGTGAATGAAAATGCGCTTCATTCAAAAGGATTTACGGATGAGGACATTGCCAAACTCGAAGAAAAACTCCCGTCTCAGTTTGAGCTATCGCACGCTTTTGCGTCCTGGGTGCTTGGAGAAGAAACCATGAAACGGCTCGGATTTAAGCCTGAGGATTACAAAGCCCCGAAATTTAATTTGCTGGAAGCACTCGGATTTTCCCAAGCTGAAATCGAAGAAGCCAACCGCGTTGTTTGCGGAAGCATGACCGTAGAAGGCGCTCCGCATTTGAAAAAGGAACACCTTCCGGTTTTTGATTGCGCCAATAAGTGCGGCAAAATCGGCGAACGCTACATTAAGCCGATGGCCCATGTTCATATGATGGCCGCGGTTCAACCGTTTATTTCAGGCGCCATTTCCAAAACCGTTAATCTTCCGAATGAAGCGACGGTTGATGAAATCCGCGATATTTATGTCCAAGGCTGGAAACTGGGCTTGAAAGCCGTTGCGCTGTACCGCGACGGATGCAAAGCCTCTCAGCCGCTCAATACCACCTCATCCGATAAGACAGAAACCAAAGAAGTAAAGCCTGCGGAAGTGCCTGTTCTGAAACGAAGACGGCTTCCCAAAAAACGCAGCGGCTTTACGCAAGAAGCTGCTGTCGGCGGTCATAAGGTTTATGTCAGGACTGGCGAATATGAAGATGGGAACTTGGGTGAAATCTTTATCGACATGCACAAAGAAGGTGCTGCGTTCCGGAGCATGATGAACTGTTTCGCGATCGCGGTTTCACTCGGCCTTCAATACGGCGTTCCGCTCAAGGAATTTGTGGATGTGTTTACGTTCACGCGTTTTGAACCGCAGGGCGCTGTGGAACATCCAAATATTAAATTCGCGACCTCGGTTGTGGATTATATTTTCCGCGTACTCGGAATGGAATATTTAGGAATGACGGATTTCGTCCACAAAAAACCGATTGATAGCGAACCCCTGCCTCAATCAGCCAAAGTTCCGGCGAAAATTAAAATTGTCGAACGAAATGTTCCTGCATCGACTCCGACCAGCGGAGAAGTAGTTGCGCCGCTTAAAACTCAGTCGCTCGTTCATACGCATGAACCGGTTGCTGCAGGTGCAAAAGCAAGCCTGACTCGGGGCGGAGCCGAGATGGTCGAAGCCGAAGTCGGCGGAGCGAATGTACTTTCCACTCATATGTCGATGTTGATGGGGGATGCTCCGATGTGTAATCTCTGCGGTCATCTGACCGTTCGAAGTGGGGCGTGTTATAAGTGCCTCAACTGCGGCAATTCCATCGGCTGCTCGTAAACTGAGTAATTTATAATTCTAAAGGCGCACTCATAATTGAGTGCGCCTTTTACTGTCTTGACACTATTCTGCTTCTAAATTAAACTATCTCCGTTGCCTGCAATAACTTAGCGCAAGCGGGGAAAATCGTCCCCGCTTTCTTTTTCTGCGCGTTCATCATTGTGAGGACCTATGTATTTAGACCTGCCAATTAAGAACTATATCGATGAACTCTCAAGTGAAAAGCCCATTCCCGGCGGTGGCGGCACTTCGGCCTTAGCGGCCTGTCTTGGAATCGCTCTTGAACTTATGGTTGCCCGGATTTCCCTGAAAAAGCAGGAAGGTGAAAGCCGCAAGAGTCTTGAGGACACCATCAAGAAACTGGAAAAATTGTTAAACGACGCTGAGCAAATCATTGATTTAGACCCCAAAATTTATCAGGAAGTAATGGACAGCTACGGAACGCCGGAGATCGGACAGGCATTGTTAAATTCTTTCCGCTTGCAAGCTGATTTAGCGCTTTTGATTGTTATGGCCAAACAGCTCCTCAATACCGTCGGTCCCATTGCCAAAGGATCTATCCGGAATGATTTGATTGTTTCCTCAGGAATTCTAGACGGGGCGTTTAAAGGCGCGGTCGCTACCGCGCGAATTAATGTGGTTTATATGAAAGACGCCAAGCAGAAGGAACATTCTGAAAGTGCAGTCAAAAAACTGGAAGAGCAGTATGGACAAATCCACTTTGCCTAATATGACAGACACGCAGCTTCTTGAAGGGAAAAAAATCGCCGCTGAGATTCAGCAGAGAATTTTGGCCGACGTCCAAAAATTTTCCGCCAAAGGTTTAGAACAACCCAGTCTTGTCGCTTTGCAGGCCAAAGCGGATCCATCGAGTGAATGGTATATCAATCAGCAGGAAAAATTGGCCGCCAAACTCGGGATTCAATTTAAAAAAATCACACCTGAACGAATTTCAAATCAGACGGCTTTTATTCAGGAAGTTGCCGCAATCTGCAAAGATTCAAAAGTGCACGGTGTGTTTATGGCCATGCCTTTCCCGAAAGAATTTGATACGAAACAAATTTTTGAAAGTTTTGATCCGGACAAAGACGTAGAAGGTGTCGATCCGGCCAGTTTGGGATTCATTATGCTGCGCCAGACGCGGCTCATTCCACCGACCGCATTTGCCGCTTTTACACTCATTAAGTCCACCGGCATCAGCTTGCGGGGCAAAAAAGCCGTTGTGATCGGCCAGAGCGCAATTGTGGGCCGGCCGCTTCTGCTTTTGCTCGGCGAAGAACGCGTGACCGCGACTTTGTGCAATACCGGGACTTCAACGGAGGACCTCCGGAAATTTGTTTCAGACGCTGATATCGTGGTTGCCTGTGCCGGAAATCCCGGACTTGTTAAAGGGGACTGGATTAAAAAAGGTGCCGTGGTCATCGATGTCGGAACGACGGAAATAAACGGCAAACTGGTTGGCGATGTCGAATTTGAAACAGCCGCGGCCAAAGCATCTTATATTACGCCGGTTCCGGGAGGGGTCGGTCCTTTGACCGTGACGATGCTGATGCAGAATCTCATTAATGCCTACAAGTGGCAGAAAGGAATTTCGTGATTTCCTTATGCGACTTACACCCAAAGCGATCCGCAGTAAAAAAAATAAACAAAAAATCGTAGCGCTCACTGCTTACGATTTTCCATTTGCAAAACTGCTGGATGAATCCGGAATTGATATCATTCTGGTCGGCGATTCCGTCGGCATGGTTTCCTTGGGTTATGAAACGACGCTTTCGGTTACCATGGAAGAAATGATTCATCACGTGAAAGCGGTCAGACGCGCAGTCAAACACGCGCTTCTCGTTGCCGACATGCCTTATGCTTCTTATGACACGCCCGAAAAAGCGCTGCTCAATGCGAGCAGACTTGTGAAAGAAGCCGGCGCTGATGCTGTCAAATTAGAAGGTGGGGCGCGAATCTTAGAAGAAGTCAAAAAAATAATTGAATACGACATCCCGGTGATGGGGCACTTAGGCATGACGCCGCAAAGTATTAAAGAACTGGGCGGCTACAAAGTCCAAGGGAAAAACCAAGAAGACGCCGAAATTATTTTCCAAGACGCGCTTGCCTTGGAAGGCGCCGGAGCTTTTTCCCTGGTTTTAGAATGCGTGCCCGTCACGTTATCAAAACGCATTACGCACGCGTTGCAAATTCCAACCATCGGAATTGGCGCCGGCAGTGATACTGACGGCCAAGTTTTAGTGCTCCATGATTTGCTTGGATTTCCTTCACCGGTCCGGCCGCGTTTTGTCCGCCAATACGCGGATCTCAGCGCGACGGTGAAAAAAGCGGTCCATCAATATCAAAAAGATGTTGTGAACCGGAAATTTCCGTCGCTTAAAGAAAGCTTCAAATAATGGCTCATAAAATTTTGCTGGCCGAACGCGAAGAGGCAACGCTTCATTTAATCGAAACTCGGCTCAAAGCCCGCGACTATGAGGTCTTTTTGGCCATGCATAGCGATGAAGCGCTTCGGTTGGTCCAAAAAATTAAATTTGATATTGCGCTCATCGGATCTTCGATGGACCGGATCGACGGCCTGGATTTGTCGATCAAAATCAAACAAAGTTTGCGCGGGATCAGCATGCCGATTATTTTTATCGCCAGTGAGAACGAAGTGCGCGAACTCATTCTGAGCCGGGAACGCGGGTTTGATGATTTTCTGATCAAGCCTTTTGACGCTTTGTCGCTTCAGCTGAGAATCGAACTCAACTTAACGCGCTCGCGCGAACGGCTCCAAGCCAATCCGCTGACAAATCTTCCCGGAAACATCGCGATTGAAGAGCACATTAAAAAAAGAATCCGGAAAAATGAATTTTTCTCGGTCTGTTATCTTGATATCAACCATTTCAAATCATTCAACGACCGCTATGGTTTCGAGCGGGGCGACCGGGTGATTCAGCACGTCGCTCAGCTCATTGCGAAGTGCCTTGAAAAAACCGGCGCTTCTAAAAATAGTTTTCTCGGCCATATCGGTGGCGATGATTTCGTGGCCGTCGTCGACAGCGACTATGAAGCCGTTTTTGCGCAAGAGTGCCTTCAAGAGTTTGACCGGATTATGCCGGCTCATTATGAAGAAGCGGACCGGAAGAAAAAGCAGGTCATGATTAAAAACCGAAACGGTGTGCCGTGCGCATTTCCTTTAGTGAGTTTATCGATTGCTGCCGTGAACAATCAATACCGCGCTTACCGGAATTTAGGAGAAATTGCGCGGGATGCGGCAGAAGTGAAGTCTTATCTCAAAACACAGCCGGGAAGTCATTATCTTCAAGACCGACGTTCCAAACCCATGAAAACGCTTCAGGAATCGCTTGATATTCTTTCCGCGCCTTCGGAAAAAGCAACCTGCAAACCGCTCGGCCAGACATTGCTTGAATTCGGCCTGATTTCAGAAGAAGAACTGAATCACGCCGTGAAGCTGCATCTTGAAACCGGAGAACGTCTGGGGCAAGTCTTGATTCGCATGAAAGCCGTATCGAGTGAAGAAGTCGGAAAAGCGCTGGAAGGGAAATTCAGCGTCAGTTATATCAACCTTCAGAATCATCAGTTGTCCGGCGATCTCGTCCGAGTTTTGAGTGAAGAATTCATCCGCACGCAACAGGTTGTTCCGCTTTCGATTGAAGACGAGAAACTCGTTTTGGCGATGGTTGACCCCGTTAACCGCGAAGTCATTCGAGCGGTTGAAGAAATGACAGGCTTGAAAGTGGTCCCCAAGTTTATTTTGGAAAATGACTTCGAAAGTTTCCTGGAACGGAATCATCTTCGGCTGATCTAATGATTTATTATCCCGCGTTTTTGAATTTAAAGAACAAGAACGTCCTTCTCTTCGGCGCCGGAGAAGTGGCGCTTAGAAAAGCAAAATCTTTGAGCGAAACCGGAGCCAAGCTCACGGTGATTAGCAAAGAATTTTCTCCGGACTTCAAACGGTTCGCGCGCTCTAAGAATATGAAATTAAAAAAGGGCAGCCAAATTCCGGGCCGAATCGGTGAATTTTCACTCGTCGTTTCGGCGACCTCAGATCCCCGGTTCAACGAAGGAGTCTGGCGAGCGTGCACAAAAAAAGGAATTTTGGTCAACGTGGTGGACGATCCCGCGCACTCGAGCTTCATTGTTCCATCGGTGATTCGCCGGGGGAACCTGCAAATCGCCATTTCTACCGGAGGCGCCAGTCCTGCTTTAGCCAAAGCGCTCAGGCAAAGATTTGAATCGGAATTAAACCAGAAATACGGCGATTTGGTTGCGTATCTAAAAAAACAGCGGATACACATCAAGAAAACCATCCTGAATTCAAAAGACCGGCAAAAATATTTTAAACAGTTTGTTCAATCGAAACTGAATGAATTAGAGAGCGGAAGAAAGAAATGAGCCTTACGTTTTTACTTCTTTTAATCGTTATCTTCCTGTACGGATTCGCATTTATCGGGTATCTGTTTAAATTTTTTAGGACCGAGAGCGATCAATCTGTCTGGGTCGTCCGGTTTTTGGAAAGCGGTTTTTTAATTCACACGCTTGTTATTTTTGCCCAAACATTTACCGCCACCCAATCGGCCGGCCCCATGTTTCATTTACCGGTCACGAGCGTCGGAGAAGCCTCCGGTTTTTTTGCCTGGTCGCTTGCGTTTATTTATTTGATCTTGCTGCGGCAGCTGAGAACGCACGCGTTTGCCTTAATTTTAACGCCTGTTTTGGTTTTATTTTTGATTCCGGCTTTATTTCCGTTCCGGCCCAATGTATCTTCGCTCATCTATTTCAATGATACCTATTTTCTGCTCCATATTCTGTCGGCGTTTTTCAGCTATGCCAGCTTCATGCTTTCCTTTATTGCGGCAATTCTTTATCTAACGCTTGATACGGCGCTTAAGAAAAAAACCACCGGGCCTTTTTACCGGAAGCTTCTTTCGCTTGAAGACCTGGAACATTTTATTTTTAAGACCATTTCTTGGGGCGCAGTGCTCCTGGCCATCGGAATTTTATCGGGCGCTTTCTGGGCCCATAGCGCCTTCGGCACCTTTATTTTGAGAGAGCCTAAATCCGTTTCAAGTCTCTTGACGTGGCTGGTTTATCTTGTCATTATCTATCTACACGCCGTACGGAAAATCAAAGGCCGGCGAATTGTCATTATGTCCTTGCTGGCATTCATGTTAGTGTTGTTTACCTTCGTCGGGACGAGTGTCATCCAGATCGGTTATCACGTAGGAATTTGGTAAAAATGGATTTAGTTTGCGTTGGTTTAAATCATAAGAAATGTCCGGTTGAGATCCGCGAGAAAATCGCGTTTTCCCAAACCTCACTGTCCGAAGCCCTCAATCAAATGAAGGAAATCGAAGGACTGAGGGAGTGGTTTATTCTGTCTACATGCAACCGCGTCGAACTCTACGGCCGCGGCTTTTCCGGACTCGAAGAAAGCCTCATCGATTTTCTTTCTGAATTTCACGGTTTAGAAGGCTGCTCTTTCCGTTCTTATCTTTATCAATATCAGGGCCGCGAAGTTGCGGACCATTTGTTTCGCGTGGCGAGCGGTTTAGATTCTTTGGTCGTCGGCGAAAATGAAATTTACGGACAAATCAAACAAGCTTTCAAAATGGCCAATGAGCATCAAACTTTGGATTCCATTCTGTATCAGCTGGTGGAACGCGCGCTCAGAGTCGGAAAAAAAGTGCGCACGGAAACTAAAATTTCAGAAGGCGCGGTCAGCGTTTCTTCAATCGCGGTTGAATTGGCCGAGAAAATTTTCGGGAAATTGACCGGCGAACGTGTTTTGATTTTAGGGACCGGAAAAATGAGCGAGCTCACAATGAAACATCTCGCCAAATCCGGCGCCGGTGAAATTACCGTTGCAAGCAGAACTTATGAACGCGCTCTTGAGCTGTCGCAAAAATACGGCGCGCGGCCGATTGGCTTTGATGAATGGCTGAGGGTGCTCAGAACCAGCGACATTGTAATCTCGTCGACTGCAGCGCCTCATCCGATTGTGAAGTTTGACGACGTGCAAAGCGTTATGAATGAACGTCGGCACAAACCACTCTTTTTTATTGATATCGCCGTTCCGCGAGACGTGGACCCGCTCGTCGGACAAATCGACGACGTTTATTTATATGATATTGATGATCTGAAAAGTGTTTCGGACGCAAATTTAAGATCGCGCAAGAAAGAAATCGCCAAGTGCGAAGCCATTATTGACCGCGAACTCGAATCCTTCGATCAGTGGTATGAATTTTTAGAAGCGGGGCCGGTCATTCAGAAATTGACCGCTTATTTTGATGAAATCGTGGAAAAAGAAGTTGCCAAGCTGTTCCCGAAATTTAAAGGAAAGGAAAAAGAACTCGCAACGCTCATTCAGCGCATCAAAGCCGGACTTCTCCATATTCCTAAGGAGAAATTAAAGGAATCCGCCAAAAGCGGAAGCATTGAGCGTTATTTAGAGACGCTTCATTCGCTGTTTCGTTTAGAAGAACGGAACCAAGCGCAGAAGATAGAACATGAAGCACAGCCCGTCGATGAAGTCTCAGATTAAGATCGGAACCCGCACAAGCAAACTTGCCCTTTATCAAGCCGAATTAGTACGGTCTCAATTAATTCAGGCCCATCCCGGTCTTCAAGTTGAAATTGTTAAAATCAAAACCACCGGTGATCTAGTTCATAACCGTCCCATTGAAGATCTCGGCCCCGGAATTTTTACGCGGGAAATCGAAAAAGCGCTTCTCGATCGGGAAATTGATTTAGCCGTTCACAGCGCCAAGGACATGGCTACGAATCTTCCCGAAGGCCTTGAGATCGGAGCAGTTCTGGAGCGCGAAGATCCATGTGATTGCTTAGTTTCACGGGGCGGCATCAAACTCCAAGATTTGCCGAAAGGCGCAAGAATCGGAACGAGTTCACTCAGAAGAAGAGCGCAGCTGAAACGCTTAAGAGGAGATCTTGAAATTTCAGAGATCCGCGGGAATGTAGATACGCGAATCCGGAAAATCGAAGCAGGCGAATATGACGGAATGGTGATTGCTTTGGCGGGTCTTAAACGCCTGACGCTTCATCATTATGCTTCTGAAATATTCAGCCAAGATCAATTTCTTCCGCAAGCAGGTCAAGGCGCGCTGGCGATTGAAATTCGGACGGGTGATCTTGAGATCCAGAAGTTAATCGCACCGCTCAATGATTCCGAAACGATGATTGCTTTGCGGGCCGAGAGAAGTTTTTTAAGGGAAATTGAAGGCGGCTGTCAAGTTCCGGCAGGAATCAGTACAAAACAGGAAAACGGTACGCTCACTTTGACCGGCGGAATTTTTTCTCCGACAGAGGACCGCCAAGTTCGGAAATCCGTTTCCGGCGCTTCCGAAGACGCGGAAACGCTTGGAAAAAATTTAGCTCAGCTGATTTTAAAATTCGGTGGGGCGGAAATACTAGATGAGATCAGAAATGAAAAATAAAGGGTTTGTCTCACTCGTCGGCGCGGGACCGGGGGATCCGAAGTTATTGACGCTTCGCGGAAAAGAAGCGCTCGAGTGCGCCGATTATGTCATTTACGATTACTTGGTTCATCCGTCTATTTTGAAACATGCACCGGATGCAAAATTAATTTATGTCGGGAAAAAAGGCGGCGATCCGAATTCCACGCCCCAAAATTCGATCGAATCTTTATTGCTCAAATTGGCTCGTCAAGGCAAACGGATTGTCCGGTTAAAAGGCGGCGATCCATTTGTGTTTGGCCGCGGGGGCGAAGAAGCGCTCATTTTGGCGGAGGAGAAAATCCCTTTTGAAATTGTTCCGGGTATTAGCGCCGGAATTGCAGCTCCGGCTTACGCGGGAATTCCGGTAACGCACCGCGGAATGGCGGCAGAAGTGACTTTTATCACCGGCCATGAAGATCCGCTTAAGGAAACTCAAGATGTTAATTGGAAAGCCGTTGCAGGCCTGAAGGGCACCATCGTTTTATTCATGGGTGTTAAAACGCTTCCGGAAATTTCAGAACTTTTAATCCGGTACGGGAAACCGGCAGCAACTCCGGTTTCGGTGATCCGGTGGGGAAGTACGGGCGAGCAAAGAGTTGTCACCGGAACGCTTGAATCCATTTCCGAACAAGTAAAAGCGGCAAAATTATCACCGCCGGCCTTGACCGTGATCGGCGAAGTGAACCAGTTAAGAAACAAGCTGAATTGGTTTGAGAAAAAGCCGCTGTTTGGGAAAACTGTTTTAATTACAAGATCGAGAAAACAAGCGTCGCAATTCGGCGAGCAATTGGAATCACTCGGTGCGCATGTGCTTGAATTACCAACCATTGAAATTTCACCAATCGAAAAAAATCCCCGGCTGGACAAAGCCATCCGGAACATGAGTCATTATGATTGGTTGGTGTTTACGAGTGAAAACGGAGCGGAAGCGTTTTTTGCGCGGCTTAAGGAATTGAAACAAGACAGCCGGATTTTGTCCTCCGTCAAGATTGCCGCTGTCGGGCCCGGAACAAAAGCGAAGCTGAATTCTTATTTAATTGAACCGGACTTAGTTCCAAAAACGTTTACGACGGCCGGCCTGGTTCAGGCATTTCGAAAATTGAGCATTTCAAAGAAACGTTTTCTTTTGCTGAGGACCAACATTGCTCCGGAAGAACTCAGCCAATCACTCCGGAAGTTAGGCGCTCAAATTACCGAAATTCCGATTTATAAAACAACCAAACCCAAAGATCTTTCCAAGCAGGCAACTGAACTCGTTCGTCAGAATAAAATCGATTACATGACCTTTACCAGTTCCTCAACCGCCGAGAATTTCTTCGGCGCTTTAAAAAACGGCCGGCATTTGGGCGCTAAAATCATTTCCATCGGTCCGATTACTTCTAAAACCATCCGGAAATGCGGTTTTTCTGTAGACCGCGAGGCAAAAATCTCTACAATACCAGGACTTGTTCAAGCCTTACTCGAAGAGGATAAAAATGAGTTCAGATTATAAGCCAAGACGGATGCGAGCGACCGAAGGACTCAGGAAACTTGTCCGCGAAACCACGCTTTCGCTCGATCAATTCATCATGCCGTATTTTCTGATTGAAGGAAACCGCATCAAAGATGAAATTTCCTCCATGCCGGGACAGTTCCGGTTTTCCATTGACCAGTTTCTTTACGAAGTCGAAGCACTTGAAGAACTCGGCGTTGAACACATTCTGCTCTTTGGCGTTCCGGTCCATAAAGATGAAAAGGCATCGGGTGCCTATGATAAAAACGGCGTCATTCAAAAAGCGATTCCTCAGATTAAGAAACGTTTTCCAAAAATGACCGTTATTACAGACGTCTGCTTATGTGAATATATGAGCCACGGACACTGCGGTGTCGCCGAAGGCGATAAAATATTAAACGATGAATCGCTTCCGCTGCTGGCGCAAGCAGCGCTTTCTCACGCAGAAGCCGGGGCCGACATCGTGGCGCCGAGCGATATGATGGACGGACGAATTCGCTTGATTCGAAGAACCTTAAATGAACATGGTTATTCCGAAGTTCCTATTTTGAGCTATGCCGCCAAGTATGCGTCTGCTTTTTACGCCCCGTTTCGCGATGCCGCTGATTCAGTGCCGCATTTCGGAGACCGGAAAAGTTATCAAATGGATCCCGCCAATGCCGAAGAAGCGCTGAGGGAAATTAAACTCGACCTTGAAGAGGGGGCGGATTTGGTGATGATTAAACCTGCGCTTCCTTATTTAGATGTTATTCGCACCGCTAAGATAATGTTTCAAATTCCCATTGCCGCTTACAACGTCAGCGGAGAATATGCTATGGTCAAAGCCGCCTCCGCCGCAGGCTATTTAGATGAGCGAAGGGCCGTTATTGAGATTTTGACCTCGATTAATAGGGCTGGGGCTAGTGTCATTTTGTCCTACCATACCAAGGATATAGCCGCCTGGGCTAAAGAAGCCGGAACCCCCCTCCGGGCTCTATTTGTAAAACCCTAAACTGTAAGGTATCTTTTACAGGGCCTACATACTGAATTAGATACTGTTTTAAGCAGTTAATTGCGCCAATTTGGCCAACTTACGGGGGGAGCATGGACCCAAATAGTACCGGTTCATCTAAGAAAAAAAGTAGCCCTCTCCATTTCCATATTCTGATTTTCTTCGTCGGTCTCCTGTTTACCATCACACTTTGGGACGCTTATTCCAACGGCACCCGCCCGTTTGATAAAGAAATCGCAAGCCATTTGATTCTCATCATGGGAACTTTGTTTTCTGTGGCAGCGGGCTTATTTACCTGGTCGCTTGAAACGCGCAGATCATTCCTGGAAAAAGAAGTTGAATGGCGGACCAAGGACCTCAACAACAAAAACCATGAACTCATCCGCAAAAATGAAGAAGTAGAAAATTTTATCCACATCATTTCGCACGATTTAAAAGCCCCCATTGTTTCCATTCAAGGCTTCGCTTCCATTATCAAAAATGAAATGGGAACAGCGCTTAGCGGTACCAATTTAGATTATCTCGGCCGGATCCAATCTAACGCCCAACAAATGAACGCCCTCATTTTAGATTTGCTTGAATTCTCCCGCGTCGGCCGGATGGAAGATGAGAAAAAGCCCGTAGAAATGGCTGATCTGGTTAAAGGGATTGTTGCTGAGTTCAAACCCGAAATAGCCCGCTGCCATATATCCGTCCGTTATGGGCAAGACCTTCCGGCGCTGTACGGTTCCAGAAAGCGCCTTAACCAGGTGTTTACCAATTTGGTCACCAATGCCATTAAGTATATGGGCCCCAGCCAAAACCCTCAGATTGAAATCGGCCACTCGACCAACGGCTCGGCGATGTCTACGTTATGGGTCAAGGACAACGGGATCGGAATTAAAAAGGAATATCAGCATAAAATCTTCCAAATTTTTCAACGCGTCCCGACGTCGCTTAAAGTGGAAGGCACGGGAATCGGCCTTAGCATTGTCAAAAAAATTGTTGAATTAAACGGCGGTCAAGTTTGGGTCGAATCGGAAGAGGGAAAGGGCAGCCAGTTTTTTGTCTGCTGGCCCAGGGTAGGGGTCCCCGCTTCTATCAATGGAAGCCCTGAACTTGCGGAAAGTAAAAAATGAAAAGAATAATTATGATTGAGGACAACGAAGATCACGCGCTTTTGATTCGCCGCGGCGTTGAAACGCCCGAGTGTGCGGTGGCCCATTATGCGGACGGGATCCAGGCGCTGAAAGCCCTGGAACAAATCAAAAACAGTGCCGATCGGCCGGACCTCATTTTACTTGATCTCCAGCTTCCCGGAATGAACGGATTCGACATTATGAAAGCCATCAAAAATATATCTTTTATTGCGAATGTTCCCGTGGTGATGCTGACGACCTCAGCCCGCCCGGAAGAAATTGAGCAAGCCTATCAGTTAGGCGCGCGCGGTTATCTGGTGAAGTCCGACGATTTCCCGGTTTTAATGGCGAAACTTAAGTCCGTCAAAGATTATTGGTTTTCGGTGGTGGAATCGCCTTACCGGTTTCAAACACCGGTGGTGAACCCATGAATTTAAATTTGCGCGTCTTGCTCGTCGAAGACAATCCTGATCATGCAGCGTTGGCCAAAAAATCGATTGAGAGTTCCAAAGACCGGAAATATTCGGTGATCCACTGCAGTTCGGTCGAAGATGCGATCGAGGTCCTGAAAAAGGGAGATAAACAGATCAACATGATTCTTTCCGATTATCACTTGCCCGGAAAAAGCGGACTCGAATTTTTAGCCTGGCTGACTTCGGAAAACATTCAAATTCCGTTTGTCATGATGACTGGAGCCGGAGATGAAAAAACGGCCGTGCGCGCAATGCAGGGCGGCGCCTACGATTATATTGTCAAAGACGATGTTTATTTAAGCGTTCTTCCGCATGTGATTGATGAGACGTTCATTAAGTATCTGGCTGAGAATGAGAAAATCCGTTATGAACGGGAAATCCGGGAAAAAAATGTCGCCTTGGAAAAGGCCAACCGGGAACTTAAAAAACTCGACCAGCTTAAATCCGATTTTATTGCTTCCGTGAGCCACGATATCAGGACTCCGCTTAATTCCATGCAGGAAAGTATCGCACTCATTTTAGAAGGCATCGTTGATGTTCGGCAAGAAAAAGGTAAGCGTGTGCTGGAAATCACCAAACGAAGCATCGGGCGCCTAACCATGATGATCAATGACCTTTTGGATTTTTCAAAACTTGAAGCCGGAAAAATGCGGCTCCATATTGAGCCGAACGATATTCAGGTTTTGATTGATGAAGTGCTCGGTTCGCTCAAAAGCCTCGCAGATAAAAAGAAAATCCAGTTCCAGTTTGAACCGCTTCAAGAATTTCAAAAAATTCCATGCGACCCGGAACGGTTGATTCAAGTCCTGACCAACTTGGTCGGTAATGCGATTAAATTTACGCCGGACAACGGGACCGTTTCGGTTTCTGTGGTGCCGGCGCTCAATGACCGTGTTCAAATTGTGGTTACAGACACGGGAATTGGAATTGCCCGGGAAGATATTGACCGCGTTTTTGACCGGTTTGAACAAGTCAAAGGCGCTACCCCGACAGACATGAAAGGGACGGGCCTGGGGCTTTCAATTTGCAAAGAATTAATTAAACTGCACAACGGCGAAATCTGGGCAGAAAGCCAACTTGGAAAAGGCAGCCGATTTATTGTTTCACTACCCATTCGTCAAACGGTAACGAAAGACAACATCTCCTTCGTGGGAGAGAGGTTAGGGACATGAACAAAGGCACCGTGTTTATTGTAGATGACGATCAAGAGCTCATTGAGCTTTTGAAAATCAGGATCGAAGCAGCAGGTTTTCACGTGTTGAGCACCTCGGAAGGAGAAGCGGCGGTTGATTTGATTCAAAAAGCGCTTCCGGATGTCGTCGTTCTCGACATTTTTCTTCCGAATGTGGACGGGCTTACCATTTTAAAGCGGCTGAAAGCGCCGATTGATATCGAGACCGGAAAGCCTTCCAGGACCAAAGATATTCCGATTGTTGTGCTGACCGGAAAAGCGCCCATGATCGAGAACATGACTCGAGTTGAAGGGGCCGTTGATTTCTTTATCAAGCCGCTCGATACGGACAAATTATTTCAACGCTTGTTTAGCTTGTTAGAGGTCCATCATGAGCGACAAAGTAAAGCAAGCTGATATTTTGCTGGTCGACGACGATCTGGATTATTTGGATTTAGCGAAAATCCGGCTTGAAACATCCGGTTACTTGGTTTCGTGTGCGAGCAACGGTGCCGAAGCGCTCAAACTTTTGGACACGGATTTTCGTCCGAAGCTGATTATTATGGACATTGAAATGCCCGATAAAAACGGACTTACGACATTGATCCATTTGAATGTGCGGCAGGCTCGCGATGTGAAAAAAGGAATCGTCCCGATCCCTGTGATTATCGCGACCGGCATTCAAAGCGATGCGGTTCAGGCGTTGATGCTGAGCCAAAATATCTCGGGCTATTTAAGGAAACCTTATTCATCCGAGGAATTGATTGAGAAAGTAAAAGCAACGATCCAATCGTGAAAGGACGTCTAAATTATGGAAGTTAGCGCTATGACAAAAAAACATCCGCGCCAAATACTTATTGTAGAAGATGATGCTGATCACGCCCTATTGATCAAAAGTGCTCTCAGTGCGTGGATTCAGCAGTATAAAATCAAAGTTGAGATGGCTGACTCCATTGAAAACGCGCTCACCAAACTAAGTAATTCCAAATTCGATCTCATTCTGACCGATTATCGCCTTCCGGACCGTACGGGCCTTGAACTCATGGCCGAAGTCCAAAACCGAAAAATGAATCTTCCTGTATTGCTGATGACCGCAATGGGGGACGAACATTTAGCGGTCAATGCCCTCAAATCCGGTTTTATTGATTACATCGTAAAAAGCGACGCTTCATTTAAGGAACTTCCCCGGATCCTCCAGGGCGCTTATGACAAATTCCTCAGCCAGGAGCGAGAAAAAAATCTTAAAGACGAATTGGCGACAAAGAACGACCAATTGGTCACGATGAACCAGAAATTAACAGAGCTTTCTATCCGGGATGAATTGACCAATCTATTCAACCACCGTTATTTTCAAGAAAAAATGGCCGAAGAATTTGCTCGCGCGTCCCGTTACCATTATCCGCTGTCCTGTTTAATGATTGATATTGATTACTTCAAATCGGTAAACGATACCTACGGCCATCCCGTCGGAGACAGAGTGTTGCGGGAATTAGGAAATTTTCTCCTGGCTCATTTAAGGCAATCGGACACAGTGGCGCGCTACGGCGGAGAAGAATTTTGCGTGCTTCTTCCGCACGTCGGATATGAAGGCGCCAGTTTGCTTGCAGACCGCATCCGGAAAAAAATCATGGATGAGAATTACAAAATTGATTCTGATACAACCTTGAAAATTACCATCAGCGTCGGCGTTTCCTCTTATCCTGAAGATCCGGTGGACCGGAAAGAAACGCTTTTGTTCTATGCAGACAAGGCCTTGTACCGGGCCAAAGGTGCCGGCCGGAACCGCACTTATGTTTACCGGGATTTCAGCAAAGAATACGCTGATCAAATGCCACAGCTCAAATTCAGCGATGAAAAAGTATTTGAATTCAGACAGCGGCTTTTTGACGTTTCGGAAATGGCCAAACGCGCTTACATTGAAGCGACACGTGCTTTGATCAATGCACTTGAATCAAAAGATCCTCACACGATGGGGCATGCCGCTCGTGTGGGTCATCATTCCTCGCTTGTGGCCAGGGAAATCGGAATGGGTGAAGATGACATCCGGATTATTGAACATGCCGGACTTCTTCACGACATCGGAAAAATTTCAATCTCGGATGAAATTCTCTTAAAGCCCGGCGCTTACACTCATGAAGAATATGAAAAAATGAAATCGCATCCGCTTCTCGGTTATCAAATTGTGAAGCCCATTAAATTTTTGTCCGAAGAAGCGTCAATTATTCTGCATCATCATGAATGGTTTAACGGAGAAGGATATCCGCACCGGCTCAAAGGAAAAGAAATTCCGATCGGCGCTAGAATCGTTTCTGTTTTGGATGCTTACGATACGATGCGCGCGGCGGGAGGCCGTTACAAGCGAACACTCAACTGTGAAGAAGCTGTCCGGGAATTGGTCGTTCATTCGGGCACGCAATTTGACCCGGAAGTGGTTTACTATTTCATTAATTTGCTGATCAAACGGGGAGATTTGGATGCTAAGGCGTATGACCGGCAAAGATTAGAAGAAGCCATTAAGAAACCTGCCGCTTAGTTTTTAATTCCGCCCAAATTTTAGTAGTCATTTCCTGACCTTCGATTATAATGTCCTACCATTAAAACTCCTTATGGGAATTGAACAATTTCCTGAGATCGAAACATTTCAAAAACTTCCCCGCAAAGTGATTGTTAAGGGGGGAAGCTCGGGCTTTGATTCAAAAGGCTCACCCGAACTTCGCGGTATTGTCATCAATAATGCGGGCCATCCGATCCGCGACATCAAAGTCTCGCTCATTTTATTCAATGAAGATGAAATTCCAGTTCTCAATAAAAGCACAAACCCCGACCCGACCGGTTTGCCCCAAGGCGCCATCGGTTCTTTTACGTTTGTTCTGGAAGATTATCATCAGGAAATTAAAAACTATTACCTCTACGCCAATTGGAAGTACGACGATTCCAATTTCTGATTCGCGATGAAACAAGAAGCGATCAACGTTTTACTCGAAGAAAAACGCACGTTTAAACCTTCCGAAACATTCCGCAAAAAAGCCTGGGTCCAGGATCCTAAAATTTATGACACGGCAGCTAAAAATCCGGAAAAATTCTGGACCGGCTTTGCCGAAGAACTCAGCTGGATCAAAAAATGGGACAAGGTCCTGGAATGGAACCCGCCCTATGCCAAATGGTTTCTCGGCGGGAAATTAAATATTTCCGTTAATTGTGTCGACCGCTGGGCGAAATCAGTCCACCGGAACAAAGCCGCTTTGATTTGGGAAGGCGAGCCGGGCGAAGAGCGGACTCTGACTTATTGGGACCTCTACCGCGAAGTGAATAAATTCGCGAGCGCCTTAAAAAAACTCGGAATTAAAAAAGGCGACCGGATTGCGATTTATCTTCCGATGATTCCCGAAGCCGCGATCGCAATGCTCGCCTGTGCCAGAATTGGCGCGGTCCACAGTGTTGTATTTGGCGGATTCAGCGCTGAGTCCCTTCGCGACCGGATTAATGATGCTCAAGCGAAATTATTAATTACGGCTGATGGCGGCTACCGGCGCGGAAAAATGATTGCACTGAAGCGCGAAGCGGACATCGCCTTGCAGGGAACTCCGTCCATTCAACATGTTGTCATCGTTAAACGCGGCAGCGATTTTCCGCATGAAATTAAAGAAGGCCGTGACCATTGGTGGCACCGGCTCATGCAGCAAGCGGACCCGTACTGCGAACCGGAAGCGATGGATTCAGAAGACATGCTGTTTACGTTATATACGTCCGGCACAACCGGAAAACCAAAAGGAATTGTGCATACGACCGGCGGATATTTGACCGGCGTTTATGCGACCACAAAATGGGTCTTTGATTTAAAACCCGAGGATGTTTATTGGTGTACGGCCGATGTGGGCTGGGTGACCGGACACAGTTATGTGGTTTACGGCCCGCTTGCCAACGGAGCCACCGTCTTCATGTATGAAGGCGCACCCGATTGGCCGGATAAGGACCGGTTCTGGCAGCTGATTGAAAAATATGGTGTTACGATTTTTTACACAGCGCCCACCGCGATCCGTGCCTTCATGAAATGGGGGACCGAATGGCCGGCCAAACATGATCTTTCCAGTCTGAGGCTTCTCGGTTCCGTCGGAGAACCGATTAATCCGGAAGCTTGGATTTGGTATCAAGAACATATCGGACGAAAGAATTGTCCGGTTGTGGATACTTGGTGGCAAACAGAAACCGGAATGATTTTAATTACCCCACTTCCCGGAATTACAACGCTCAAACCCGGTTCCGCAACCAAACCGTTTCCGGGAATCGAAGCCTGCATTTTGAATGAACAGGGTGAAAAAAGCGAAGTCGGCGGCGGTTATTTGGCCATCACAAAACCTTGGCCTGCGATGCTCCGCGGCATTTACGGCGATCCGGAACGATTTGTAAAACAATATTGGTCTAAATGGCCGAATATTTATTTTCCTGGCGATGGCGCGAAGCTGGATGATGACGGCGATTTCTGGCTGCTTGGAAGAGTGGACGATGTGTTAAATGTGGCCGGTCACCGAATTGGAACGATGGAAGTGGAAAGCGCTTTAGTCGATCATCCGCGAGTTGCCGAGGCGGCTGTCGTCGGAAAGAAACATGAAATCAAAGGCGAAGCATTGGTCGCGTTTGTGACGCTAAAATTAAATTCCGGAACCGATGCAAAATCTTCACCGGCGTTAGTTCAGGAGTTAAAAGAACACGTGGCCAAAAAAATCGGCGCCATTGCGCGGCCCGATGATATTATTTTTTCAGCCGATCTTCCGAAGACTCGTTCCGGAAAAATCATGCGCCGCCTGCTTAAAAATATCGCCGAAGGAAAAGTGCTCGGCGATACCACCACGCTTGCCGATCCCGAAGTGATCAATCGTTTAAAGCAGCAATACGAAGAAGAAGGTTAAATCCTTGCCGCTTTCCGAAAAGTTATTTCAAAAAGCCCAGTTGCTGATTCCCGGCGGTGTTAATTCTCCGGTCCGAGCATTCCGCGCTGTAGGCGGTGCGCCTAAATTTATCAAACAGGGAAAAGGCCCGTTTCTTTGGGATGCGGACGGGAAGCGGTATACCGATTTCGTAATGTCCTGGGGGCCGCTCATCTTCGGACATGCCGATCCTCAAATCGTAAAAGCAATTTCAGACCAAGCTAAAAAAGGGACCAGTTTCGGCGCGCCCACCGAAAAAGAAGTTGAACTTGCCGAGTTGATCCAGAGCGCATTTCCTTCCATTGAAAAAGTGCGGCTGGTATCTTCAGGTACGGAAGCGGTCATGAGCGCCATTCGGTTGGCACGAGGCGCCACCGGCCGGAAGAAAATTTTAAAGTGCGATGGCTGTTATCACGGCCATGCGGATTCATTGTTAATTAAAGCCGGCTCCGGCGGCGCGACATTCGGCATCCCCAATTCTGCCGGCGTTCCGGAAGAATTAGCGCAGCTGACGATTTCAATTCCGTTTAATGACCTTGGAATTTTGGAGCAAACTTTTAAAAAATTCGGGACCGAAATTGCTTGTTTTATTTTGGAACCGGTACCGGCTAATATGGGCGTGGTTTTGCCGAAGCCCGGTTATTTGAAAAAAGTCCGGGAACTGACCAAACAGTACGGCATCATTTTAATTTTTGATGAAGTGATTACCGGCTTCCGGCTTGCCTTCGGCGGAGCGCAGGAACTGTTCGACATTCAAGCGGATTTGACTTGTCTCGGAAAAATTGTCGGCGGCGGTCTTCCGATTGGGGCTTTCGGCGGCAAAAGCAGATTGATGGATCAGCTTGCACCAATCGGAAAAGTGTATCAAGCCGGAACGCTTTCGGGAAATCCGGTGGCCACCTCGGCGGGCATCGTGACCCTGAAACGCCTTACGAAGAAAACAATTTACCGCCAGCTCCAAAAACAAACCGATTTTCTTTTGAGTCCGGTCGAATCTGAAATGAGGAAACGCAAATATCCCGTTACGCTCAACCGGATTGGTTCTTGCTTCACGCTTTTTTTTACGCCGGAAGCCGTTTATGATTTTGATTCCGCAAATTCATCCGATCCGAAACAGTACGCGAAGTTTTTTCATTTTTTGCTGAACTGGGGAATTTATTTCGCTCCGTCCCAGTTCGAAGCCAATTTCATTTCAACCGCGCACAAGACGCCGCATTTAAAAACTGCACGCTCGGTTATTTGCGATGCTTTAAACATGCTATAATCCGCTATGTCACAAGAAAAAGAACCATCCTCAGTTTCTCTGATCAAAAAATTTTTTGAACTCAATCCGACTGATGCGGCGCACAGTCTTGAGACGCTCAATGCTGAAGAAGCCGTTTCCATTTTGGAATCGGTGTCCGCTGAATCTGCTTCCAAGGCATTTAATGCTTTAGATCCCCGTTTCGCCGCAGATCTCATTCTCCGCCTTGACGACCAAGCTGCCGCCAATATTCTGGGCCGCATGAATGTCACGCGCGCGGCGGAATTGATTTTGAGCATCCAACGCCGTGAAGACCGGGAAAAATTACTGGAACGCGGAGATCCTTCCCAGGCCGACCAAATCCGCAAACTGATTAGTTATCCGGAAGATACGGCCGGGCGTATTATGACGCCCAATTTTCTGTCATTTCACGAAGACACCAAAGTCGGCGAAGCTATTTTGGTCTTACGTTCGATTGCTCAAAAGGCGCCGCTTAATTATGTGTATGTGACGGACAATGAAAACCGGCTCAAGGGCGTGCTCAACATGCGAGATCTTCTCTTGGCTGATCCCGGCACAAAACTTTCTGCCGTGATGCTTCAGGATGTATTTCGGGTTGAAGCGGCGATGGACCGGGAACAAGTCATTCAGGAAGTGAAAGGCCGGTCATTTCTTTCTGTTCCGGTAGTGGACAAAAACGGCCATTTACTCGGCGTGATCAGAACGAATGAATTGTTGACCTCGGCCCAAGAAGAAGCGACCGAAGACATACAAAAAATGTTTGGTGCCGGCGGCGATGAACATGTTTCTTCCACCATTTCTTTTTCGATTAAAAAGCGGCTTCTTTGGCTCAACATTAATTTGGTGACGGCTTTTTTAGCTTCATCAGTCATTGCCGTTTTTGAAGATGTGATTGCCAAAATTACAATTTTGGCGGTTTTTCTTCCGATCGTCGCGTCGCAAGGCGGCAATACGGGCGCTCAATCGCTGGCAGTCGTCATTCGAGGTCTTGTCCTTCGCGAAGTAGAACCTAAGCTTGCGAAAAAAGTAATTCTTAAGGAAGGGATTCTCGGCCTTATTAATGGAGTGATTGTCGGAACTTTATCGGGTCTGGTGGCTTGGCTCTGGAACCGAAATATTTTTTTAGGGGTTGTGATTACCTTGGCCATGATTGTGAATATGGTTGCCGCCGGAGTTTCGGGCGCTGCGATTCCGATTTTTATGAAGGCCATGGGAAAAGATCCTGCCCAATCTTCCAACATTATTTTGACAACGGTCACAGACTGCGTTGGATTTTTCGCTTTTTTAAGTTTAGCCGTTGCTTTTCGTCGTTACCTAAGTTAATATCCTGCCTATATTTACGTCATTCTAGACTTACCCCATCATTTTCGAGTATACTAAACATTCTATGGAACATCAGGAAACCATTATCAGACGCGGGTTTGGGTTAAAACAAGAAATCCTGCCACTCTTAGAAGCAAGCTATCACAGTCCTCTGATTGAACGCATTAAAGCGTCGCAATATGAACTGTCCATTGGCGATCTCACCATTTGTCTCGCCCAGGAATTTGGTTTTTGCTACGGCGTTGATCGGGCGGTTGATCTCGCTTATGAAACCAGAAAACGTTTTCCGGACCGGAAAATTTATCTGACGAGTGAAATTATTCATAATCCCCGGGTCAACAGCAAACTCCGCGAACTCGGAATCGAATTTTTAAAGGGAAACGAAAAATCTTCATCTACATTTGATTCAATTACCAAAGAAGACGTTGTTTTAATTCCCGCCTTTGGCACGCCGACTCCGGAACTTGATCTGCTTAAGTCCAAGGGTTGTGTTCTCGTGGATACGACTTGCGGTTCGGTTGTGGCGGTTTGGAGACGGGTCGAGCGGTATGCTCAAGACGGATACACCGCCATTATTCATGGAAAATTTGACCATGAAGAAACTCAAGCCACCAGTTCGCGCGCCACGCAATATCCGAACGGAAAATTTTTAGTCGTCCGCGACAAAGAACAGACCCAAAAAGTTCGTGATTTTATTTTGGGAAAATTAAACAAAGAAGAATTTTTGAGTGAATTCTCAGAAACCGCATCGCCCGGCTTTGATCCGGAAACAGATTTGGTCCGGGCCGGCTGCGCCAATCAAACGACAATGCTGTCGAGTGAATCCCTTGAAATTGCCGAGATGGTCCAGTCCGCCATGAAAGAACGCTACGGCGAAAGTGAGATCCTCAACCATTTCCGCCATTTCGATACCATTTGCAGTGCGACCCAAGACCGTCAAGACGCCATTTTGAAGTTGGCCGGTTCGGGCGTCGACCTCATGATTGTGGTGGGCGGCTATAACTCAAGTAATACTGGCCATTTGTGTGAAATTTCGCTACAATTCTGTCCCGCTTTTCACGTTCGGGACGCGGATGAAATCCTCTCCAAAGAGGAAATCCGCCATAAACCTGCGGGAAAACCGGATGCGGTTTTGACAAGCAATTGGCTGCCGCAGGGGAAATTACGCATCGGCGTAACGGCCGGCGCTTCGACGCCGAACCGGGTCATTGAGGAAGTCATTCTAAAAATCATTTCCTGTTCAGGTCTGTCTTTGGAAAAAGACCTGGTACAGGCGAAATCGTAAGCTTTTCCGAACCTTCGCATTAATCATCGAAAAGCAACCGAAGGCGATAGGTGTCTCATGAAATTAAAAGACATACTGGCGAAAAAGGGAAAAGAAGTTTGGACGGTTAAATCCAACCAGTCAATTCAGCAAGCCCTTGAAGTTTTGGTTTCCAAAAAAATCGGTTCACTGGTGGTATTGGATGACAATGGCCGGATTGCGGGAATTATTTCCGAGCGCGATGTTGTTCAGGGCGTTCATATTCACCCGCGAGAATTGATTGATCTTCCGGTGAGTAAATTCATGACGAAAAAAGTAATTATCGGTTCTCCGGACGACGACACCAGTTACATTATGGGCATCATGACCAAAAGCAGAGTCAGACATATTCCGGTCGTGCGGGACGGCAAACTCGAAGGGATTGTTTCGATCGGAGACGTGGTCAAGTCCGTGATTGACGAATCGCATTATGAAATTCAGAATTTAAAAGAATACATTTACGGGCAAGGTCCGCAATGAAAATCAATAAGCAAGAAATGCCTCCGGCCCTACGGGCCGATAGACCCGGCGGGAAAAAGCAGGGTCTCTACGATCCTCAATATGAACACGATTCCTGCGGCGTGGGTTTTGTCGCGCACATCAAAGGCAAAAAGTCTCACTCAATCATTAAGCAGGCGCTCACAGTACTGAACAATCTCCGTCACCGCGGCGCTTGTGGCTGTGAAGCAAATACCGGAGACGGCGCCGGAATTCTTCTGCAAATTCCTCATACTTTTCTCGAACAGGCAACCGCCAAAGAAGGATTTAAACTTCCCGAACCGAAACAATACGGCGTCGGGATGGTTTATCTTTCACCGAACGCTGACGAGCGTAAAAATGCGGAGAAAATGTTTGAGCAGATTATTAAGGAAGAAGGCCAGACCTTTCTTGGCTGGAGAACTGTCCCGACCGACAATAGCTCGCTCGGCGCTTCTGCGAAGGCGTCTGAACCCGTTGTCCGCCAAATTTTCATCGCACGAAACCCGAAACTCACGGATGATTTCGCTTTTGAGCGAAAATTATATGTGATCCGCCGCCGCGCCGAAAACGCAATCCGGTTTTCAAATGTAAAAGGCGGAAAATATTTCTACGTCTTAAGTATTTCCTACAAAACGATTATCTACAAAGGCATGCTGATGTCCGAGCAAGTCGAGCCATATTTTCCGGATTTGATGAATCCGGCGGCAGAAAGCGCACTCGCGCTTGTTCATTCGCGTTTTAGCACGAACACATTTCCAAGCTGGGAACGCGCCCATCCGTACCGCTATATTGCGCACAACGGAGAGATTAACACGCTCCGCGGCAACGTGAATTGGATGCACGCACGTCAGTCCATGTGCGAGTCCGACCTCTTCGGCGCCGACATCAAAAAAATTATGCCGGTGATCGATCAAGAGGGAAGTGATTCGGCCATGTTTGACAACTGTCTTGAATTTTTGGTGCTGGGCGGACGTTCGCTTCCGCATGCCGTGATGATGATGATTCCGGAACCTTGGTCGAACCACGAAAGCATGAGCGATGAGAAAAAAGCCTTCTATGAATATCACGCTTCATTAATGGAGCCTTGGGATGGTCCGGCATCGATTGCATTCACCGACGGCATCAGAATTGGTGCCGTGCTTGACCGCAACGGTCTTCGCCCTTCGCGTTATTACGTGACCAAAGACGATTTGGTGGTGATGGCTTCAGAAGTCGGCGTGCTGGATATTGCGCCGGAACAAATTCTTCAAAAAGGACGCCTTCAGCCAGGCAGAATGTTTTTAATTGATACTGAAGAAGGCCGGATTATCGCGGATGAAGAACTCAAAAATAAAATGGCCGCCGAACATCCATACCGGACCTGGCTCAATGAAAATCTCATTTCACTTGAAAAATTACCGGAAGCGCCGCACGTTCATGAACCGGATCACAAAACCGTGATCTTAAGACAGCAGGCCTTTGGTTATACCTTTGAAGACCTTCGAATTATTATGGCCCCGATGGGAAAAGACGGCGTTGAACCGGTGGGTTCCATGGGAACCGACACGCCGCTGGCTGTTTTATCAAACCGTTCTCAGCTTCTTTATAATTATTTCAAACAGTTTTTTTCGCAAGTGACCAATCCGCCGATTGACTGTAC
>OBEQ012483131.1_pt1 | contig 37986 bp, 33 predicted proteins | sample 1670901 | NCBI WGS metagenome assembly OBEQ01 (sample SAMEA104232315, study PRJEB22302) | groundwater metagenome | biome: forest; feature: aquifer; material: groundwater | place: USA | collected 2011-08-07 | depth 5.4 m | reverse complement strand
GACAAACGGACCTCTGGTGTCTCAGTTGTGCCGCCAGGCGCAAACGCTGGGTAGCCATGTTCGGTCGGGATAAGCGCTGAACGCATATAAGCGCCAAGCCCACCCGAAGATTAGGATTCCCGAGCCGTAAGGCTCCTGAAGGCCCCTGGCAGACTACCAGGTTGATAGGCCGGAGGTGTAAGAGGGGCGACCCTTTGAGCTGACCGGTACTAATAGGCCGTGCGGCTTGACCATCTTTTTTCTCCTTGGCATGCGGTGTGCTTGAACCTGTGCAGTTGTTGATCTTTTGACTTCCGGATTTTAACTTTCCGGGCGCTCATACCGCGGGGGCCACACCCGTTCCCATTCCGAATACGGTCGTTAAGCCCCGCAGGGCCGATGGTACTTGGCTGGCAACGGCCTGGGAGAGTAGGTCGGCGCCCGGTTTACTTTGAGAAAGTTGCGCCCGCTGGGGGTTACCTCAGCGGGCGTTTTCACTTCACGAAATTAGTAAACATGAAATCTGGTTCTGACTATTGACAAACAGGTTGGCTATCGGCCAGACTAGCTAGACACCCTTAGAAAAGCAACCGGATGGGGGCGCCTCAGCGGTTTTTCTTTTGGGTGGTTGTTTGACCGATTAAAAAAGGAGAAGGATAATGCCGAAAGTCAGCCAGCCGTTGGGTGCCATGCTCGTCGAAGCGGGGGTGATTACTTCCCTGGACCTCAAGGTCGCTCTGGAATCGCAGAAGCACGTCCCCGTCCTGCTCGGAGTTACGTTGGTGGACTTAGGAATCGCCACGGAAGACCAGATCCTGCCGATTCTGGCACTCCAGCTGAACCGCATTGACGTCCATCTGGCCGCTAAGGGGGAGGAGCCCTCCTCCGTTTCCGAAGCCCTTCAGCAAATTTTGAGAACGGCCGTCGAGGCGGGCGCCACCGACATCCATTTGGAGCCGTATTCCGCGGCGGAAGTGAAGGTGCGCGTGAGGATTGACGGGATCCTTCGGGAGATGCAGATTCCCCGCGTCATTCACGAGCAGTTCCCTGCGACGGTCTCCCGTGTGAAGATCATGGCAAGTCTGGACATCGCCGAGAAGCGGATGCCTCAGGAAGGCCGGACCACGATCCATTCCGGAGGCCGGGAAATGGATTTGAGGATCTCCATTCTGCCCACGCGCCATGGGGAGAGCGTGGTGATCCGCGTCTTGCAGTCCGAAATCCCGTTGGGGCTCTCCGGCCTGGGGATGGACGCGGAGGCGACGGAATGCCTGGAGCATCTGCTGACGCGCCGGTCCGGGCTGATTCTCGTGACCGGCCCGACGGGGTGCGGGAAAACGACTACCCTCTACGCCTGCCTGGACAAGCTCAACGACTCCACCAAGAAAATCGTGACGATCGAAGACCCGGTCGAGTACACCTTGCCGGGGGCAATGCAGATGCAGGTGATGCCGCAGATCGACCTGACCTTCAGCCGGCTGTTGAAGACGGTGCTGCGGCACGATCCGAACGTGATCATGGTGGGGGAGATCCGGGACATGGAGACCGCGGAGGTCGCGATCCGGACCGCGCTCACGGGCCACATCGTACTTTCCACGCTGCACACGAACGACGCCTGCTCCACCATCACGCGGCTCCAGGAGATGGGGGGGGAGCCGTACCTGATCTCCTCCAGTCTGACCTGCTCGATCGCGCAGCGCCTCGTGCGGACCATCTGCTCCCGCTGCCAGGGGAAGCGCTGTGTTGCCTGCCTTGGCCTGGGGCTCAAAGGGCGGACCGGGATTTTTGAGGTCATGGTCATGGACGATGAAATCCGGGCGAAGACCCTCAAACAGGCTTCCGTGGAAGAGATACGCCAATACGCCCGAAAGCGCGGTATGGGCACCCTATTTGAAGACGGGACGCGCAAGGTCAAAGCCGGGCTCACGACGCTGGAAGAGCTGGAGCGGGCCATCCACCACGACGAACTGTCCTAAGCAACGGCGCATAGGGGTCAGTCTCTCTTTTGGGGCTGGCCCCTTTTTTGATTTTTGGTATACTAATTTCTACCATGTCCGGACACTCCAAGTGGGCGACCATCAAGAACAAGAAGGGGGCCGCCGACGCCAAGCGGGGCCAGCTCTTCACGAAGCTCATCAAGGAGATCACCGCCGCGGTCCGTGTCGGCGGCGGCTCCGTGGATGGTAATCCCCGCCTGCGTCTGGCGCTTGCCAAGGCGAAAGAAGGCAACATGCCCAAGGACAACATCGAGCGGGCGATCAAAAAGGGGACCGGGGAGCTGCCGGGCATCTCGTACGAAGAGGTGATGTACGAGGGATACGCGCCGGGAGGCGTGGCCATGCTCGTCGAGGCCTTGACCGACAACAAGAACCGGACGACCGCCGAGATCCGGAACATCTTCACGAAGCATGGCGGGAATATAGCCGGGGCCGGTTCCACCGCCTGGATCTTCCATAAGAAGGGGTACATCCTCGTCGACAAGACGAAAGCGGATGAAGAGAGGCTAATGGAGGCGGCGCTGGGCGCGGGGGCTGAAGATTTGAAGACGGAGGGGTTGGCCTTCGAGGTGATCACTGCGGTGAAAGACTTCGACACGGTGAAGGAAGCGCTCGCCAAGGCGGGGATCCCGGCCCAGTCTGCGGAGCTGACGATGATCCCCGATTCGACCGTGCCGGTCAAGGACGAGGGATCGGCCAGGAAGGTCCTCAACTTCGTGGAGGCGCTGGAGGAACACGATGATGTCAACCACGCCTACGCTAACTTCGACATCCCTGACGAAATCCTTTCGGCCGCCGCGGCCGGTTAGTGCGAGAGCCTTGCGGATCCTGGGAGTGGACCCCGGCCTGGAACGGACCGGCTACGGAGTGATCGAGCTTCACAACGGCTCCGGCGCCCGTCTAGTGGAGGCGGGGCTGATCCGGACAAGCCGAACGGAAACCCTGCCCCGCCGGTTGGCGATGGTGGCGCAAGGGTTGAAGGCGCTCATCGGCCAGCACAAGCCGGACATCATGGCGGTGGAAGATCTCTATAGCTACTACAAAACCCCGAAACCAGCCATCCTGATGGGACACGTGCGCGGCGTGGTGCTGGGCACGGCAGCGCTGACGGACATTCCCGTATTCAGCTATCTTCCGACGCGGATCAAGCAGGCGGTGGTCGGGCAGGGGCACGCCTCCAAGGCACAGGTGGCCCGGTTGGTGCAGATGCGGTTGAATCTCAAGGAATCGCAAGTCCCCGCGGATGTCACCGATGCGCTGGCGGCTGCCCTCTGCCACGCGGATACTTTGAGGAAAAGATGATTTCGAGGCTCTACGGAACATTGGTGGACAGGCGCGAGAACGCCGTGCTGCTGGAAACCAACGGCATCACCTATGAGGTGTTCATTCCAGTCTCCATTCTGCGCACACTGGAGCGGCACATGGAGCCGGACGGGCGGATCCGGCTGGTGACGTACCACTACCATCATGTGGAACCTTCCCGGGCGGTGCCGATCCTGATTGGGTTCATCAACGAAATTGAGCGGGAGTTCTTCGAGCGGTTCATCACGGTTTCCGGCATCGGCCCGAAGGCGGCCGTCCGGGCGTTGAAGCAGCCGATCCCCTTGATCGCGCGCGCGATCGATGACGGCAACCTGGAGGTGCTGCGTTCTCTGCCGGGCATCGGCCCTCAGCGCGCCAAGGAGATCATCGCTAAGCTGCAGGGCAAGGTGGGCAAGTTCGCGCTGATGCCGGACGCCGATGGCACGGTGCAGGCTGCCGGCTTGCGGGCGCCGGATGCCACGGCCGAGGCGCTGGAGGTGCTGATTCAACTGCAGTACAAGCGGCCGGAGGCGCAGGTGATGATCAAGAGCGCGATGGGCCGCAACCCCGGCCTCTCCTCCGCAGAAGAAATCCTCAACGAGGTTTACAAACAGAGGGCCAAGAACGGTGAGTGAAGAAATTTCGGAGGAATTGCCCAAGGGTGTTCGGGAAATCCTGCTGACGCAGCAGGAGACCGACGAAGACCGGGTCATGAACCTTTCGCTCCGGCCGCAGAAGCTGGAGGAGTTCATCGGGCAGGTGCAGTTGGTGGAAAACCTGAAGGTCGCGATCCAGGCGGCCAAGCAGAGGAATGAACCTCTGGAGCACCTGCTGTTCAGCGGGCCGCAGGGGCTGGGGAAGACGACCCTGGCCAATATCATCGCCCGCGAAATGGGGACTAAGCTCACCGCCACTTCCGGGCCGGCGATCGAGCGGGCCGGAGACCTGATCGGCATTCTCACCAACCTGGGCGAAGGGGATATCCTGTTCATCGATGAGATCCACCGGCTCTCGAAGGTGGTCGAGGAGTTCCTTTACCCGGCGATGGAGCAGTCGCAGATCGACTTCGTGATCGACAAGGGACCGTACGCCAAAACGATCAAATTCAACTTAAAGCGGTTCACGCTGGTGGGGGCCACGACCCGGTCGGGGCTGCTCACGTCCCCGCTGCGGGCGCGGTTCGGATTGGCCTATCACCTGAACTTCTATGAAACGACAGACCTGATCCGGATCCTCGAACGATCCGCCGGGCTGCTGGGGGTGGGGATGGACCGGGCGGGCGCGGAGGGGATCGCGGGCCGCGCGCGGGGCACGCCCCGCGTCGCCAACCGGCTGCTGCGGCGGGTGCGGGACTACGCGCAGGTGAAAGGGGACGGCCGCGTGACGAAAGAATCCGCCGGGGCGGCTCTCACCGCGCAGGGGATCGACGCGCTGGGGCTGGACGAGGTGGACCGTCGCATGTTGAAAACCATCTTCCTGAATTACAACGGCGGGCCGGTCGGGCTCGAAGCGCTGGCCGCGACGCTCAACGAAGAGGTGGACACGCTGGAGGACGTCGTCGAGCCGTATCTGCTGAAGGCCGGGCTGCTGCGCCGGACGCCGCGCGGCCGGGAGGCGACGCTGGCCGCCAAGGAACACCTCGGCTTCCAACCCAAAAGCCTGTTCTGATGCCGCTCGGCAGGCTGCTGATCCTCGCCGGTCTTTTTCTCGTTGTTTTGGGAGCGCTCATCACCATCAGCCCGAGAATCTATTTTCCACTCGGCCGTCTGCCAGGAGACATTTTGATCCGGAAGGAAAATTTCACCTTCTCGTTTCCGATCGTCACCTGCCTGATCGTGAGTCTCCTGTTGACGCTGTTGCTCAACTTCTTCTTCCGAAGATGAAATCAATTGTAATAGCGGGGATGATGGCGGTTCTTTCACTGCCGTCTGCTCTCGCGGCGGAAGAGACGGCGGTCCGCGTTGCCATCCTCCGGGAAGTTCCCAGCATCCGCCTGACAGTTCTAGCTCCCTGCCGCCTGATCGATCTGAAAAAAGGAACCGTGCTTGCGGAATGGCCGCGGCTTGCCTGGCAGGAAGTCACCGCAAACGAATCCGGAGGATTGAAGATCGGGCAGACGGCCGTCCCATCGAACGCCGTCGTGCTGGAGCCCGCCAACGGCGCTGTCTTCATGGTCAACGCCAGGCCGTACCGGGGCAACTTAATCTTGCGGCGAACGCCCAAAGGACAGTTGCTGGTGGTGGACCGGCTGGATTTGGAGGAATACCTCGTTGGGGCGCTGACCAGCGAGGTCAGCGCCGGCTGGCCGATGGAGGCGCTGAAAGCGCACGCGGTGGTTTCCCGCACGATGACAGCGCACCGGATCTGGATCCGGAAGAATCAGGAATTCGACATGACGGCGGATGTGAGCACACATCTATACCATGGGGTCGCGGCCGAACGGGGCAGAACCCGCGAGGCTGTGGAGGCCACGCGTGGGCAGGTGCTTGCCTACGGCGGAGAGCTTTTTTCCGCCACCTTCCATGCCAACTGCGGCGGGCATACGGAGAACGTCGCCGAACTGTGGGAGGTCAAGCAGCAGATCCCTCCGCTTAAAGGAGTGCCGGATCCTCACTGCAAGAACCTCAAGCATTACCGCTGGAGTCAAGAGATCAGCGCCGAGGAATTCAAACGGCTCCTTGGAGCCGAGGCGGCGCCGGCGGGTGAGATTCAAGCGGCGGAGATTGTTGACCGGAACGAGTCAGGCCGGGTCCGCTCCATCCGGTTGATCGGAAGCAAAGGTACGGTAAGGCTCACCGGTAGGCGATTCCGGGAACTCCTCGGAGCCAACCGCCTGCGCAGCTTGAATTTCACGATTCAGATCCAGCCGGGCAAAGTCTCTCTTGATGGTTTCGGATGGGGCCACGGGGTGGGGTTGTGCCAGTGGGGGGCTTTCGGCATGGCCCGCAACGGCTGCGGGATGGATGAAATCCTATCATTCTATTTCCCACAGGCCAAACGCCGGGGTCTCAAAGGCCTTCCCGGGTTCAATTAGTAGTAATGAAATTTAATTTAAAGTCTTGAAATCGCTCCTCCGGGTGGGTATACTTATCTTATCTCCAGCTAAAATGATGAGGAAACTTGCTTTTCTGCCCCGATTTTTTGCGCTTTTCCTAGCGTTGAGCCTCGCTCTGCCCGGTCCTGTCTCTGCTCTGCGTAACGAGCAACCGATCAACGCCGGCATGGAGGAGAAACTCGCGCAAGCGCTCGGCCGCCCCGCCGCCAGGGCGGAGGAGAGTGGCGAGATTTCAGTTCCCGCTAAGGATGGTCCGATTTTTCCGGACGAGCCGATCAGCAAAGGCGAAGTGATCGAGCTTCCTACCCAAGGGCCCGGGAATCGTTTGGTTCTCAGGGCTGGAGGAAAAACCTATTGGACTTGGGTCAACGCGCAGAGACCGAGTTTTAATCACGACACCGGCCTTTGGGACGCGCTGGTCGATCTCCGGTTCATGGGAATTCAACCCATTCAGGATAAGGAGGCGCTGGCGTTAAGAAACGTCTTGGAGTTTCGCGTCGTCAATGCCGACCAGGAAAGCCGTTATTCGGAGTGGCAGCCATTGGTTCGCCTTACGGAATTGGGTGTGTCGTTTCCGGACGGAGAACAGACCGCGCATCATCTGGCGGCGGCGTTTGATTTGAAGGGATGGTGGAATTTCGGAACACCCGGCGCGATGGGTCCAGGCCCGGCGAGAATTTACATCGAAGCGAGAGAAAAGAAACCCACTGTTCCAGCTCTGCCCACAGCCAATGCTTCCATTCCTCTGTTTGCGCTAGAGCAGACTGGCATGGAGGAGCGAATCATCCCCTTGGAGGAGATCCGGCGCGATTCCAATCTCCGGCGTTTCTTCCGGACTGACCGGCCGCTTGGCATGGAGATCGGCCCGGGCGACGGCGCCCCGCTCTATTTCAGGGCCGCGAAGGGGGAAGGGGCTGGGCTCAACATGCTTGCCGTGGAATACCCGTCGCCGACGGCGGCTCTCGATTTGGCCAACGGGAAAATGGGCGACCGCCGCCTGGAGGAATACCCCACCAACGTGAAGTTCGTCATCGCGAAGATCCAAGATCTGCTGGCTGTTCTGCCCGGCTCCGCCCGCCACTTCCGCCGGATCTTCATCGATTTCCCCTCCTCCACCGATGATTACCTCGGCGTGGATGAAGAGACACCCGTGCTGACGGAACTGATGCGGTCCTTGGAGCCCGGAGGCCAGCTCGTGATCCGGACCGAATCGAGGCGGGTGCTCGACCGGGTCGAGGAAGCCGCGCGGGAGATCGGCAGCCCTCCGGGGTCATTGTCCGTCGAAACACTCAATGTCCGGAAGGATGAGATCGCCAAACGGAGCAGTTGGGGGTTCCGGTACCGGAGGCCGGGAGGAGGCCCTCCCTGGATCATCGTTTATACGCGCCCCGCCGCCGGGACGGAGGAGGAAACCGTACCTGCCGAAAGGATTCCAGTAATCGATCTGGGCACCTACCAGTTGATCGGAGCTGGAAAGCAAAGCTTCATCTACCAGTCTCCGGATAAAAAGACCGTAGTCCGCAGATTCCGAATTCAAGGGGTTGAAAATCGGCATGTGCAGGCCTACGAAAGGATTATCAATGGTCTTCCGGATGAAATGAAAGGTGTCCGCATCCCGAGGGTCCAGCTGGTTCGGATGAAGGGCTACCCGCCTGGCGCCGATTTGGCCGTGCAGACAGAGTTTGTCGAGGGTTATACACTGGCGGATCTCTGGAACCCCCAGCGTTTAAGAGAGCCAGCGGACTGGGCACGGAACTTTTCGGAGCGCGCCCAATTCACGAATAGCATCGAGCCGTTCTTGGATTGGTTAGACAGGGAAACAAGCGGGTTGGCAGACCGGCATTACATGTCCGATGTGCCGGGCGCTGCCTTCGATCTCAACAGCACTTTGGGAAATTTCATGGTCAGCAAGACACTGGAGGGTTTCCAACTCATCGGCATTGATCTTCTCAACATAGCAAATTTGAAAGAGAAACTTTCCCAGGGATCCGTTCGTTTCGCCGCCGGGGCGGAGGAAGCGGACGCCGGGCTTCCACGAACGGCTGAACTTGTGGGTCCGAACGAGGTTGCTCAAGGGCAGGTCACGTTTACAGACCCCAGCGGGCCCTCTCGTGTCTTTAAGGTTGCCACGGAGCTGATCCGGCAGGATAACATTGGGCTGGGAACCGCCGATCTGCGTTTGTACGAAAACTCCAAACCGGTCGGGTACGTCCGGTACGGGCTGGGACGTCTCTCCATCGAAGGCATCTACATCGAGCCGGAGTACCGGAATCAAGGATTAAGCTCGGTCCTGTTCGTCACTTTCTTGCGGGCTTTCGAGGCGGGGCTTCTTCCGGAGAAGATGACCGGCGGATTTTTTTCTGCGCATTCCTTCAGCGCCTACGCCCGGCAACCGTTGTCCGCCCTGCTGTTCAAGCATTTCGGATTTGAGGGACATCGCTTGTATGGTCCCGCTGCCGGCTTGGCCTTCGAAATCGTGGTGGGTCAGCCTTTGCAGCCGGGTGGATCCATCCCGATCCGTGCCGCAAAAGAAGAATCCGAGGATAAGTGGCGAAAACGACAGGAGCAGATGCGGCAAATGGTCCGCTCCAGCAAAGATTGGAAAGGGCTGGAGGTGGTGGATCAGTCCCTGGATGGCGAACCAGTGCTGGTCTACGCGGAGTACAGCATTCCGGATGAAAACGACGGCGTTCTCCGCCAGCGGATCAATGATCCTCGGGTGAAGACCCCCGAATCATGGAAAAAAGCCGGTACGGAAGAGGGGGAACCCGCTGTGTATCAGGGCGGGCGGGAGCTGCTGAGCAAATTGAATTTCGAGCTTAATGAAGCGGTGGACGACGCGCTGTTGGAATGGATCCGAGAGGAAACGGGGCCGGTCACAGTGGTCAGTGTATTCTTATACAACGAAGCAACCGCTGTTTCCCGCCGGGCCAGCTTCACTATTTCTTTGCAGACACTCCAAGAGGCGCGGCCGGAGAGCTGGTTTCTCGACATCAATAGAGGATTAGATGAGATCGGTGCTCAATCCGGTTTCTGGTCCATCCGGCCGGCAGTGTCCACTTACCAGGGAAACCCCGCGATCTCCTTTCATCTCACGCCGGCCGCTGATCCCGCGTCAGGGCGCGCCGCCGCGGCGGAGGAGATCCTTCGATTTGCCCAGAGATTCTTCCCCCAGCGGTACCGGAAAGAGTGGGAACTTGGAAATGACCAAACAAAGCCTGCATTCCTCACCGAAATGGAAAAAGAGCTCCGCGACCGGCAGATCGCCTCAGTGGCGCGTGATCACGGCGCGCTGACTCTGCACGGGGTAGCGAAATCTGTTCCCGGGGACAATTCACTGCTAAAAGAAGAGGTTGCTCAGGGGGATTCTTGGAAGGCAAAATATTGGATCGTTCCGGCCTACCGGCCCACTCTTTCCGCTTTTCATGTCCGGAAGGATGATCCCAAGAACTGGGCCTGGTCGCCGTATGGATTTATCCTGAACGGCGGGATCATTTCCCTGAGCAAGCCGCGGGATTTGCCCACGGTCGCTCTTTCGCTGCGGGTCCGTTCGGGAGGGGATTCCCAGCCACCTGCCCGGCGTCCGAGAGATTATGAACCGCTGGAAGAACCCTTTCAGCCGCAGATCACAGAGGCCATACAAGAGAAGGGCAAAAGCGGCGTGAATCAGTCAGTGGTGGTTGCTCCACAGGTGGCCGGTCTTTACCTTTTTTATCAGCACTATTCATCGGGAGAAGATGTACTGCAAGAGGTGGGGGCCATCCGCGGCGTGGACCAGAAGATCCCGCTCGATCAGTACTACCGGCTGGCGGAGGATTTGGGGCTCCCCGTTTACGCTATTGTGCGGGGAGCTCCTCACGAGACTCAGTTTTCAAACAGTCAGGTGGTGATCGGGCGAGAGGTCCCTCTGGAAGAACTGATGAGCAAACGTTATCCGCTGGCCCCCGAGCGCTGGCAAGAATTCCATCACAGGATCCAGGTGATACGACCTTTCCGGATACCGGTTGGCGAACAGGAGATCCAACAGCATCTGGAGGGGATTGCCTACTTGGATCGCGTCTCCCAGATCTCCGCCGCCGCGGCGGAGAAGAAGGTAATGGTAAAGGTGGATGGCGCGCCGGTTATACTGCCGGCGGGAGGCATCCGGATGCAGGGCTTGACCACGGTCCGCGAAGACGGAAAAGCTGTTGATGCCCTAGGCTTCCTGCCGGAGAAGGTAATCCTGCTCGGCCTCGATGCCGGGCGGGAGCGGCTGGTGGTGCCCGCGAGCGATCTCGCCGCAACCCAACGGGTCTACCTCGCGGGCATCCAGCGCAGCCAACTCAGAGAGGAGGTGCAGGAGACGCTCGGGGATCGGATCGTTCGGCTTTCGGATGATCAGGGAGAAGCTACCAAATTCCTGGCTGCCGAGATTCAGGCTGGACGCACCGGTCTGGTTTTAGCAGACGTGAATGTGTCGGAGAGCACTGCCCAGATATGGGCTTCTTTCGGTATCGGAGTGGTGCTGATGCCGGTGGATGCGGCGCCGCGGCTGACGCTCTCCCAACTGGGAAGCTTGGAGGCTGCTGTCCGGGGCGGCAAAGTGCTTCCGATCAACGATGTGGTCCAGAGGGATTGGGAGGAACCGCTGAACGTCTTCGACCTGGCCGCGTAATTCCTGCTGCTTGCTATAATCTTGAAGTGCTCACCTACGATCTCCCGAAGGAGCTGATCGCGCAGAAGCCCTGCGAGCCGCGCGATGCCGCTCGCCTGCTGGTGCTCGACCGACGCAGCAGCAAGATTTCCCACCGGATTTTCCGTGACCTGCCTGAATTCCTCAAGCCCGGTGATTGTCTGGTGCTGAATGACACCAAGGTTCTTCCGGCCCGGATTTATGGAAAGAAAGCAATCACCGGAGGAAAGGTGGAGCTGCTGCTTCTCTCCTCCGGGGAGGCTCTTGGAGAGAAAGCGCGGATCTACCGCTGCCTGGGCCAGCCGGCCAAGAACCTGAAGCCGGGGACCCGTCTTCAATTCGACGAGGGCAGGCTCCACGCGGAGGTGCTGTCCTGGGAGAAGGGGGAGCGGCGGGTCCGCTTCGAGGGAAGAGGTTTGGAAGAGGTCGTGCGCCGGCTGGGAGAGATGCCGCTGCCTCCGTATATTGACCGGCCGGTACAGCCGGAAGACGCGGACTGGTACCAGACGGTCTACGCGAAAGAGGCCGGCGCGGTGGCGGCACCCACGGCGGGGCTGCACTTTACACCGGAACTGCTGGAAAAAATTCGCAAGAAAGGGGTCCGGGTTGTTTACGTGACGCTGCACGTCGGCTGGGGCACCTTCAAGCCGGTTGGCGAAAAGGAGATGGCGGAAGGGAAACTCCACCCAGAGCGATATCGGATTCCTGAAGAAACAGAACGGATCATTATCGAGACGAAAGAAAAGAAAGGCCGGGTGATTGCTGTAGGGACAACAGTAGTCCGGACGCTTGAGAGTAAGGCCGCGGGTGACGCCGGACGGCGGGAGCACCCGCAGGCGGCAGGACCCGCGGCCGAGGTAGAGGGAACGACGGATCTTTTTATCCGGCCGGAATTCAAGTTCCAGGTGGTGGACGGGATGGTGACGAACTTTCATCTGCCCGGTACCAGTCTGCTCCTGCTGGTTTCAGCCTTCGGGGGGGAGGATCGGATTCAGGCGGCGTACCGGGCGGCGGTGCAGCAGAAGTACCGGTTCTACTCTTACGGAGATGCTATGGTGATCCTATGATCGAAGAGTTCGACGGGGTGATGCCGACGATCGATCCGACCGCCTGGATTCATCCCTCGGCGGTGGTGATCGGCAAGGTCAGCTTAGGCAGGCGGGTTTCGATCTGGCCGGGGGCGGTGCTGCGGGGGGACGTCCTGGAGATCGACATCGGGGACGAGTCGAACATCCAGGACCTCTGCATCGTTCACACGAGCCACGGGGTAGTGCCGGTCCGGATTGGCCGGCGGGTGGTGGTGGGGCATCGGGCGACGCTGCACGGGACCACGGTGGGGGACAACGCGCTGATCGGGATGGGGGCGATGCTGCTCGACGGCAGCGTGGTGGGGGCCGGCTCGATCGTGGCAGCGGGGGCGTTGGTCACCGAGGGAATGCGGATCCCACCGAACAGTCTGGCGCTGGGGATCCCGGCCAAGGTGGCCCGGCAGGTTACCGAGGCGGAGACGAAGCGGATCCGGGAAGGGGCGATGCATTACCTGGACATGATGGCGGTCTACAAGAAAGCCAAGGCGTAGTGTTCCAAGTAACGGCCAAAGATTCGCTCACGCGGGCGCGGACCGGCAGGCTCACCACGGCGCATGGCGTCATCGAGACGCCGGCCTTTATGCCGGTCGGCACGCAGGGGACGGTGAAGACACTGACCGTGCAGGACCTCAAGGCCTGCGGCGTCCAGATCCTCCTGAGTAATGTCTATCACCTCTCGCTTCGGCCGGGCCGAAAAATCCTGGAGAAAGCCGGCGGGCTGCACCGGTTCATGGCCTGGGATGGACCGATCCTCACCGATTCCGGTGGCTACCAGGTCTTCAGCCTAGCTGCGAAATGCCGCGTCTCCGATGAGGGGGTCACCTTCGCCTCTCATGTAGACGGTTCTTCGCACCGGCTGACGCCCGAGAGCGTCATCGAGTTCGAGCTGGGGATCGGCGTGGACATCGCGGTCCCGCTGGACCATTGCGTGCGCTACCCCTGCGAGCGGGCGGAAGCGGAGGAGGCGCTGGCGCGGACCACGCGCTGGGCGGAGCGAAGCAAGAGAGAGTTTGAAAACCTAAAGGGGTTAGACCCCTCGGGGTCTGACCCCAACAGAACGCTGTTGTTCGGGATCGTGCAGGGGGCGACCTATCCGGAGCTGCGCCGCCGCGCAGCCGAGGAGTTAACGGGGATCGGATTCGACGGCTACTGCCTGGGAGGTTTCAGTGTGGGGGAGCCTAAGGCGCTGATGAGCGAGCTGCTGCCAGCGGCGGCGGAAGCGCTGCCCGAGGACCGGCCGCGGTACCTGATGGGGATGGGGGAGCCGATGGATCTACTCCAAGCCGTGGAGGCCGGCGTGGACGTGTTCGACTGCGTCATCCCGACGCGGCACGGCCGCAACGGGGTGGCCTACACCTCGGAGGGGAGGATCAACCTGCGCAATGCCGTGCATGCCGAGGACCCCCGCCCGCTGGACTCCGACTGCCGGTGCGAGGTCTGCCGGACCCACTCCCGCATGTACATCCGGCACCTGTTCCAGACGCAGGAGATCCTGGGACTGCGGCTTCTCTCATTCCACAACATCTGGTTCTATAGTACACTGATGTCCGAAATCCGGCGCTCAGTCGCGGAAAAGGGCCTACAGGGATTGCGTTCCCGGTTGGCGGCCGCGTACGAGCCCGCGCCGGAAGAGTTGTTCGACAACGGAGGTAAACGGTGACCCCAGGTCCTTTGGTTCAGTTGCTGCCGCTGCTCTTGATCTTCGGAGTGATGTACTTCCTCCTCATCCGCCCCCAGATGACCCAGCAGAAGGATCTGGCCCGGATGCAGTCGAAGCTCAAGAAGAACGACGAGGTGGTGATGGTCTGCGGGATCCACGGAACCGTGGTGAACGTGAAGGACAGCGTGGTGACCTTGCGCGTGGATGACAACGTCCGCGTGGATGTGGACAAGACCGGCATCGGCCGGCTGGTGAAGGAAGGGTAAGGAAAGACCCCATGTTCAGACGCCTCACCCCCTGGGTCGTCACCATTCTGGTCGTCATTGCCCTCTCCGTCTGGTACACCTTTCCCCTGAAGGAGCGAATTTCCCTCGGGTTAGACCTTCAGGGTGGCATGCACCTGATCCTGAAGGTGGACACCTCCAAGCTGCCTCCTCAGGCGAAGGCCAACGCTACAGAACGGGCCCTCGAAGTGATCCGGAACCGGATTGACCAGTTCGGAGTGAAGGAGCCGGTGATCCAGCGGCAGGGAGAAGATGAGATTGTCATTCAGCTGCCGGGTCTGACCGATCGGGAGCGGGCCTTGGGCCTGATTGCGCAGGTTGCCCACCTGGAATTCCGCCTGGTCAATTCCGATCCCGAGTTGTTGAAGAAGGCCTTGGCCGGCGAAGCGTTGGAAGGGTATGAGATCCTCAAGGATGCTCAAAGCCAGCCGTTCCTGCTGGAGAAGAAAGCGGTGATGACCGGCGAGGCGCTGGCCGACGCGCGCGTCGATTACGGACAGTTTGGATCCCCCGAGGTGACCTTCTCTCTGACGGCGGAGGGAGCGAAGGTTTTCTCCCAGATGACCGGTGCCAACATCGGCCGGCGTCTGGCGATCGTGCTGGACGGCAAGGTCAAGTCGGCCCCCACCATTCAAAGCCAGATCTCCGATCGAGGGCAGATTACCGGCCGCTTCACGCAGGATGAGGCGGCCGATCTAGCCTTGGTGCTGAGAAGCGGTGCGTTGCCGGCCCCGGTTTACGTGGAAGAGGAGCGGACGGTCGGGGCCCTGCTGGGTTCCGATTCGATCCATACCGGGCTGCGGGCTGTGGTGATCGGGTTGGCAGCCGTTTTCATCTTCATGGCGGTTTACTACCTCTTGGCCGGTATGATCGCCAACATCGCCCTCCTCCTCAACGGTTTGATTATCTTGGGCGGGCTGGGGATGCTCCATGCCACCCTGACCCTGCCCGGCATTGCCGGTATCGTGCTCACCCTCGGTATGGCGGTGGACGCCAACGTGCTTATTCACGAACGGATGCGGGAGGAGATGAAACTCGGCCGCTCCCTCCGCCAGGTGATCGCGAACGGTTACGACCGTGCCTTCAGCGCGATCTTCGACTCCAACTTCACCACACTGATCGCGGCCTTCATCCTAGGCGGGCTGGGTCCTCTGGGGTTGGATCCTTTTCACTTGGGGGTAGGACCGATCCAAGGATTTGCAGTCACCTTGACACTGGGTCTTTTAGCCAGCATGTTCACCGCCATCGTTGTCACCCGGGTGATCTTCGAGGCCCTGCACCGTTCCGGCCGCCTGACCACAATTCACATGATGCATTTGATCGGTGAAACGAAGATCAATTTCCTGAAACCGCGCAAGCTTTTCTTTTCCATCACCCTCTTCCTCAACCTGGCAGGTCTTGTCCTGTTCTTCATGCTGGGCAACAGGGCCTACGGCATTGATTTCACCGGTGGGCAGGTGCAGCAGTATCACTTCGATCAGCCTGTCGCCATCGAGAAGGTTCGTTCCGCTCTGCGGGAGATCGACCTGGGTGAGGTTTCCATCCAGCAGTTCGGCGACCCGAAGGAGATCCTCGTCCGGACCGGAGGGGATACTCTCAAACAGGTGCAGGCGAAGTTTCAGGAAGACTTTCCGAATAACAAGACCCAGCTTTCCCGCATCGAACAGGTCGGTCCATCGGTGGGGAAGGATCTGCGGCGCAAGGCGCTGCTGGCGGTCATCCTGTCGATCGTCTCGATCAGTCTTTACGTGGCATACCGGTTCCGGGAGTGGAGTTTCGGTATCGCCGGGATCGTCGCCCTTCTGCACGACGTCATCATCACCATCGGAGCGCTGGCGCTGACGCACCGGCAGATGTCCATGGATATGGTGGCGGCCCTTTTAACCATCGCCGGTTACTCCATCAACGATACGATCGTGACGTACGACCGGATCCGGGAACTCCGGCGCACCGTGCGTAAGATCAGCCTGCCGGAGCTGATCAACCTGGCGATCAACCAGACCTTGGGCCGGACCATCTTGACGACAGGCGTCACCTTACTCACCGTGATCGCCCTCTTTTTGTGGGGAGGGCGGGTTCTCAATGATTTTGCGTTTGCCCTTCTGGTTGGGTTCGTTTCGGGAGCTTATTCTACCGTTTACATCGCCAGTCCTCTGCTCCTAGCCTGGGAGAAGAAGAGACGCTAGGATAACCCATGCGCAAGCACTGGGTTCTTCACCCGGTCGAGGAAAACGCAGTCCATCAGATCGCCCGGGACCTTCAGATCTTTCCCGTCATTGCCCGTCTGCTGATCCGCCGGGGGATCCAGTCCCCGGAGGCCGCGAGGAATTTTCTCCACGCGGATGTGGGTTCTTTGGCCGATCCGGAGCGGATGGCGGATCTTCCGCAGGCGGTCCGGCTGATCCGGCAGGCGATTCTCGAGCGGCAGAAGATCCTGATCGTCGGGGATTACGACGTGGATGGCCTGACCAGCTCGGCGCTCCTGCAGAGGGTCCTCTCTTCGCTCGGCGCCGAGGTTTCTTGCCATATCCCGCACCGGATGGAGGACGGCTACGGCCTTAAGTCCGAGGTGGTCAAGGAGGCGCATCGCTCCGGCGTGCGGCTGCTGATCACGGTGGATTGCGGGACCTGCAGCTTCCGGGAGCTGGAGCTCGCCCGGCGGCTGGGGATGGAAACTGTGGTGGTGGACCATCATGACCTGGATCCCGCCGGGCATCCTCCCGCCTCCGCTTTCCTGAACCCCTTACGCGCAGACTGTTCCTATCCAGAGAAGGAGCTGTCTTCCGCCGGAGTTGCCTTCACTCTGGCGCGCGGACTGGTGTCGGGTGACGCCGCCCGAACGGGCGCGATCTGGGAGCACCTGGACTTGGTGGCCCTGAGCACGGTGGCCGACATGGCCCCGCTGTCGGGCGAGAACCGGATCCTGGTCCGGGCCGGTCTCCACGCGCTTGAACACACCCGCAAGCCGGGCTTGCGGGCCCTGCTTGCAGAGGCCGGGTTGGATGGCCAAAGACTCACTCCCGAGGAGATCAGCTTTCGATTGGCTCCTCCGCTGAACGCGGCCGGCCGGATGGGATCGGCCGAGGCCAGCTTCCGGCTGCTGACCACCGAGGATCCGGCCGAGGCGGAGGGGGCGGTGAAGGCGCTCCTTCGGGACAATCAAGCCCGGAAGGTGCTGGAACGGGAGGCGTTCAAGAAGGCGCTGTCCAAGGTGGCCCGGGAGATCAACTTCAGCCGGGACCGAGTGATCATCCTGGAGGATGAGAAGTGGCATCCGGGCGTGGCCGGCATCCTGGCCACGCGGCTGGCCAAACGTTTCCACCGCCCAACGGTGGTGATCGCCATGAACGGCTCATCCGCTTGCCGCGGCTCGGCCCGCTCGACGCAGGCGCTAGATCTGGTGGTGGCCCTTCACTTGGTCAAGGAGCATCTGGTGGAGTTCGGCGGGCATCCGGGTGCCGCGGGGCTGACCATCGAGCGGGACCAGATCGCTTCATTCCGGGAGGCGCTGAACCGGGTGGCGCATGAACGGATGGACGCGAGTCTGCTGGTCCCCCGCGTGGAGTTGGACGGGGAGCTGCCTCTCTCCGAGCTGACCGAGGAGCTGATGCGGGATCTGGACGCGCTGGCCCCGTTCGGCATGGGCAACCCAAGGCCGGTCTTCCTTTCCCGCGATGCCCGGCTGCCGGCCGAGCGGGTCCCGGCCGGGTTCCATCCGATGGGGATGCGCTTGGTTGTGGAGAGCCCGGAGGGAAGGGCCTTCGAGGCGCTGCAGCCGCGGGACGCGCTGGGGGAGGGCTTAAATCTGCGCAGGGTGCGCGGCAACATTCATCTCGCTTACTCTCCGGTCCGCCTCCGCGGGGAAGACGGTTTCACCATCGAGCTGCGGCTGCGGGACCTGAAGCTTCCCTAAGGTTTGATCTTCCCTTCGATCCGGTTCCCCGTAACGGATCCGAAACTCCGGCTGTCCTCGCTGTTGGAACGGTTGTCCCCCATCAGAAAAAAGGATCCTTCCGGGATTCTGCGTGGTCGCATCTCCGGCTCGGTTGGACCCAGGATGTACGGTTCCTCCAGCGGCAGGCCGTTGATCATCACACGGCCCCCTGAGATGGAGAAGATTTCTCCTCCGAGGCCGATCACCCTTTTCACGTAGTACCAGCGGCTGTGGTTCTCCGGCCGGATCACCACCACGTCCCCGCGGCGGGGACCGGAGAGGCGGACGCTGTACTTGTTGATGAGGAAATATCTCCCCGGGGTCAAGGTGGGGAGCATGCTGACATCGGTGACGCAGCCGGAGCTCACCACGTAGCGTTCGCAGAGCAGGAAGACCGGGATGGAAAGGAGCAGGATCGCCGCCCACCGCTTGTTTTTCCTGCGCCGCTCGCCTGGGACGTACCGCCAGTTAAAGAAGGACCTGCGTTCCGTGTCTTTCATTTTGATGGTTAGTGTACAATGGATTCGACGAACCATGAAGAGAGTTCTGGTCATCCTCTTGGTCCTTTTTCTCCTCGCGGCAGTCGGGGTGGGTGTTTTCTTCGCACCCTTCAACGCGGATCGCTATCGTCCGATGGTGGTCCAAAGAGTGGAAGCGGCGCTCGGCCGGCCGGTCCAACTGCAGAAGATCTCTCTGCGGTGGAAGGGGGGCATCGCCGCGGAGCTGCGTGGTTTGGCGATCCTCTCAGACCGCGCTTCCGGTTCTCCGCCGCTGCTGGAGGTGGGCAGCGTGAACGCCTTGTTGCGGTTCAGGCCCCTGTTGCGGGGGGATCTCCAGATCGCGTCGGTGCTTATCCAGGCGCCCCGCATTCGGGTGGTCCGGCGCGCCGGCGGAACGATCGAAATCCCGGGGCTCACCTTGCCCGCTTCCAAGGCCGGTCAGGCGGCGCCCTTTCTGATCCAGGAGCTCGAAGTTTTGGAAGGGACGCTGCTCTTCTCCGATCAAAACCTCCAACCTCCGCTGGAACTCACCTTAGAGGAGATCCGGCTGAAGGCCGGATTGGACCTGCGGGCGGAGCAGCTGGATCTAAAAGAGGTTTCAGCCAAGCTGGGGGGCGGCAGGCTGTCTGCCGCGGGGGTGGTTCGGCATTTCACCTCGCGCCCCGAAGGGGAGCTGCACCTGAAGGGGGAAAAGATCCGCCTCCCCAACGTCAACCTTCTCCGGGAGCTGTTCGACCGCCTGACCATCATTCCAGGCCTGACGGAAACCCTCCTCTCTCACCTTCCTCCCGCGTCCGCTCAGAAGCTGACCGAAAAGGATACTCTCTTGAACTCGGTCAACCTCGACTTCACGCTGAAGAACGGAGTGATTTCTTTCCCGGAATTCCGGGCGGCGACCGACTCGCTGGAATTGACCGGTTCGGGGCGGTACGGTCTCGATGGGAGTCTGGACATCCCCGCGCAGATCTTCATCCAGCCGGAGCTGTCCAAAGCCCTGATCCAGTCCGCGGATGAGCTGCGGTTCCTGACCGATGACCAATGGCGGATCGTGCTGCCGGTCCGGCTGACGGGGAGCGTTCAGAAACCTTCCGTTTCTCCGGATCTTCAGTACGTCGCCTCCAAACTTCTTTCCAACAAGGCGCAGGACCTGGTGGGTGAGCTGCTGAACAAGGTTTTGGAGAAGAAACAGAAGAAGAAAGAGGAAAAGCAGCCAGGTGGCTAAGCCGACTATCGCGGTGGTGGGAGCCTCCGCCGACCGCTCCAAGTACGGCAACATCGCGGTGCGGACCTACTTGGCCGAGGGCTACGAGGTCTTCCCGGTCCATCCGAAGGAGACCGAGATCGAGGGTCTCAAGGTCTACCGGTCGGTGCTCGAGATCCCGGCGGCTCTGGACCGGGTGAGCGTTTACCTACCTCCGGCGGTGGGGATGAAGGTGGTGGAAGAGATCGCGAAGAAGGGAACGAAAGAGCTGTTCCTCAACCCTGGCTCTGAGAGCGACGCGCTGGTTGCCAAGGCACGGTCCCTGAGCCTCAATGTAATCGTCGCCTGCAGCATCACCGACGTGCGCGCGCGATCGGGGCGGATGGAATGAGTGCCACCCTGCGCTGTTTTTTCTGCGGGGAAGAGCTCCGGCCCGGCCAACCGGCCGGCCGGTTCACTTGCGGGAAGTGCCGCGCCAACTTCACTGCCCGCACCGATGCAGAGGGATGCGTGCTCGGGCTGGAGGTGGCCGAGTGCGGCGCGGAGGATTGCTGCCGTCACCGCGAATATGGCGGCTCCGCGCGTCATTGACATCTCCGTCCCGTTGCGGGACGGCATGGTGCACTGGCCGGGCGACCCGTCGGTTCGGATCCGGAAGGTGAAGGAGGTCGGGCGGGCCGGCTCTTCCTCCACGCTCTCCCTGCTCTCAATGGGTTCCCATACCGGCACCCACATGGACGCGCCGGGGCATTTTCTTCGGAGAGGCCGGCCGATCGACCGGATGCCGCTGTCCGCCGTGATGGGGCCGGCCCGCGTGATCCCGATCCGGGATCCGGAAAAAATTACGGTGGACGAACTCCTGCCCCACCGGATCCGCCGGGGGGAGAGGATCCTCTTCAAGACCCGCAACTCCTCCCGCTGTTGGAAAACCAACTTGTTTATCCGAGATTTCGTTCATCTGACGGCCGAATCCGCCCGCACTCTAGCCGGTTTTCGCCTGCGCTGCGTCGGGGTGGATTATCTCTCGGTCGGCGGATACAAGCGGGACGGGTCGGAAGTCCACCGGCTGCTTCTCGGAGCGGGGATCTGGATCATCGAGGGATTGGATCTTTCCAAGGCTCGGCCGGGCCGGTACGAGCTTATCTGCCTGCCGCTGAAGATCTCCGGTGGGGACGGCGCCCCCGCGCGGGCGGTCCTGCGGGGAATCTAGGAAACTTCGATCGAGCCGACTACCTCGTGGCGGATGGCGTTGCCGCCGCCCTTCTTGGCGGCATACATGAGGGAGTCGGTTTTCTTGACCATCTCCTCCACCGATTCCGGCGGGCGCAGGAAGGTGGCGACGCCGAAGCTGAAGGAAACCGGCCACTCGTTCTTCTGAGCCGTGTCCAGCAGGAATTTTTGGAGCCGGCGGACCACGATCTGCGCCGGATCCGACTGGGTCTCCGGCAGCAGCAGGGCAAACTCATCTCCGCCCATCCGGGCGATCAGGTCGCTTGAGCGGATCTTGCTCTGGATGGTCTGCGCCACCACCCGCAGGAGCGTGTCGCCGGCGCTGTGGCCGTACCGGTCGTTGACGAACTTGAACTTGTCCACGTCCAGGTAAACCACCGAGAAGGGGCGGTGGTAGCGCTGCGCCCGCTCCAGCTCCAGCTGCGCCGCCGCCTCGAAGCTGCGCTTGTTGGCGGTCTTGGTGAGATAGTCAGTGCGGGCCGACTCCTTTTCCTGCTGCCATTCCTTCTTCAACGCCGGCAGGATCCAGGCCACCGCCACCAGGAATCCCAGCTTCATGATCGCGTTCCAGTAGGGGACTGGCGAAGCCAGAGTGGCCCCTCCGGAAGCGGTGTCGGCGGCGAACCAGGCGATGGCGCTTAAGAAGGCGATCAGGATTCCGGCCCGCCTTCCGGCGAACCAAACAACGAGGGAAACTGGGATCAGGAAGAAGAACTCTAAGGAAAACTGCGGTCCGATCGCATAGCCGAACAGTCCCAGCAGCCCGACCATGCAAAACCCCAGCATGACCGAAGCGAATTCGGGTTCCTTTTTGAAATACTCTTTCAGACGCATGCTTCTTATAGCCTAACCCCGATTGCTCCTCTGAGTCAAGTTTGTTCTCTCCTCACTCCATCGGGGGCGACACGGCCAGGCGGCGAGATGTGGTAATATCTCTGTTCATGTCTCAGGCGCTGGTGCTAGGGGCGACCGGACACATCGGCGCGCACGTGGTCCGGGCGCTGCTGGCCGAGGGCCATGCGGTCCGGGCGGCAGTCCGAAGCGGGAAGTATCTTCCGGTGTTGGATGGCCTGCCGGTAGAGAAGGTTCGGGTGGATCTGGACCGGCCGGAGGAATTAAGGGAAGCGCTCCGCGGCTGCCGTTTGGTTTTCCACGCAGCGGGTTACTATCCTTCAAACCGGGAGCCCCGGGAAAAGGTGATCCGCCGCGGAGAAGAATCGGTCCGTCGGGTGCTGGAAGAGATCCGGCGAGCCGGGCCGGAGCGGGTGGTTTTCACCAGCAGCGCTGCAACCATCCGTGCGGTGGACGGCCGCGCGGCGACTGAATCCGACGCCGAGCCCTGGCCGCTGACGCGCTGGCGGCACATTTACTCCGCGGTCAAGATCGCCATGGAGCAGGAGGCGCTGCGGGCCGCGCGCGCCGGGCTGCCGGTGGTCATCGTGAACCCGAGCCTCTGCATCGGCGAGTATGACGCGCACACCTTCTCCGGCAGGGCGGTGCTTGCCTTCGCCCGGTACCGGCCCCGGTGGTACACCGATACCTCTTTCAATATCGTCTACACCGGAGACGTCGGGGTGGGCCATGTGCGGGCGGCGGACCGGGGCCGGGTGGGAGAGCGCACCCTGCTGGCCGGCCAGAACGTGAGCCTCAAAGAATTCGGTACGTTGGTGGCGCGCGAGCTTGGGATTCCGGCCCCTCGGTGGCGAGCGCCTTTCTCGAGCGCTTATCTCGCGGCCTGCGGGGCCGAGCTGTTTGCTTGGGCGACCGGCCGGGAGCCGTTCTTCACGCGCGAGGAGGTGCGCCGGATCCGCGGGGGAGTCCTGCTGGACGGCTCGAAAGCGGTCCGGGAGTTGGGGATGCCCCAGACGCCGGCGGCCGTTGCGATTCACCGAGCGGTTCAATGGTTCAGACAACAGGGCCTATTAAGGAGATGAAGCGATGAAACAGGGTTTCTTGACTTTCTTGCTGGTGATGTTGACCGGATGCGCCGCGCAGTCGACGCAGTGGGTCACTTTCCCCATCTCGCAGGGCGGGAAAGGGGGGACCTTGGAGGCGTGGCTTAAGCAACATCCGCTCAAAGCGGACCAGGGAACGGGAATCGAGGAACTCTCTCGGGGAGAGACCGCCAGCGCGGCCATCGTCCAGATCCGCAAGCAGCAGCCGCTGCATGTCCATGAGAACCACGACCTGACGGCGATCCTCCTCAAGGGATACGGCACCCTGACGGTGGGCGACCGGAAGCTGGAGCTTCGGCCCGGCAGCATCGTCACCATCCAGCGCGGGACTCCCCACTCCTTCCTGAACAAGTCGCCGGAACCGGCGGTGGCCTACGCGATATTTAACCCGGCCTTCGACGGCAGGGATTTTGTCCTGGTACAGCAGGAATCCCTGGTCAAGGTCCAGAAGAAATAGTTATGGAGCAAGAGAAACTCCGCAATATCGCCATCATCGCGCATGTGGACCACGGCAAGACCACGCTCGTGGACGCCATGCTGCGCTACACTCACACCGTGCGGGGCGTGGCCTCCGAGGGGACTCTCATCATGGACTCGATGGACCTGGAGCGGGAGAAGGGGATCACCATCCGGGCCAAGAACGCGAGCCTCCTCTACAAGGAGTACAAGATTAACATCGTGGACACCCCCGGCCACGCCGATTTCGGGGGGGAGGTGGAGCGAACGCTCCGGATGGTGGACGGCGCTCTCCTGCTGGTGGACGCCAAGGACGGCCCGATGCCGCAGACTAAGTTCGTGCTGCGCAAGGCGATCGGGCTCGGGCTGCCGGTGATCGTGGTGATCAACAAGATCGACCGGTCCGACGCGCAGGTGGACGATGTCCTCAACCGGACCTTCGACCTGTTCGTCGAGCTCAACGCCTCTCACGAGCAGCTTGATTTCCCGATCCTCTACGCCTCGGCGTTGATGGGGACTGCCACGCTGCACATGGATCAGCCCAGCACCGACGTGGGGCCCCTGTTTGAAACGATCGTGGGAAAGATCCCACCTCCGACGGTTCTGCCGGACGAGCCGCTGCAGATCCTGGTGCTGGCACTCGCCTACGATTCTTTCAAGGGGAAGATGGCAATCGGGAAGATCCACGCCGGTTCTCTGAAGCGCGGGCAGCAGCTGATGCGGATCGCGGCGGACGGGAAGCGGACTAAGGCCAACGCGATGGCGCTGCTGGCGTACGAGGGGCTGGAACGGGTGGAGATCCAGGAGGCCGGCGCCGGCGAGATCGTAGCGGTCGCCGGTTTCGACGAGATCGGCATCGGCGACACGATCACCGATCCGGAGCGGCCCAAGGCGCTTCCGACGGTCGAGATCGAGGAACCGACGCTGCGGATGTCCTTCGCGGTGAACAAAAGCCCCTTCGCCGGCAAGGAAGGGAAGTACGTCACCTCCCGGGCGCTGCGGGAACGCCTGGAGAAAGAGCTCGAGACCAACGTATCGCTCCGGATGGCCGACACGGAGAATCCCGACACCATGCTGATCTCGGGGCGCGGGGAGCTGCATCTCGCGATCCTGATCGAAACGATGCGGCGTGAAGGGTACGAGCTGGAAGTCTCCCAGCCGGAGGTGGTCTATAAGGAAAAGGCCGGCCAGCGGCTGGAACCGTTCGAGTTCTTGACCATCGACGCGCCGAGCGAGCACCAGGGGACCGTCATGGAGGAACTGGGCCGGCGCCGGGGCGAGATGAAGGAGATGTCGCCAGCAGCAGCCACCGGCGATCTGCACATGGAGTACCACATCACGACGCGCGGCCTGCTGGGCCTCAAAAACATCCTGCTCAAAAAGACGCGCGGCACCGCCGTGGCGCACCACATGTTCGAAGGGTACCAGCCGGTCATCACGGACCTGCCCGGCCAGCAGCCGCACGGGTCGCTCGTCGCCACCGACGACGGCGTCAGCAGCTCCTACGCGATCATGAACATCCAGGAGCGGGGAGAGTTGTTCATCGGCCCCGCGATCCCGGTCTACACGGGGATGGTGGTGGGCCAGGCCAGCCGGGACCAGGACCTCGGCGTGAACATCTGCAAGCAGAAAAAGCTCACCAACGTCCGCTCCAACGCGGAGGCCACCATCCTGCTGGTTCCCCCCCGGGAGATGACGCTCGAGCTCGCACTCGAGTACATCGGACCCGATGAGCTCCTGGAAATCACCCCGAAATCCCTCCGGATCCGCAAACGGATCGCGGATATGAAGCTCCGTCTCCGCTCCCAGCAGCGCGACGGCTGATCAGAAGAGATCGCGGAGTTCCTTCAGGTAGGTTGCCCAGGGAAGAACGCGGACACTCTCGATTTGGTAAGCATGTGGGGCAAGGCTAACAACCGCGCAGGGAACTTTTGGATGTTCTTCTCGAAAAGCTCGGAGTCCCGATAGGTCGGCTCCCGCAACGGTCGTAGAGCTCTTGATCTCGAACGCAGCCGTGATCTTCCCGTGTTTTTCGACGATTAGATCTACCTCCGCTCCGTGATTGGTCCTCCAGAAATAAAGGTTGGCCTCGCTTTGCGCGTACCGCAGCAGGCGATGGGTTTCCAGGATAATAAACTGCTCGTACAACCGGCCCCGGAGGTTTGCGTCCGGGTCGCTGGTCAGCCGCCGGTTGATGGCATTGGTGACGCCGGTGTCGAACAGATAGAACTTCGGATGCCCCACAAGACGTTTGCGAAAACTTTTCCCCCAGGGTTCAAGTTTCAGTCCGATCAGGGTGTCCTCTAAGATTTCATAATAGGATTGGACGGTGCGCGTGGACAGATGGCACTCCCGGCCGATGGCCGAGGAGCTCACCAGCTCTCCGCACTGGCTGGCCGCCAGGTCCAGAAACCGGGAGAACCCTCCGAGGTTCCTCACAATCCCCTCCGCCTGGATCTCTTCTCTTAGGTAAGCATGCACATAGGTTGTGAGGAAGTCGATCTTCTCTTCGCGGTCTTTGCCCAACAGCGGCGGCAAGGTCCCGAATAAAAGGGCTTCCTCCAGCTTGAATTGCTCCGGGATCTCTTCGTGGACGAACGGGAATAGGTAACGCTCCACCGCTCTGCCGGCCAGAAGATTGGCGCCGCCCCGGCGCAGCTTCCGGGCGCTGGACCCCGTGAGGATGAACTGGCAACCGGATTCCCCCATCAACGCCTGGACCTCATTGAGAAGCAGTGGGACACGCTGAATCTCATCGATGAAGATCGTTTCAACCTTTTCTTTTGAGATTTTCTCGCGGGCTTCCTCCCGGAACCGAGCCGGCTCTTTGGAATACCGGAGGAAGAGGTCGGTCAACAGCAGGTCTACCTTCCAGACGGAGCGGGTGTAACGGCTTTCGATCAGGGTGCTTTTACCTGTTTGTCGAGGGCCAAACAGAAAGAACGACTGTCTCTTGGGCAATTCCGCTATTCTGTATACCATGATATAAAAGTGTACGGTATTCCTATACTGTTGTCAATAGATATAAATAGAGATACAATCTCATATATTTTTTAAATTTAAGCCTTCTTTCAGCCATACTATAGATACAGACAACCATGCGTAACATCCGGTTTTTAACCAGAATTTTAGCGCTTTTTCTAGCCCTCAGCCTTACTCTGCCCGCGTATGCCCTGCGCCCTCAGGCTGCTGGACAGGAAGAAAACGGTCCTGTAGCAAACGAAATTAAACGGGCGCTGGAGCATCCCTACAAGCGTTCCCAGGTTTCCACAGGAATAGAAGAGCGGATCGAGACGATCCTGAATGAGATTGAAGTTTGGCATAAAGGATTGAAAGACCAACCCTCATTACCGGAAATTTCCCGCATTCGATTGCTTCTCGAAGAGATTCCATCTGAGGCTAGGGGAGATGTCGAGAATCTTCCGGGCATCATGGAACGGAAAAACCAATTGCGCGAATTTTTAGGCCAACCGCCCGCTTTCGTCAACGGAACGATTCTCATAAATCTCCAGCTCTTTGAAAGAGAGCTTCGCAAAGCAAGCCAGATATTCAAAACGGAGTTCCCCGTTGAGATTCAGGACGAGAGTATTCCTGAATGGACCATTGAGCACCTAAGACTAGAATTTGAGGACTTTCTCTATGTGGTAGAGAGCGGTAGCGTTCTTGATGCAGTCCGACCGGAACTTTTGATGCAATTAAAGGCAGAAATCGAGCCTCTGCAATACAGTGCGGACGCGTTCGCGCGCTACATCAAACTGCGGGAAAAACACCCTTCGGAGTTCTTATTAGAGGCAAGGCAGAAGGTTTCCGCTCTTACCGGTTTCCCGGAGGATCGAATGGTCTTCGTCAGCCCGGATGATTTCTTGGTTTGGGGTCTTGCCGGCGTTCTGGACGATAAGACGGCAAAACCAACGGTGCATGGTTTGGCATGGTTTGTGAAAGGGGCGTCGGATCAAACAGGTCAAAAGGTGCTTCTGATCCGGAGCGACCTGAGTGATCTTAGGGGACTCCAGGCGCTGGTTCATGAAGCCATGCATGGCCTGCAAAGCGATGACGGCGACATCTCTTATGGGGAGCCTTTTTTTAGAGTTGTGATCGAAGGGTTTCAGCGCGTGTTGGAAATTGAAACGATTTTTCAATTGGGAAAGGGAAAAAGCAAATTTGCAAAGCAACTGAAGCGGTTGGTTGAGGGGCGATCTGATCCTGAAGTGAGCTCGTTGTTAGATGTTATTTTTGGGGGCAGGGCCGGACGCGGAAAGTTTTCATTCCGTCGAAAGCTGGAAGGCGCCATCTATTCCCCCCGGGGCGGTCTCGCTTCTTATGATATCGAAACTTTTTTTGTTAAAGACCTCATTGCTCAAATCGGTGAATCAAACGTGAGGAGTTTTTTCTTTTCGAAACGGATCGCTGACTTGAAAGACGTCGCCCGAATGGGGGCTGCACGCCTGGATGCCTTGCGGGCATTTTTCCGCAGGGTGAATGATCCCTCTGTGGTTGTGGAGCCCTGGAGTTCTTATATGATCCGGATGGCGTTCCCATTGGCTTCCGAGACGATCCTGAAGGCTGATGTTTATCCTGAGGATAGGACGCGCCTGTTGATGCTGTTTCTGGGTGCGTTCGAGAAAGCGGTCATCCATTTGCCCGCGGATCAGCGCAAGGCGCTGCCTCCCGGCGAGCGGAAGTTATCCCATCGAATCATCGGACTTGCTAAGTCGGTGGTGGAGGGAAAAGTTTCCGAACCGGACTTGGTTGGCAAGTTTTCAGGGCTTCTACTGAGAAGTTACCAAGCTGGTGCGGAGGAGGGCGTGGGTTTAGCGGAGCGGATGCCGGAGTGGCTGCGCAGCGTGATGACGCCGGAAGAATTCCTGGAGTCGGTCTACCGGGTCCATGACCCAGCGATCATGACGGAACGAGTAGCGGTGCTGGTTCAGCCGGAGTTGTTGGCCAAGCCGGGGGAGAATTTGAGCGACGCAGCTGTCCGGCTTATGTCGCTGGAAGGGAACCTGCGGAGTGTTTTTGAATGGCCCGATCAAGTGAAGCTTCGCATAGATCCCTGGTCTGAGCAGACGGAACAGCATTACCGGCAACAGGGTTACCGCGTCGTCCGGATGGTGCGGGATGACAAAGATCAGATGCGGGATCCAATTCCTCAGGAGCTCATGCTGCTGGCCCTCTCTCAGGCGGTCGCATCCGGCCAGGAGCGCTTTGCCGTCAACGTGACCCACGACTATCTCAAGTTGCGAGGCCTGAAGCTCAAGGAAATCCGCGACCAGCTCACCAACCTCTACGCGTAAAAATCCTCTCAAGTTGGCCCTTTTTATTTTGCCAAGATAGTAGACAAATATCTACTATTATGGTAGAATTGGCAACGTGAAACTCGAGGTCACAATCTGTGACCTCAAATGGATATCACAAATTGTGACCTTAGAAAAATCTTCGAGGACATAATGGCTGAAGATACACGAATTCCTGCGGAAGATAGAATCGAACGGATGATCTTCTTTGTGAGAGAGCGCAAGATCATGATGGACGCAGACCTTGCGCGTATTTATGGCGTGACAACGGCAAGACTGAATCAGCAAGTCAAAAGGAACCTTGAGCGATTCCCTTCGGATTTTATGTTCCAGCTTACTCGGCAAGAGGTTGAGGTTTTGATGTTGCAAATTGCAACATCAAAACAAGGCCGGGGAGGTCGCCATAAGCCTCCACGTGTTTTTACAGAACACGGCGCAATCATGCTTGCTGCTGTGCTGAATAGTACAACAACCTGTTTGAAACGATCCGCCAGTTGCTGGCCCCGCCTGCACCGAAGCGCCGTCAGATAGGGTTTCACGTTAAGGAATAAGTAACATTTAAGATTCCAAATTGGAATCTTAAAACCGAGGTGTCCCGCCATGGAAAATTGCTACCTGCTGCTTCGGTGTGTTAGCTTGGTGATCAGAGATAGGGGGGACGCGATCTATGGAGAAAAATCACACCGAAGGAAGCTGGATCTCGCTGATCCTGCGGCTGGCCATGGCGGCGCTGTTCCTGGGGGCGGTGGTGCCGAAGTTCCAGCATGGATTGGAAAATATCGCCGTCGCTTTTCAAGGCGCTTTCAAAGACACTTGGCTGCCGATGCCTTTGGTCACGCTGCATGCGCGGTGCGTTCCGTGGATCGAAGCCGGACTGGTCGTCTGGCTGATCATCGGGTTTCGGCTGCGGTGGGCATGGATTGTTGCCGGCCTCTTCCTGACGTCGCTGGGGTTCGGGATGATCGTGGCCGGCAAGGGTGACGTGGCGGCCGGCAATTTCAATTACGTGCTGATTTCCTGCGCAGGGCTCTACTTCAGCCGGTTCGACCGGTGGAGCGTGGACGGAATAAGCCGAGGCTCGAAGTAAAACCGTGGATATAGTTGTGCGGCCCGATCGGGCCGATCTCACCGTTGCAGAAAAAACCGGCGATCGGGCAGGCGGGCCCCAGGGCCTCCCGGATCGTTCGGACGTCCACGTCCGGCTCGCCGTAGAGGTCCCGGCCGCGGCCCAGGCAACTGAAGAGCAGGCCGCCGCTTAAAGAGGGTTTCGGGAGGGGGCTCTCCTTCAGGAGGGTTTGCAGGTCCTCCCGCGAGGTGTTCCCGTCCCGCACGTGGAACTGAACCGTCTGCCCGGTCCGAATCTGATCTCCGACCGCCAGCGCACCAGTGGAAGGGTCCATGCCGATGAGGTTTCCGATCAGAAAATCCCCCCGCCGGAACTTCTCTTTGTACTCATCCATCACAATCCCCAGCAGGAGCGCTTCCTGGGCCAGTTTTTTGTCTGCGTCCGGCAGCTCGCTGTAGAGGCGCTGGAGCGCCTCGGTTGCCGGCTGGCCGGCCAGCTCCAGGATCACATTCTCCTCCGCCTTGGTCACGATATAAGGCCGCCCGATCGGGCGGCATCCCTGGGAGACGACCGTTTGAAGAACGATGTCGCCGGTGAGCAATGTCCCGATCGCCCCCTCGGGGATCAGCTCGTCGTTGAAGAAGAGGGCGTTCTCGCCCGCCCGGGTGGCGCCGCTGGCAAGGCCTCCGATGAGCGGCATCTTAGGGTACACGGTGTTCAAGGTGGTGACCAGCCCCATGCAGTCGCAGCTGAACGGCTCCGGCAGGAGGATGCCGGCCGGATCCTCCTTCGGGTTGACGCCGGTTTTCTCGATCCAGTAACCGACCTCCCGCTCCTCGGTCAGATCCTCCGGCGCTACCGTGAAGGGATGCAGCTTCACGCCGGGCAAGTGAGCCGCCGCCAAAGAAACCGCCGGGACTCGCTCCAACTCCTGCGTCTGAGCCAGCCCCCCGCCGGCGGTGCAGCCCAGCAGCAGCGGGGAACCCAGCTCCCGGCGGATGCGGCGGAGGAGCGGCTTCCAGTCGGTTCGATAAAGGATGGAGATGAACAGGAAGACGGCATGTGCCGGTTGGCCTTGCAGTTGAGGGACGACCTGCTTCAGCGCGGCTTCGACCGCCTTTTGGGGATCCGTTTGATCGGAGATTCCTGCGGCAAAACGCATTATAATAGGGCGATTCTACCACATGGCAAAGGATCACAGCTTCGACATCGTTTCCCGGGTCAACCTGCAGGAGCTCAAGAACGCCGTCCAAATGGCGCAGAAGGAGCTCCAGACCCGATTTGATTTTAAGGGATCCAGTGCCGGCGTCGCCTTCTCTGAGGAGAAGCCGGAGGCGCTGAAGCTGACGGCCGACCATCTGATGCAGCTTAAAAGCGTGGTAGATCTTCTGCAGGATAAACTGGGCCGCCGCGGGGTGTCGCTCAGGTCTTTCGAGTGGAAGGTGCCGGAACAGCTTCCGGCCGGCGGGGCCAAGCAGCAGGCGCTCCTGCAGCAGGGTCTTTCCTCCGAGAAGGCGAAGGAGGTTGTCAAGGCGGTGAAGGGGTTGGGGCTCAAAGTGGACGCCAAGATCGAGTCCGATTCGGTGAGGGTCTATGCCCGGCAGATCAACGACCTGCAGGCGGTGATGCAAGGCCTGCAGGGGAAGGAGCTGGGCGTGCCGCTGCAATTCGAGAACTACCGCTGATGTTCGGGAAATCCCGTGATGCGCTATAATTGCTCAAAAGGAGAACAAAAGATGAAAAGCAGGTGGATTGCAGCGGGTTTGGTTTTCGGTTTCATTGGAATAGCCGCGGGGCAGGCATTGGCGGAGGAAGACAAGTCTGATCCGGGCACGCAGCCGGCAGCGTCCTCGGCGGCCCAGCCGGCCACCCCGGAGCCGGAGTACGCCTTCGGCACGGTCAAGAGCGTGAGCGGAGATCAACTCACGATCAACGAGTTTGATTACGACACCGGCAAGGAGAATGAAGCGACCTACGGGCTCGACTCTAAGACGGAGTATGACAACATCGCCTCCGCCAAGGAGATCACGGCCGGCAATGAGGTGGACATCGACTACCTGGTGAAGGACGGTAAGAAGGTGGCGGTGGCCGTTTCGGTCGCCAAGCCGGTGGAAGGAGAGGAAACGGAGTAAACATCCCGTTTCCTCCGGGGGCGCGCTGCAGCGTCATGCAGCGCGCCCTTTTTTGTTGGCTCGTAACGCGTTATACTGTTCCCGTCACCGCTCCCCGAGTGACGTTATGACCCAAAGCCTTTCTTCTTCCGTCGAACAGAAGCTGACTCCCATGATGGAGCAGTACCGCTCCATCAAGAAGACCCTTCCCCCCGATACCATCCTCTTTTTCCGCCTCGGCGATTTCTATGAGATGTTCTTCGAGGACGCCATGCGGGCCTCCGAGATCCTCAGCATCACCTTGACCGGCCGCGACGGCGGCCCGGCAGGCCGCGTGCCGATGTGCGGGATTCCTTACCACGCCTTTTCCCAGTACGTCCGGACGTTGCTGGACCGGAACCTCAAGGTAGCGATCTGCGAGCAGGTGGGAGATCTTCAACCGGCCAAGGGGCTGGTGGAGCGCCGGATCACCCGGATCATCACCCCCGCCACTTATCTGGATGAAGAAGCCAAAACCCCCCAGGCCGAATACCTGGTAGCAATTGCCTGCGACCGAGGCGGCACCATCCTTGCTGCCGAGGAAGTGCCGCGGCGCAGGGGCGACGCGGCCGACCGAGGCGGCACCATCCTTGCTGCCGAGGAAGTGCCGCGGCGCAGGGGCGACGCGGCCGACCGAGGCGGCACCATCCTTGCTGCCGAGGAAGTGCCGCGGCACAGGAGTGCCGCGGCCGCGGTGGCGGCGCTCGACCTGGGAACCGGCGAGTTCCTGGTTCGGGAGGTGGAACGGGACCGGTTGGCAAACGAGCTTTCGCTGCTTCAACCCCGGGAGGTGATCCTGCCCAAGGGCCTCGCGCAGGACCCGCTGCTCATCCCGTTCCTGAAAGAGAACCTCCGCGCGGCCGTCACCGTCTACGAGGAATGGATCTTCGAGGCGAAGGAAGGGGCGCGGCTGCTGCGGGAGGGATTCTCGCTTGCCTCCGAGCGAGCGGTCCCCTTCGGCGCCCGGGCGCTCGCGGTCGGGGCGGCGGGGGCGATCCTTTATTACCTCAAGGATCATTTTCATTCCGCGTTGGGACATCTGCGCCTGCCGGTGCTCCTGGAGACGCACGACTTCATGACGCTGGACCGGCAGACGGTCCGCAGCCTGGAGCTGGTGACCGGCCCGGCCGGAGAGAAGAGGGCTGCCACTCTGCTCGGCTGTCTGGACCAGACGCTGACGCCGATGGGAAGCCGAGCCCTCTATCAATGGATCACGCATCCCCTTTTGAAGATGGAGCAGATCCGGCATCGCCAAGAGGGGACGGCGGAGCTGGCGGCCGATCCCGCTTTGACCCAGTCGCTGCGCTCCCTCTGTAAAGGGGTGCGGGACGTGGAACGGACACTGAGCCGCCTCAACTACGGGGTGGCCAACGCGCGGGATCTTCTGAACCTGAAGCTCTTCCTGGAACGGGTCCCGGAACTGTGCTCCAGCCTGGAGCGGGATGCCAGCCCGGTCCTGCAAGAGATCCGGGAAGGGATGAATCCCTTCCCGGAGATCCGGGAGTTGATCGGCCGGGCGATCGCCGAGGCGCCGCCGCTCACGCTGCGGGAGGGAGGGATCATCCGGGACGGCTATTCTAAGGAGCTGGATGAGCTGCGGGGGCTGGCGGCGAAAGGAAAATCCTGGCTGGTCGAATTCGAGCGGCGGGAGATCGAACGGACCGGGATCAGATCGCTGCGGGTCCGGTACAACCAGGTGTTCGGCTACTCGATCGAGGTGAGCAAACCGAACTTGGGAGCCGTGCCGCCGGAGTACCAGCGCAGGCAGACGCTTGTACACGCCGAGCGGTTTATCGTGCCGGAGCTGGTGCAGTGGGATGAGCGGATCACCGGCGCGCAGGAGAAGATCAAGGAGCTGGAGGTCCAGCTCTTCGAGGAAGCGCGCGGCCGGGTGCTGGAAGAGTTGGCCGGTTTGCAGGGGACCGCCGGGGCGGTGGGCACGCTGGACGCGCTGGCCTCGCTCGCCTTCACGGCGATCCGGAACCGCTGGGTCCGGCCGGAGCTGAGCGACGGCATGACGCTCGAGATCCGCGGAGGCCGGCACCCGGTGGTGGAGGCGATGCTCCCCTCGGGCCAATTCATTGAGAACGACGCGCTGCTCGATGGCGCGGAAAACCAGCTGCTGGTCCTGACCGGCCCGAACATGGCGGGCAAATCCACTTATATCCGGCAGGTAGCCCTGATCACGCTGCTGGCGCAGATCGGGTCATTCGTTCCGGCCGGCTCCGCCCGGATCGGTTTGGTGGACCGGATTTTCACGCGGGTCGGCGCCCGCGACGACCTGGCGCAGGGGGAGAGCACCTTCATGGTGGAGATGATCGAGATGGCCCAGATCCTTCGCTCCGCCACGGGCCGCAGCCTGCTGATCCTGGATGAGGTGGGGCGGGGCACCTCCACCTTCGATGGCGTCAGCCTCGCCTGGGCGATCTGCGAGCACCTGAGCTCCGGCCCGGTCCGCCCCCGCACCCTGTTCGCCACCCATTACCACGAGCTGATCCAACTGGAGGGGGAATTCCCGACGGTCAAGAATTACACCGTCGCTGTCCGGGAGACTCCGGAGGGGATCGTCTTCTTGAGAAAAGTGGCGCGGGGCGGGTCGGACCGTAGCTACGGCATCCACGTCGCTCGCCTAGCCGGCATCCCCAAGGAGATCACCGACCGGGCGGAGCAGATTTTGGCCGGGCTGGAGAAGCAGAGGGAAAAGATCTAGTGGGGAAAATCCGCGTCCTGCCGGCGATCCTGGCCAACAAGATCGCCGCCGGCGAGGTGATCGAGCGGCCTGCTTCCATCGTGAAGGAGCTGGTGGAGAATTCGCTCGATGCGCAAGCCCAGTCGGTTGAGGTTGAGATCGAACATGGCGGCAAAAGTCTCATCCGAGTTTCGGACGACGGCTCCGGCATGGCGAAGGAGGACGCGAAGCTCGCCTTCCAGCGCCATGCCACCAGCAAGATCACCTGCGTGGAGGACCTCGAAAGGATCGGCTCCTTCGGTTTCCGCGGAGAGGCGCTCCCCAGCATCGCGGCGGTTTCCCGCGCTAGGCTGATCACGCGGGCGGGGGGCGAACCGTCCGGAACGGAGGTGGTCGTCGAGGGAGGTTCCGTGAAAGGAATGCAGGAACATCCCTGCCGACGCGGGACGATCGTCGAAGTGCGGGACCTCTTTTTCAACACGCCGGCCCGGAGGAAGTTCCTCAAGGCCGATTCCACTGAGAGCGGCCAGATTCAGGAAATCCTCTGCCGGGTGGCGCTCTGCGCGCTTCAAACCCGTTTTGTCCTTAAATCCTCCGGTAAGATTCTGCTGGATTTGCCCCCGGCGGTCCGGCTGATGGACCGAGCGGCGGCGGTGCTCGGAGAGGAGGCTTCCGGCCAACTGCTGGAGCTGGACAGCCAGGGAGAGGGAATCCGGCTCTCCGGCCTACTGGCCAAACCTACTCTCACGCGCGGCAACCGGAGCCAGATTACTCTGTTCGTGAACCGCCGTTGGGTCAAGTCCCTTCCTCTATCGTACGCGTTCCAGGCCGGTTACCAGGGGATGCTGATGGAGGGACGGGTTCCGGTCGGCGTTCTTTTCGTCGAGCTGGACCTGACGCGCGTGGACGTGAACGTCCATCCGACCAAGCAGGAGGTCCGGATCTCCAACGAGCCGGAGGTGACATCGTTCCTGCAGCGGGCGGTTCGGGATCGGCTGATCCAGGCACCCGATCTGGCCCCCAGCCTGAAGCTGCCGGCGCAGGCCGCCGCTGCGCGCAACTACACCTTGCATTCCGGTCCGTCCGCCGCTCAGCCGTGGGGCGCGGTGATGGAAAGAGTTTCGGAATCGCTGCTGGAGCCGATCGCTATCAAAGGGAAGCTGAAGATCACGCGGCTGCTCGGGCAGATCCACCGGACCTACCTGGTTGCCGAGACCGAAGAGGGGTTCGTGATCGTAGACCAGCACGCGGCGCACGAGCGGGTCGTCTTCGAAACACTGCTCAAGAATTTTCGCACCGGCGCGGCGGAGAAACAGATGCTTTTCTTGGAAGAGCTTCTGGAGGTCCATCCCCGTCAGCGGGAACTGTTCAAACAGACGCTGCCGCTGCTGGAGAAGGTCGGCTTCGACATCGAAGGGTTCGGGGAAGGGACTTCCGTGGTGCGTGCCTACCCGGCGGTGCTGGGAGAAGTGGACCCGTTGCAGGTGGTCCGGACCTTCTTGGACCAGATGGAGGACGGGAAGACCCGCACCGTGCTGGAGGACAGCCAGGAAGCGATCGCCGCCCTCTGCGCCTGCAAGAAGCAGTCGGTCAAAGCGAATGACTCCCTCGAGCCGGCCGCTTGTGCCAAACTCCTCGAGCGGCTGGCTTCCTGTGACGACCCATTCCATTGCCCGCACGGCCGCCCGGTCCTGTTCACGCAGACGCTGGCGAATCTCGAGAAGCAGTTCAAGAGAACCTAATGGCGCTGCAGCTGTCGGATGACCAGATGTGCTTCGGCTGCGGCGGCAGGAACGCCCGCGGACTCCGGCTCAAGTTCACCTTCGATCCGGACCACCATCGCATCCGCACGGAATGGACCCCCTCCAAGGAGTTTCAAGGGTACGCCGACATTGTCCACGGCGGGATGATCGGGCTGGTGCTCGACGAACTGATGGGCAACCTGCTCTGGAAGCTGGAGCGGCCTTCCGTGACCGCTGAGATGAGTGTCCGGTTCCTCAAACCGGCGCATGTCGGGAAACCGCTGCAAGGGGAAGCCTGGGTCTCTTCCCAAAAGGGACGCGTTTGTATCGTGGAGGCCGCCGCCCGCAACGCCGCGGGCGACGTGGTGGCGGAGGCCAAAGGCCGGTTCGTCCAGATTGGAAAGAAGTGAAGAGGCTCCCCACCTCTCCGCTGGTCCGCAGGGCGCTGGCCTTCGCGGTCGAGCGCCACGCGGGGCAGCGGCGCAAGGGGGACGGCAAGCCATTCATCGTTCACCCGATCGCCGTCGGAAGAATCTTGGCGAAGGAAGGGATGGCCGATGAGGTGGTGGCCGCCGGCATCCTGCACGATGTGCTGGAGGATACGCCGACCACGGCGGCCGAGCTGGAGCGTCTGTTCGGGAAACGGGTCGCCCTCCTAGTCGAAGAAGTGACCGAGCCGGGCAGGCGCCACTCGTGGGAGCAGCGGAAACGAGCCTACCTGCGCCATCTCAACAAAGCCTCCCGCGGCGCGCTTGCGATCTCCTGCGCCGACAAGCTGCACAACACCGCCTCGCTGCTGGCAGCTTATCGGCGGGAGGGACCGGTTGTCTTCGATCGGTTCAGCCGCGGAATGGATCAGAAGCTGGATTATCATCAGAAGGTTTACCGCGCGGTCCGCCGCGGCTGGCCCAAGGCTCCCTTCGTGGACCGGCTGGAGCGGGTGATCCGGAAGATGGAGAAGATCGTCCAACACCAGATGAGCAGCGAGCCGAAGGAAGTGGAAGCGAAGTTTCTGGCGCGGAGCCCCGCGGTTTTCCGGAAGATCGCCCGGCTGCGGTCCCTCGGCCGCTTTCGCCGGAAATCCAGCCGCTTGGAGCGGCAAGAAAACCGCTACCTCGATACCCAGGATCTCCGGCTGCGCCAGGCCCGGGCGGTCCTGAAGCTGCGGCGCGTGGGTAAGAAAACGGAGAGGACCTTCAAGAGGGAGTTGTCCCACCGGGGAGGAGTTTCCGAGAGGATCGAGGTGACCGGGCCGGACGCGCTGCTGCGGGCCCGGAAGATCGTGGGGTCCCGCCCGCTTCAAGAGATCTTGAATCTGCGCACGCTTCGGCGTAGGCTCAGCTTCATCTCTGGCAAGCAGGAGATCGAGCTGGATCTGGACCAGGTGGATGTTTTGCGAGGGGGACGAAGGATCGGCCGCCATTGGGAGGTGGAGTTGGAGAACCGGGCCGCCGGGGAGGAACATTTCCGGGAAGCTCTGGCGGAGCTGAAGCGTTCCTTTCGGGGAGAGTTGCGCTCTTCCCGGGTCCCGAAGGTCGAGATTGGATTACGCCTGCTGAAAAAAGATGGAGCCGGCCGCTAAGCGGCTTGCTGGACGGCTTGCTTGGGGGCGGGCCGGGTGACGCGGCCCTTCTTGAGGCAGCGGGTGCAGACACGGATTCTCTTCACCAGGCCGTTGATGACCGCGCGGACCGACTGAAGATTGGGCATAAAGCGGCGCTTGTTCTTCCGG
>OBEQ011387748.1_pt1 | contig 37986 bp, 25 predicted proteins | sample 1670901 | NCBI WGS metagenome assembly OBEQ01 (sample SAMEA104232315, study PRJEB22302) | groundwater metagenome | biome: forest; feature: aquifer; material: groundwater | place: USA | collected 2011-08-07 | depth 5.4 m | reverse complement strand
GATGACCGTATCGACCACCACCAGCACGGTGCTCGGAAGCTCTGCGGTGACGATCACCGGGACCAGCACCAATCCCCCCTCCCGCACGACCTCGGTGACGCTGGTCGTTAATCCGCCGCCGGATTTCGCGCTATCCGTCACCCCGTCGTCCCAGGCTGTGGTTGTCGGAGCTAGTGCCCTCTATACGCTGACCGTGACGCCCTCGGGAGGGTTCGGCGGGACCGTGACCTTTGCTGTGACCGCCGGGTTGCCGAGTGGAGCCAGCGCCAGCTTCAACCCGGCGTCGATCACCGCTTCAGGATCTACGACGATGACCGTATCGACCACCGCCGGCACGCCGCCCGGAACCTATTTGTTGACGATTACCGCTAGCAGCAGCAATCCCGCGCTGACCCGTACGATCTCGGTGACACTGGTCGTGAGTGTGCCGCCACCAGAAGGTTGCCAGGGCCAATGCGACGAGCCGTGAGGAGGGGAATGGACTCAAGAAACCAGCGACCTAGTGCACCCTCTTGTAGATAGACCGTGCTGCGCGCTGGAGGGCGCCGCTCGACTGGGTGCCCTCCAGCGCTCTGTTTGGGAGAGGGGACTCACATTCAGCTTACCTAATCCGAGTACCCGGGTGCGGTCTCGTCGGGTGGCCCAACTGATAATGTCTCCAGCTCGTCCAACTGTTCCTTGAGCATCGTGAACGAAGCCGCCTCGGACGGCGCGAGGGCGTCTTCATCCTCGACGAAATCCCAGAAGGATCGGGGCGGTATCCTGCGAAAGCATCGAGCTTCGAAAGCAACCCCTGGAGGAGTGCCTCAATCACTGGCATTCCGTGGTCAACGGCAAGCGGAACACTAGGTACCGGGCGCCCCTTTCGTTGAGGGTGCATCGGCGAGGTGGAACACGTTCGCGGCATACCGTGAACGACTCTCTCCGCGGGCTTGTCGGCGGGCGCTGGTCAAGTAGACGATCCACGTCTACGTTCGGATAGAGATGGCGGCACGGCTGCTTTCGATGGCCTTTGACTACACCATCTACGGGGGTGAACGGAATGGTCCTGCGTCGGTTGCTATCTATGATGGTCACACTCCTCCTTGTCGGATCTGGGTCCATCTTCTCTGCGCGAGCGGGGGACCCAGCCACCGATCTCCCTCAAGCCTCCTCAGGCAGCCTCAACGACCAGGGGAACCAAGCTGACCTCGATAAAGCCAGCCGGTCTGGAACCCCGGTCACCGTCATCGTGGAGTTCGACGGTGCGTCGACCGCAAGACAATTCCCGGGTCTGGTGAGACGCAATCCGAATGAGCAGGGTGAGATCCAGAACTATGATCGACAACTGAACAACCGGCAGGACCAGTTTGAAGGGTCCCTGCGCAACGCTATCCCAGCTGCCAAGGTCAACTTCCGCTACCGCACGGTCCTCAACGGCATGGCGATCACCCTTCCCGGCTGGGACATTCCTGTCTTACGTCGGCTGCCGGGTGTCAGGTCGGTGGCGCTGAACAGGGAGCGGATCCGACAGCTGCTGAGCGTTAGCGTCCCGTTGACCGGCGCGCCCTCGCTGTGGACCGACCTGCCGACGGGCAAGGCTGGCGAGGGCATCAAGATCGGCATCATCGATGGGGGCATTGACATCAGAAACCCCATGTTCGCCGCGGCTGTCTACACCGCCCCCACGGGATTTCCCAAGGTCGGTAGCACGGGCCCGTCCTGTGGATACGTCACCTCCCCTTCGCACAGCGTGTTCGTCAACAACAAGGTCATTGTGGCCCTCGGTTACCTCTCGAGCGCACCCACCTGCGACCTCGCGAAGCCCACTGATTCCGGGCACGGAAGCCATGTGGCCGGCACAGCCGCAGGCAACGCTGGCACGATCACGACGTATCGAGGCGTGCAGTTCACGCTTGGCGGCGTGGCCCCACGTGCGTACCTGGGCAACTACAACGTCTTTCCGAACGGGGCCCAATTCACCGGCGACCAACAAATCATCGCCGCCATCCAGGATGCAGTCCGTGATGGCATGGATGTCATCAACATGAGTATCGGCGGACCGCCGACTGTCTGTTCCGCTCCATTGGTGCGTGGGTGCGATCCGGAGGTGGACGCGACGAACGACGCGGTTGCGGGCGGGGTCGTCGTCGCCGTTGCCGCTGGAAACAACGGTCCAGATGACAGCACCGTCGAGCGTCCCGGGGTAGCAGAGAACGCCATCACCGCTGGGTCCAGCACCAACGCGCACTTTGTCGGCCAGCCGGTGTCCGTGACCGCGCCTCCCGGCCCGCCGCCGTCCCTGACCAACCTCGGCGGGGCCGTGGGCGCCTTCGATCCGTTTACCTCCACCACCACCGCGAAATTTGTCTGGTGGGGTGCGGCTATCCCTACCGATGAGATCGCGTGTAATAGCACAAACTCGGCTGTGGCCGGCAAAGTCGCCTTGATCTTGCGCGGCACCTGTACGTTCTCGATCAAGATCCGCAACGCACAAACCTCCGGAGCGATCGGGGCGATCATCTTCAACAACGTGGCGGGGGACCCCATCGCGATGGCCTTCGACTCGACCTGCGTCTCCCCGTGCACTCAGCCCACGATTCCCGCAGTCATGGTCTCCAACGCCGATGGGGTCGCGCTGCGCAACTGGTACACCGCCAACGGGGACCCGTCGACGGTGCGCCTCGATCCGTCGTTTGCGGAATTCCGCACCGGCAACCAGGATGTCATCGCGGGGTCTAGCGCGCGCGGTCCCGTCCTCTACTCCGCCGCGGACCCCGCTATCAAACCAGATGTCACAGCGCCGGGCGTGAACGTCCTTTCGGCGGCGCCGTGCTTACCACCGACATGTGCCGATCCCGAGAACCCACTCAGGTTCTCGTGGTTCTCGGGGACGAGCATGGCTACGCCGCATGTCGCGGGGGCCGCAGCGCTGCTGAGGCAGCTGCACCCCAGCTGGACGCCGCAAGATATCAAGTCCGCGTTAATGAGCACCGCCTCCCGGCCCGTGAGGACGGACTCTGTTCTCGTGACGCCCCCGCCCCCATCGGGCGCAATGACCAGAGGGGCAGGTCGGATCGACCTGAGCGGCGCCAAGAATCCGCGGGCAACGTTCACGCCCGCCAGCCTGAGCTTTGGCGTCTTCCCGCTGGCATCACTTCCGGCCACCAAGGCGGCAACGGTGGTCGTCAAAGGTGTCGACGCCATCACGGGCCCCGGGGGCGGCACGTGGACCACGAGTGTGTCGCTGACCCGGTCTGACGGGACCCCTGCCCCTGGTGACGTGACGGTAACGGTCTCTCAGAGTAGTGTCACCGTGACGGCGGGACCGCCCACGGTCACGCTCACTATCACGGTGCAGGTCTCAATGACTGCGACAGGGATCTTCGAAGGGGACGTCATCCTGAGGGGGCCTACCACCTTGATGATCCCGTTTTGGCTCTCCGCCCAGGGCGCGGCTGGCGGTGGGGACTGTATCCATGACCCCATCCTTGGCGACCAAGGCAACTGTTAACGATGAGGGGCGCGGACTTCGCGCAGACACCCACTCGCTAGCACACGTCGGGTAGGGTTGGTTCACACGCCGGAGCGCGCCCAGTCACGGGGCGCGCTCCGGTATCTTACACAGGAGTCTGCTGCGGCACGGGCCGGCGCATGCCGCTACGTCCCCGCTTCCCACGACTCGAGGTAGTGGCGTTGCTCGGGGGTCAGCTCGTCGATGTGAATACCCATTGCCTCAAGCTTCAGTCTGGCCACGGTCTTGTCGATCTCGGTTGGCACTGAGTAGACGGCGGGGGGCAACTCACGGCCCCGGGTTGCCAGGTACTCGGTCACTAATGCTTGGTTGGCGAAGCTCATGTCCATCACCGCCGCGGGATGCCCCTCTGCGGCGGCCAAGTTGAGCAACCGGCCCTCGGCCAGGAGATAGAGGCGGCGGCCATCCGCCATCCGGTACTCCTCGACAAATTCGCGCACGGTCCGCTTCGTCCCCCCCAAGTCCTCGAGGGCCGGGATGTCGATCTCGACGTTGAAGTGGCCGCTGTTGGCGAGCACGGCCCCGTCCTTCATGACCTGGAAGTGTTCTTGGCGCAAGACGCCTCGGTTACCGGTGACCGTGATGAAGATGTCCCCCACTCGGGCGGCCTCGGCGATCGGGATGACCTGGTAGCCTTCCATGACCGCCTCCAGGGCGTGGAGCGGAGACACTTCGGTCACAAGCACCCGCGCCCCCATCCCCCGGGCGCGCATCGCCAGCCCTCGCCCGCACGACCCATACCCGCAGACGACGAGCGTCCTGCCCGCGAGTAGCAAGTTCGTCGCCCGCAGCAAGCCATCGATCGTCGACTGCCCCGTCCCATAGCGATTGTCAAAGAGGTGCTTGGTCTTCGCATCGTTGACCGCGATGATCGGGTAGCGAAGCGCACCGGCCTTCGCCATCGCCCGTAACCGGATCACACCCGTGGTGGTCTCTTCGGCCCCGCCGAGCACCTCCCCGATCCACTGCGGCTTGTCATGATGGATCGTCGACACAAGGTCGGCACCGTCATCCATGGTGATGTGGGGTTTGAATTCCAGCGTCTGGTGGATGTGACGGTAGTAGGTCTCCCGATCCTCCCCCCGAACCGCGAAGACGGCAATCTGGTCTTCCACCAAGGCAGCGGCGACGTCATCCTGGGTCGACAGCGGGTTGCTCGCGCAGAGCCGGACCTGCGCGCCCCCCGCCACCAGCGTCCGCATGAGGATCGCTGTCTCCGTCGTCACATGCAGGCAGGCGGCAATGCGGAGACCGCGGAGCGGGTGCTCGTGGCTGAAGCGGGTTCGCACGTGGCGCAAGACGGCCATTTCCGCCTCCGCCCACTCAATGCGCAGCCGCCCTTTCTTGACCAAGCCAAGGTCCTTGACATGATAGTCCATCGCCGTTCCTCCAAGTGCTTAGCGTGGGGACGCGTGAGAGGGAAAACCGTCGCGGAGTTACTCGATGAAATCCTTCAAGCGCTTTGAGCGGGAGGGATGACGCAACTTGCGGAGCGCCTTCGCCTCGATCTGGCGGATCCGCTCGCGCGTGACGCCAAACTCCCGCCCTACCTCTTCCAGTGTGCGCGGGCGTCCATCATCTAGGCCAAACCGGAGCTTCAACACTTTGCGCTCGCGCGGGGTCAACGTCTCGAGCACGTCTTCCAACTGTTCCTTAAGCATTGTGAACGACGCCGCCTCGGCCGGGGCGAGGGCTTCCTGATCCTCGATGAAATCCCCGAGGTGGCTGTCTTCTTCTTCGCCGATCGGGGTCTCCAGCGAGATCGGCTCCTGCGAGATCTTGAGGATCTCACGGACACGTTCGACCGGGAGGCTCATCGCTTGGGCGATCTCTTCCGCAGCGGGATCGCGGCCCAAGTCCTGGAGGAGGGTCCGCTGGATGCGGATGAGTTTGTTGATCGTCTCGACCATGTGCACGGGGATCCGGATCGTCCGAGCCTGGTCGGCGAGGGCCCGGGTGATCGCCTGCCGGATCCACCACGTCGCGTAGGTGCTGAACTTGTACCCTTTCCGCCAGTCGAACTTCTCGACCGCCCGGATCAGCCCCAGGTTCCCTTCTTGGATGAGGTCCAAGAACAACATCCCGCGGCCGACGTACTTCTTGGCGATCGAGACCACGAGGCGCAGGTTCGCCTCGATGAGCCGCCGTTTCGCTTCCTCCTCCCCCTTCTCCATCCGCTTCGCGAGCTCGACCTCCAACTCGGGGGACAGGAGGGAGACCTTCCCAATCTCCTTGAGGTACATCCGGACCGGGTCATCAATCGCGACGCCTTCCGCCTCACGCGGTTCGGCGTCCTCCTCCACCTTGCTTTTCGCTTCCGCCTCCTTGGCATCTTCGACGACATCAATCCCCTGTTCGAGGAGCACGGAGTAGACGCGATCGATGAGCTCGATGTTCTGTTCAGCTTCGGGGAAGTGTTCGAGGATTTCGTCGTGGGTGAGGAAGCCACGACGGCGGCCGTGGTCAACCAAAGCCTTCAACTCGGCGGGGAGCTGCACGTCGGTGATCTCAATGACTTTTTTCTTCGCCATGATCCTCACCCCCCTTCGGGCCGGGGGGCGTGCGCCCAACAACTTTTAGATACTCCATCTGCAGGTGGCGAACCTGCTCGACGTTGCCCGCGACCTGCGCAGCGTGAATCTCGCGTGCAAGTGCCTCGCGCCGCACCGCGGCGGGCTCCCATCGCGTGATATACTCAAGGGCCTCGTGGAGGACCTGCGCCTTCTCTTTCTCTACCAGAGGGAGGTCCTCAAACGCCAACCGCATGAGCAACTGCTGCGCCCCTTCGTCGGCGAGCCGCTCGCGCACGAGCGCCACATCCGCGTCAGGTTCCGCAAACAACGCAGCCGCAATGGCGCGGTGGCCCATGTTGGCAAACTCCTCAGGCGCGAGGGCCGCCGCGACGGGTTGCCGAAGCGCGGCGTCATGGACCATCAAGTGTACTACAAGACGCTCCGCCCGGTCACGCGCCCGGTCCGTTCGCGCGACCAGCGGCGCCTCCACCTGCGGGGCAGCTTGCTTGCGGAGCTTCCCTCGCAACCGCTGGTGCAACGCCTCCTCTTGCACCCCAAACCGTTGGACCAATTCTCGAACGTATTCAGCCTGCCGGAGGGGATTCGTTCCCGCTGCAATCACAGGGATGAGTTCATCGACGATGGCCACCTTGCCTTCGACAGTTCGTGGATCGTGCCGGGCGGCCGCGAGGGTCAGGTGGTACTCGAAGACCGGGAGCGCGTGCTCGAGCAGCTGCCGGAACGCCGCTTCGCCCGCCGTGCGCAGGAATTCATCAGGATCACTCTTCGGGAGCACGGCCACCCGCACAGGCAGTTCCGCCTCTTCGAAGAGACTCATCGCCCGTTCTGAGGCGGCTTGGCCCGCCGCGTCCGAGTCATAGACCAACACGACGCGACTCGCCAGCCGCTTCATCAACTGCACCTGCTCGGCAGTGAGCGCCGTTCCGAGCGAGGCGACCGCGTTGGTGATTCCAAACTGGTGGCACGTCAATACGTCCATATTGCCTTCGACCACGACAATCTCGCCGTGCGCACGGATGGCTTCGCGAGCCCAGTTGAGCGCGTAGAGCGTGCGGCCTTTTGTGAAGACGAGCGTCTCTTTGGAATTGAGGTATTTCGGATGCCCCTCATCGAGCGCTCGCCCGCTAAAGGCGACGACCCGGTCCTGCAGGTCAAAGATCGGGAATAGCAGCCGATCCCGGAACAGATCGTAGTGCCCGTCGCCCCGCGGCCGGGCCACGACCAATCCCCCCGCCTCCAACACCGCTGGCGGATACCCTTTGGCCCTCATGGACTTGAGGAGCCCGTCCCAACCAGCCGGCGCGTAGCCGAGGGCGAACCGCTCGGCGATCTCGCGGGACACCCCGCGTCGCTCAAGGTACGCTCGGGCCGCCGCGCCGACGGGTGGCTGCTCGATCTGGTCGCGGAAAAACGCGGTGGCCGCCTGGAGCGCTCGGAAAAGCTGCTCGCGTTCGCTAGATCGGTGGGCCGCTTCCGGCGTCCGTTCCAGTGTGACGCCCGCCCGGGCCGCCAGGGCTTCGACCGCCTCCGAGAACGAGAGGTTGGAGATCCGCATCATGAAGTCGAAGAGATCCCCCCCTTGCCCGCAGTTGGCAACAGCGACATGGGACACCACATACGAATGGTCACTCTCGACGGTCAAGTTGTGGACAGGTCCCCGATACTTCATGCGCCGGAGGCGATCTATCGGCAACAGCCAGTAGCGTGTGCCATTCTCAGTGTGATAGATGAGATTGTATCTCGGGCGCGCGTCCTCGGACCAAATAACCGCATACGCTTCCTGATGGGACACGCCCAGGCGGACGAACGCCTCCTTGACTTGAAGACTGGGAAAATACCGCAGCGCGAGCAGCATGTCGACCAACTGTTCCGCCAGGACGGGCGAAATGATAGTAATCGAACGGCGCGTCCGCGAAGATCGAGAAGCTAGGCACCGATAGCCGTCCCCCCGCGCAATGGCATCGATCAGGACCCTCTTTTGTTCCAGGGGCAACTCCTGAAAGACAAACGGAATGTGCTTCTCGCGCGCGCCATGACCACAGAGATTCGCGAAGGCTTTCGCCAATGACGCGTGGCAGCTCGTGATTTCCACTCCCGACCTGCCCGGGCGACGGTGGATTGCAGTTCGAAGACCGAAGAGTGTATGCATCAGGCGAACGATATCGTTAGCAAACTCCTCTTCATGACTCCCTAGACTAAACCGAACATACGCGCGGTGTGTACTCCCTTCAGCAATGAAGTAGCCGATAAGGCGGAGGAAGTCTTCATTCACTGGGAGGCTGGGAAGGCGGGAGGGCCGTGGCCCGTGAGTGCTGCGCGTGCCTACGTACTCTTCCAGGTCGATGTGGTCGACCGGCGTCAGGCGATCATTGACTGGGTAGAGCAGTAGATCCCCCACTCGCAAGTTGCGCGCTTCTACCTTCTGGATCGGAAGCCATTTCGTTACTTTCCGGAAATAGTAGCCGGGATCAGTCTCATGGTGTCGGAGGTACTGCCGGAATCGTTTTGCGAAGTACTTGAAGCGAACCTCATGGCGCGCTGTTGGCCGGATCACGAGCACGTTGTGATCGGCTGTCATCTGAACGGGCCGCCGAATTTTTCTTGTGAGAATCTCAATCAAATCCCCGTCGTAGTCCCGTACGTAGGTCGCGAGCACACGCTGATGAGCCCCGTGACCTGATACTACCGATTCATCCTCTCTAAGGGTCTCGATGGGATGATACCCGAACGGCGTTTTTACCAACTGGCCCGGCGGGAAACACCCAAAACAGTGCCACAGCCCCCGGTCGCGGTCGATGTGAAAAGACGGCGTCTTCTCGGGATGGAACGGGCAGAGTCCCCGATAGTGTCGCCCGGCCTTCTTTAGCGCCACATGGCCAGCGGCAAGGTCGACCAGATCGACCTTACGTCGAATCTCTTCTCTAATATCGGCACTTAGGGTCCCGCGCATGAGACCATTGGAAAGGGCCCTATCTCCCCGGAGACAAGACCCCCCTCCGCTTCAGCGGCTCTCGTGGGCCTTCGGCAGGGCAGACACTCCCTGCCCAACGGAAGGACTCCCGCTGCTATTCCCAGCTTACCGCGAGGCCGCCTCCGTTTTCTGCTGTTTCGCTTCCGCCACAACCCGCTCTGTGGCATGGGGTGGGACCTCCTCATAGTGTGAGAAGGTTGCTTCAAAGGTCCCTCGCCCGCCCGTCATGGAGCGCAAATCCGACGAGTACCGCAAGATCTCCGCTTGTGGGACCTGCGCCCTGACTACCGTCACGCCATTGCCCTGGGGGTCCATTCCCAGAATGCGACCCCGCTTGGCGTTGAGGTCGCCGATGACATCCCCCATGAGATCATCAGGCACCCGGACCGCGATGATCATGAGCGGCTCCAGCAACACGACGCCGGCGGCTGTCGCCGCGTCTTTGAACGCCATCGACGCGGCGATTTGAAAAGCGATGTCAGAGCTATCGACATCGTGGTACTTGCCGTCAAAGAGGATCGCGCGCACATCGACGACGGGGTAGCCCGCAAGCACGCCCTCCTCAATCGCTTTGCGGACCCCCTTCTCGACGGAGGGGATGAACTGGTTGGGGATCGAGGCGCCAAAGATCTTGTCCACGAACTCGAACCCCGTGCCCCGCGGGAGCGGTTCGAGCTCGAGGAAGCAGACCCCATACTGTCCCCGGCCGCCGGTTTGCTTCACGTAGCGGCCCTGTGCCTTCGCCTTGGTCCGAATCGTCTCCCGGTACGCCACGCGAGGCGGACTCAGAATGACATCCACCGCGAACTTGCGCCGGAGCCGGTCGGCGACGATCTCCAGGTGCGACTCCCCCATCCCCGAGATCACCGTTTGTTTGACGTTGGCATCCCGATACACGTGGATGGTGGGATCCTCCTCGGCAAGACGGTGGAGCGCCGTCCCCATCTTATCCTCGTCGCCCTTGCTCTTCGGCCCCACGGCGAGCGAGATTGCCGGTTTGGGAAACTCGATCGGGGAAAGAAGCACGGGGGCCTCCTTCGCGGTCAACGTGTCGCCGGTCGAAGTCTCCACGAGTTTCGCGACCGCGCCCAGGTCGCCGGGCCCGACGGATGCGGTGGCCTCCTGCGTCTTGCCGCGGACAAAGTAGACCTGCCCGATACGCTCAGGTTTCTGGCGGGAGCTATTGAGCGGCTGCGAGTCGGAGCGGAAGGTCCCGGCATACACCCGGAAGTAGGACAGCTTCCCGACGTACGGATCAGCCACCGTCTTGAAAACCAACGCCGCGAGCGGCGCCTCCGGCGTCTGCTTGAGGGCGATGGACTGCTTCGTTCGAGGATCGACGGCCGCGACGTCGGGTCGTTCGGTGGGACCCGGCAGCAAGGCGACGATCGCATCCAAGACCCGAGAGACTCCAACGAGCTTCGGCGCCGCCACACACAACACAGGGATGAGCGTACCCGCCTTCACCCCAGCATGCAGCCCCCGGGTGAGCTCCTCGTGGCTCAGCTCACCCGCTTCGAGGTACTTCTCAACCAAGGCGTCGTCGGTCTCCGCTGCCGCTTCAGTGAGTTTCTCGCGCGCGGCACGTGCGGAGGCTTGCAACTCCGACGGGATTTCCCCGACCACCATCTCGGCGCCTTTGAAGAGGTGTGCTTTCATGTCCATGAGATCGACGACCCCCCCAAACGTTGCCTCGGCGCCGATGGGGATCTGGACCGGCGCGACCCGCGTGCCGAACCTGGCGCGGAGTGCCTCCAGGGTCTGCTCGAAGTTCGCATTCTCGCGATCCAGCCGACTGATGACCACCAGCCGGCTCACTCCTCGCTGGTCAGCCTGCGCCCAGGCGACTTCGGTCTGCACTTGCACCCCGGCGAGCGCGTCAACGACCACCACCGCGCCCTCAACTACCTGAAGAGCGCCCACGACCTCGCCGACGAAATCCGGATACCCCGGCGCATCGATGAGGTTGATTTTGTGCTCCCGCCACTCGAGCGGGGCAATGGCCGCGTTGATCGTGTGCTTGCGACGCTGCTCTTCGGGATCGAAGTCGGTGGTCGTGGTCCCGTCGTCGACCTTGCCGAGCCGGTCCACCGCCTTGGCGACGAATAGCATCGCCTCCACCAGGGAGGTTTTCCCAGTGCCGCCGTGACCGACGACGGCCACGTTGCGGATCCGTTCAGGGACAGCCGGTTTCACTTCGAGCCCTCCCTCTCCCCACGCGTTGCAGGGTCACGCCCCTCCATCGCGGTGCGGGTCGCGCTAGGCGGGTACCGCCCGCGCCTAGTAGCCCCGTCCCTTGTCCACCACGTTCCGGAGCGGATTGCCCTGCAGATAGGACACGAGATTCTCACAGAACACGGCCACCGCCCGGTCCATGTAGTGCGGCGAGGTCCCAGACACGTGCGGCGACATGATCACGTTCTCGAGCTCATAGAAGGGACTGTCCGCCGGCAATGGTTCCTGGTCAAACACATCCAGCCCCGCCCCAGCGATCCACCGCTCCCGCAAGGCCTGGATGAGAGGGCGTTCTTGCACGATGGGCCCCCGCCCTACGTTAATCAACACCGCGGTCGGCTTCATCATCCGAAGCTCGGGCTCGCCGAGCAACCCGCGGGTCTCTGGCGTCAGCGGGAGCGCCACGACCACCGCATCCGCCTCCCGGAGAACCTCGCCGAGCCCGTCAGGCCCGACGACGCGGTCGACGCCAGCGATGGGCGCGGGCGTGCGCTTGGTCCCGATCACCCGCATCCCCAGCGCGTGGGCCTTGGTCGCGAGCTCAGTGCCGATGTGTCCCAGCCCGAGGATCCCCATCGTCTGACCAGCGATCTCGCCGCCGATCACGCGCGGACCCCGGTCCCACCGGTGCTGGACCTGGTTGCGCACCGCGATGTGCAGGCGTCGACTCAGCGCGAGCACCATGGCTAGCACGTGCTCCACTAACGAGTGGTGGATTCCGCTGCTCGTCGTAATCACAATCTCCCGACTGAGAACCTCGGGGTGCATGAGTCTGTCCACCCCCGCACCGGTCGAATGGATCCAGCGCAAGCGTGGAGCGTGTTGGACGACGTCTACCGGGATGTTCCATCCGAGCGCGATCTCCGCCGTCGGGGCGAGCGCGCGTCCGGTCTCTGGGTCGGCGGCGACGCGCACCCGAACGCGCGGGTCAACCGCCTCGATCTGCGTGCGGTGGCGGTCCTCGAGCCGGCTAAAGACGACCACGGGGATCTCTTGATCAGTCGAGCTCTTTGACGGCGGGACGATAGCCCTTCACCATCCTCGTCTAAGGTGCGCGAACCTCGCGGCCTGCACTTTGCATGTTCGGGCCCGCGGCTTCTCGCAACCGCCGCAGCACCAGGTCGCGGTCGAGGGCGGCGAGAAACGCCCCAGCCTGAGGCCCCGAGGCTTTGCCCAAGAAGGCCAGGTAGATCGCGGCGAACGCATCTTTTGGCGGGAGCTCCATCTCCGTTTTGAGCGCATGGATCTTCGCGTGGAGGTCGTCCCCCGACCAAGCTTGTGCGGCGAGCACGTCGGCGAGTCGACCCAGGAACGCCCGCTGCAAGTCGCTGAGCGACACTGCCGGAAGCGTCGTCTGGACCTCGAACCGATAGGACTCCGGAGCATAGGTGGCCAACCAGCGGCGGGCTTCGTCGATGCGTTGGCGCAGTTCGGCCCGATCGAACTCGTTCAGCGGCGCGCCTTTCTCCTTCTCCGCCTCCGCCTCGAGGTTCACGGTGGGCATTTGCATCAGGTAAGCGACCTTCGCAAAGCGGAGGCGAAACGCGCGCGGCTGCTCGCCGTTGGTCCGCGAGAAGTAGAAGCTGCGCGCGAGATCCCTGAGCGCGTCAGCCTCGGCGGGCGTCTCCGCGGTGGCGGTCCCGAAGTAGGCATCCGCGGCCCGATCGTACTCGTCGTAGAGGTTCGGGATCGCCTCGCCGCTAGGGTCGAAGTTGATCGCCTGGCGGTAGTGGGGTCGAACCATCAGGAACCGTGCCAGCTCGGGTCGGACCAGCCCTACGAGGTCTTCGGCCGACATCCCCACCTTCTTGCTGGACCCCATCTTCCGGCCCCCCACGAGGAAGAACTCGTAGGCGACCGCGTACGGCGTGCGATACTGATAAATCCGCTCGGCGACCCCGCTCGCCACGTCGTGGCTGCCTCCCCGGGTCATGTGGTCTTTACCCGCACCTTCCACCGCAACCCCGAGGATGCGCCACTTCGCCGCCCACTCAAACTTGTACTGGAGCTTGCTGGCCCCGTCGAAGGGGGAGCGCTGGCCGCGGTGGCTGCACCCGCGCGCCCACGTGACTTTCTCGGGTCGACACTCATAGGTTACCTGGTGACCATCCCAGCCCACAATCACCGTCGTCCCGATGCGGCCACAGCGCTCGCAGATGATCTGGACGGGATGGCGTTCTGCTTTCTGACTCCCGCTGATCTCGCGATCGATCTGGATCAGTTCATCTACCCGGTCCAGAGCGATGCGAAGCGCATCATTGAACTGGCCGGCCTTGTACATCTCGCTGGTCCAATAGAACGCGGGACGCACGCCCAGCGGCGCAAAGAGCGCGGCGAAGCGCATCCCATAGTGCCGCCCGTAGCTCGCGCCGTCCCCTCCCGGGAACGGGACTTCGGAGAGGGGAATCCCCATGTATTGGGCCAGATCGGGCGGGGCGGACTCGGGCCAGGCATCAAGCGGGTCGTAGTCGTCAAACCCGTAGAGGAACCGGACCTCGCGGCCTGCGTCACGGAGTCCCCGTGCGATGCAATCATGCAGAAGAATTCCGCGGAGCGATCCCACGTGGACGGGACCGGACGGACTCCATGCGTCGTTGATGAGGTAGCTATCGGCGGGACGTGCGGCCAGCACGTCCTCGGCGATCACATCAACCCACACACGCCTTCACCTCGCTGTCGGGGGTCGAACGTCTCAAGGAGGACAAGTGGCACCGGCAACTCATGGAGTTCGTGCCTGGCCAGAGGACTTCCTCTGCACGACCTCACGCACGTCCCCGACCAGGAAAAATGATCCGGTGATCACCACCACGTCCTCAGGCCCAGCCAGCGCCAGGGCCCGCTCGACCGCTGCGAAGCGATCTTCCACCACTTCGACGCGCGCGACGTAGCGACGGACTTCCTCTGCCAACTCCGGTGCGGGCAGGGGCCGCAGGTGGTGCGGGACCGTCACCACGGCGATCTCGGCCAGCGGCGCGATGAGGCTCGTGCATGCCCGGTAGTCGTGGGTCGCGATCATGCCAAAGACCAGCACCATCCGCCGCCCCCGGAAGAGCGCCTCCAACACTTGGCGAAGCGCACCGATGGACGCGGGATTGTGCGCCACGTCGAGGACGACGTAGGGCCGTTCGCCGACGACCTCGATCCGCGCCGGCCACTGCACTCCCGCGAGGCCCGCTCGGACCGCCGCCGTCGTGAGGGGCAAGCCACGCTCGTGCAACCCCTCAGCTGTCGCCACCGCCGTGGCCGCGTTGATGATCTGGTGGGCCCCGAGCAGCGGTACGATGAGTTCGCCGTAGTCTTCGGTAGGACCAGAGAGGGTGAACGACTGCGCATGAAGCGTGGTCCGTAATTCCGCCCAGTGCATCCGGTCGTCGACCAGCCACAACCGCGCATGCCGCCGCGTGCAGACATCGATGATCGCCGCGAGCGCTTCAGGCACCTGGGGCGCGCTGATGACGAGCCCTTCGGGACGCACGATGCCCGCCTTCTCTCGGGCGATCGCGTCGAGGGTGCTCCCGAGCACCTCCATATGATCGTAGCTGATCGGTGTGATGACAGAGATCAGGGGGTCTGCGATGTTCGTCGCATCCAATCGTCCCCCCAGCCCAACCTCCATCAGCTCCAAATCCACCTGGTGGTCGGCAAAGTACAGGAACGCCGCAGCGACAGAGACGTCGAAGTAAGTGGGGAGACCAAGGGGGTGGGCCCGCATCGTCTCGACCGGCGCTTCGAGCCGCTCGATCACGTCCGCGAGCGCCTGGGGAGGGATCAGCGTCCCGTTGATCCGAATCCGCTCTCGAAAATCAACCAGGTGTGGCTTTGTGTACAATCCGACCCGCAACCCAGCGTGCTCCATGACGGCCGCGAGCATGGCGGCTGTGGACCCTTTGCCTTTCGTCCCCGCGATCAGCACGGTGGGGACACGGAGCTGAGGGTCGCCGACTCGGCGAAGAAGCTCCCGCACCCGCTCGAGCTTGGCCTGCTCGGCGGGAAGCCGTGGGGGCCGATCGGCGGAGAGGAGGCGGTCTAGGAAGGCGAGGGCGTCTTCGTACGTCATGAACCGCCCCGAAGGAGGCGTGTTAGGCTCCGGAGGAAGGCGCGCCGCCGAGTTGCTTTTCTGCAGCGCGAACGGTGTTACGCAAGAGCATCGCAATGGTCAGAGGTCCCACGCCCCCAGGCACCGGCGTGATCCAGCCCGCGACCGCCGCAGCCGAAGGAAAGTCGACATCGCCGACCAGCTTCCCGTCCACCCGATTGATCCCCACATCAATGACGGCCGCCCCGGGCTTGAGCATTGCCCCCGTGACTAGACCGGCCCGCCCCGCCGCGACAACGACAATGTCGGCCCGACGGGTGTGCGCGGCGAGATCACGCGTCCGCGTGTGACACCAGGTCACCGTCGCGTGGGCCTGCAGGAGCAGGAGTGCTGTGGGTTTGCCGACGATGATGCTGCGGCCGATCACCACGGCCTCTTTCCCCTCCGGGTTCACGCCCGCGTGCTCCAACAGCACCATCACCCCCGCTGGGGTATTGGGGACGAGCCGCGGCTGGCCGACCAGCAGCGCGGTCATGTTTTCGGGCCCGAGCCCATCGACGTCTTTCCGCGGGTCGAGGCGTTCGAAGACTGTCCGAGGGTTGATCTGTGCCGGCATCGGTTGCTGGGGAAGGATTCCATGGATGTCGCGGCGCGCATTGAGCTCGTCAATAAGAGCGAGCACTTCCTCCTCGCTCGAGGAAGCGGGGAGGTGGAAAGTTTCCGACCGCAACCCGGCTCGCTGGCTGGCCTGGGCTTTCCGCCGGACATAGATCGCCGAAGCGGGATCCTCTCCCACCAAGATCGCAGCAAGCGCGGGCGAGACGCCAAATCGCTGGGTCACGGCCGCCGCGTCGGCGGCCACCGTGGCTTCGATCGATGCCGCAATCGCTTTCCCGTCAAGGATTTGTGCACTCATCTACCAGAACACTCCTACGCTGCCGTCCGCGTCCGCGCCGGAGGCACCCCTCGGGCTGAGTCGGGCGAGACGGCATGGGATCCCAATAGTAGGCCTCGTCATCCAACAGCGGCGTCGCCGCCGCGGCCATTGTACGGAGCAATGTCGCACCCAACACGAGCCAGGACAGCGTCCGGATCGGAGATTGGTCAGCTCGGGGGTGGATGTCTGCGATACTCCGTTCAACGGTTGGACTCGGGCGCATCGGGACGGTGGCTGGGAAGGGGCCACTTGCGACACCCTCTGGTGAAACCCACACGCCCGCCCTACCCGGGGCCACCCTGCTCGCAATTCGATGCCCGCCCCGCGCTTCCCGCTGGGACGGGCGGAATCCCCTGCAAGTGCTTCCCTTGCTGGAGGTCGGTCCTCTGGCTTGTGTCTGCGAACTTCGTTTCCGCTGAACGTTCCGAGGGCAGAACGTTACGGTTTGTGGTCCAGACACGCCCCGGGGCGCGCTCCCGTTTGGAACAGCCGCTGCGCAGCCAGCGGAACCGAGCTCGGTTGCAAGGGGACGTCAATCCACTTGCTCTTCCCGCTCTGCAGCGTCGCAACGCACGAGGTAATACTGTAGCCGGGGACCTCAAGCCCAACCACATACTCGCCTGGCGGCTGGAGAAACACGAACTCGGTCCCGGTAAAGACTGATTGGGCGAGCACTTTTCCATCAAGAGTTCGGAGGGTCACGGTCGCTTTGGGGGCAGCGCTCCCGTCAGGAATCCGGAGCGTGAGCCGGACTTCCACCGGCTCGACGGCGGCTTGTCGCACGACAGGCAGGGACTGGGCAAAAGCAACCGTCGGCACCAGCAATGGGAGCCCCGGTTGGACCATCGACTCAAACGCGCCGAGGTTCGAGGTGCGCGTTTGGAGACTTGGGGGCACTTCATAAGGCACGAGCACCATCACGGTAGAGAGAACCCCCAGCCCCGTGAAGAACGCGTGTCGCGCGGTCCTTGCCTCGAGGAGGAAGCAGATGAATACCCCCGCCGCGACGACAAATGCGATGGTGAGAAATGGTGGCAGGGCAAGGTGGAGCGACGCGGCCGCGGGGTTAGATAGCTTGAGAATAGCAGAGGCGTGTTCCTTTTGCCGCAGATCCGCGAAGATGCCAATGAGCGACCCAACCGCACCGGCCAACCCAATGTTAAAGTGGTGTTTCACAGTCGGAGATCCTGTTGCCATGAGCCCGTGCACCTCCATGCAACCTAAGATGGAAGCGGCCGACGGGTGGAGACCCGTCCTGCTTCGGAAGATAAGAGTCTGGCGACTTCGCCGATTGAGGTGTGAAAGTGGACGCTCCTTTTCATTCTACCCATGCCCATGGTATCGGAATAATGGACAACTCTTCAACGGGTCTGGGACCCAACCCGTCCTCGACGATGAACCGGGGTCTCCTCTCCAATAGAAACGCTGCAGTCGAACCCCCCCCGAGGCTAACTCAGAGCTCAGTGATTTCAGGACCCTCTTCGTACATACGCGGCAAGGTGCAACCCAGTTCCCCGACGGGTTTCACTTCGTTCTCCTGCAGTCCCGTCTCAGGACATCGCGCAATGGCACAACGTCGAGGTAACTTGATAGGGCCAAAGGCGAGCCGTATAATGAACGCGGTCAAGGGGGCGGGTTCCAGAGTGGACAAATGGGGCAGACTGTAGATCTGCTGGCTGAATGCCTTCGGAGGTTCGAATCCTCCCCCGCCCACCAACAGACGAATTCTTGGCTTTGTCAGCTCCGCGCCAAAGAGCGGGGATAGCTCAATGGTAGAGCTCCGGCCTTCCAAGCCGGTTATGCGGGTTCGATTCCCGTTCCCCGCTCCAAACCTCTAACCCAGACCTCTCATACAACAGTCACAAATTCCCACTTCGGTGGGCTTTGTCTATTCGCGCACCACCTCCAAACGCTTACATCTTGTCCGAAAGTCAGGGATGATGTTGTGCATGAACAACAGCCATGCAGGGAATCGAACGTATGATTTCGGTGGTGTCAGAAGGTAAGGATGATGAAGGTCGGCGAGGCACTGGAACAGTTCATCTCCTCGCGCGAGTCCGAAACCAAGTCGCCTGAGACGGTTAGGACCTATCGCGAGCGGATCGGGGTCCTCCAGCGGTGGCTAGGCGACGACGTACCGATCACGATGCTGAGGGGACGTCACCAGTTTGAGTAGCTAACCTTCTGCTCCCCCCCCCCTCGCCGGTGACCTTCCACGGAACGCCACTGCCCCCGGGGCGCATGCCGGTTACCCCTGTGAAGTGGAAGGACGATCAACGCCTCCAGATCAGGTAGTGGTTCGGATCAGCACGGTGAGGTGTCTAGGAAGCGAGCGAAACGGCCCATTGTCCCCCTGTCCTCGTGCGACCATGAGCCTTGTCCAGATAGAGGGTTCCCATAGACTGGAAGCTATTCTGCAACCTAGATGTAAGTTTTCCGTGTCATACTTATGTGGCATCGGTATAGAGTAATACCAATAGCAGTAAGCCGGCTCCCTCTCTCAACGCGATGGGGAGAGCACAAACTCCGGGGAGGACGGAAATGAAACCGCTGTGGTACCTGCTAGCGGCGTTGGTGGTAGGCATGACGCTTGCGGCTTCAGCTGCGCATGCGATCGATGGTGAAGGCCATATGACGGAGGACGGAGGCAGGGAGGGGAACGAAGTCGGCGCGCACGTGGAACAACTCCCTGATGGGTACAAGTAATCTCACCATCTCGCCCTCACACTCGCCCTTCACACTCACACCTCACACTCGCCCTTCACACTCACCCCTCACAGTGACCCGACGGCAGTAAGAAGCGGTAGAGGTTGAACACTACACGGAGCGCGGCGAAGTTCTCACCGACTCCCTGGCGACCTCGAGGTCACTTTCCCTTATGGGGTCGCTAGCATAGCCTCAGATCCTCGCGTACAGATTTCAGGGGCTGTTTGCGATGTCTCATCTCGCTCCAGGTCCCCTAACCCCCTTGCCTGTGCGAGCACGAGGTTCTCCTCTTGCTCCGTCATGGGGTGATCGAAGAAGCGCGCGATGCTGCTCAACAACCACAGCTCCTCCGGCGAACGCTTCGGCCCGGCCTTCGTCGGTACCGCTTCATTCTTCTCAGCGCTCACGGTCCCACCTCTCCTCCGCCGGCGGGATGCCACCTACGATCTGACCGAAGGACCCGAAGGATTTGGGTGAGCACTTCTTTAGTCCCCTAACTTGGCAACTGTACGAGGGGTTCCTTGACAGCATGAGTTGGGACCAATATGACCGATTCATCGAGGTTGTTGGAGAGCGCATTCGGGCAAATCTTCACCGGCTCCAGCGAGAGGGAAGTAATTGCGGCGATCATGAAACATGCCGGAGACGATCATCGGGCGAGAAAGGTTGTAAGAGGGGAAATCGAATCGGTCAGTTAGGTGAGTTTAGTGAGGCTTAGTCGCAGGAATCCCACGCCAGTTGAGGTTTTTCCAGTCACCCACAAGCCGGTTATGCGTGGTCGATTCCCGTTCCCCGCTCCGCCCGGCACCAGACGCGGGATTTCGCAATTTCCCCTCTCCCAGAATCGTGCAGCAGAATCAACCTAGTGGAGGTCCCCAAAGAGAACTGGTCGTTCGGCATGGGCATCGCTCAATACGCTATCTAGCATCGAGTGCACGTGCAGGCGGGTGTCCCGCAGTAGCCGCAATCCCCACAGCGCTCACCGCGAAACGCCGCAAAACCTTCCTTCGCGATGAGGGGCGTCATCGCTAGAGCCGCGATCGGATCAGCCCACCACCAACCGAAGAGTGCGTTAAGGAGGAGCCCTCCAAGGAGGATGGCCGAAAGATAGGTGCAGATGCTCGCTTGGAAGGCATCCGCTCGTAACGCGCGACTGTTGAGCGCACTGGCAACCCGACACTTGGCTCGAGCCAAGAGCGGCATGGCGAAGAGGGCGAGAGTGGCAAGGACGATTCCAGCGGGACTGGCCAACGGCACCTCATGACCGAGGAGCGCCTTCACCGACTCATAGAGTACGTATGCGGCCACCCCGAGCAAGGAGACGCCTACTAACCGCAGGGCCGTCGCCTCTGCCTGTTCAGCCGTTGCTGCATCGCGCACGGGTTGGAGGCGCCACAAGAGGACTAACCCCGATCCCATTTCGATGAGGCTGTCCATTCCGAACCCGACAAGGGCAACACTCCCCGCCAGAATGCCGAGGAGCAGTCCCGCGACCGCTTCAGCCACGGTCCAGAGGACGGTGAACACCTCTAGTATCCGACCACGCCGGAGCAAGAGCTCCCGTTCTCCAATCATGGGGCACCGTCTGTATCCTAGCATAGATCGAACCGATCTTGAGCAATGCGGAGAATCTCTGGAGTCGGCACCTTCGGGCGGCCACGGGAGGGAGCCGAGCTCGGTCGGCAGTCTCTCATTCTGCATGGACATGGTGAAGTGACCCGCACTAACACTTGGCCTGCAGTGTGCAGCAAGCGCAGACACAGAATTCGCTGCGCATTTGCATGATAGACTCTACAGGAGGAAGGGTAGCATGAAGTGAGCTCCCGCCACCGGAAACGCGATCTGGGCGCTCCCTCCATGACAAAGGTGATCTGCAATGAAGGCAAATCGAAAGGCGAAATCACCCCAACGAACGGGTCAAGGCCGGTTCAGCGGACTGAAACCAATTCGAGAGGCCGCAAAGCCCCTCGACACTCATCCTGATCGTGTATCCCAATTGGAGGAGACCGCACCTGAGCGCTGGGAATACGTCGTCTACCGGGATGGGAAGCGCGTAAGGGTGACAAGGGAGGAATATGAGGCCAGATATCACCCTGGTTCGGAGGACCAAGTCTAGCCTGGGTTCCAGTTTTCGCTGCCCAAGGTCCAAACGTAGATGGAGCCGGGTCGCTAGAGGAGCGGAACTCCAATGAAGATCGGAGCGATCCATGCGAGCGCTGGTCCGGTTGGTCTCGCACGGGCGGAGGGGGATCGGCCACTCGCCGGGGTCGGGTTTGACTGGGCCGTCGTGGGATGCTCGCTATGGTTCATCGGCGGGTTGTATCTTGACGGTTGGGCGCACCTGCACGTGCCGCAGCTCGAAACCTTCTTCACGCCCTGGCATGCGGTGCTGTACTCAGGCTACTTCGCGGTCGCTGCCCTGCTGATGGTGACCTGGATTCGACATCGCGCGGCCGGCTATCGCGGATCGTGGTCGATGCCGGCGGGATATGAGTTGTCGCTCCTGGGCGCAGGGATCTTTGCGGTCGGCGGTCTCGGAGACATGATTTGGCACACACTCTTCGGGATTGAGGTCGATATCGACGCCTTGCTCAGCCCCACTCATCTCATCTTGGCGCTCGGGGGGACACTGATCGTGACGGGTCCACTGCGCGCTGCATGGTGCCGCCGCGAGGAAGGCCCCCAGGGATTGGTGTCGCGCCTCCCCATGCTGCTCTCGCTCACGCTCTTGCTCTCAGTGTGCACATTTTTCACTCAATACGTGCACCCCTTTGGCGCCACCATCGCCGCAACGTCGTACCGCCCGGCGACGCTTTACCGGCCCGATGTGCGCCTGGATTTGAGGGACGGTCAATTGCGAGTCGTTGCCCCAGCCCCCGGGAGTCCTGCGGCTCGGGCCGGCTTGCGCCCGGGCGATAGGATAGTACGGATCGCCGGACAGTCGACAGAAGGGCTATCGGCGCGGCAGGTGTCAGCATTGATCCGGGGCGAGCACCCCTCGCCTGTCAGTCTCACGATGATCCGCGATTCTGCGCAGTTGATGGTAGCACTGCCGCGGGAAAGGCTTGTCGTCGAGGAGATCGGGTTTTGGCGACAAGCGGCCGGAATTTCTGGGATTCTCCTAGAGACCGGACTGTTGATGGGCATCATCCTGCTGGTGGTCCGGCGATGGACACTGCCTCTCGGCAGCCTCACCCTAATTGTGGGGCTCAACGGGCTGTGGATGACCCTTATGCGTGATAGCGCGCTGTCAACCGGACCATATCCGTTGATTGCGGTCGCGGTGCTAAGCGGATTGACGGGAGACCTGCTGGCGCGGCGATTGCAGCCGTCGGCAGGCCGGCCAAGCTCGCTCCGACTGTTCGCGTTTGCGGTCCCGGTCATCCTGTACCTGCTCTACTTCCTGGCGCTCATGGTGACCGGCGGAGGGATCTGGTGGTCGCTCCACTTCTGGACGGGAGCAGTGGTGATGGCAGGGGTCGTGGGGTGGCTCCTCAGTTACCTAGTCTGCCCTCCACCCGCTACGCCCACCGTAGATCTGCAGCGAGGCTAAGGCACACGGCGGATCTGGCTCGTCTCCCGTCCCTCCATCCGCTCTGGATTCGCATTCCGCTGGCACCTATTGTTCTTCCCGGTTTCCGCAATACGTCATGTGCCTACGTCCGACGATGCTCTGAGCCCTATCCGACGACCTCACGAAAAACGCGTAGGAAGTTCACGCCGAGGAGCTTGCGGAGCTCCGCCTCAGTGAATCCCCATTGCGCCAGGGCCACGGTCAGGTTGGGCCAGTCGCTGAAGTTCGCATACCCCTGCAGATGAAACTCGCTGGTCAGGCGGTGTTCTTTTTCTCGGAAGCCGGCCCAATCGAAGCTGCCAGCGCGCCGGGCGGGCATCTCGTCCGGGTACTCGATCATAGAACTCGTCCGCGGACCAGGCCCGGCCTTGTCGGTCCCGACGCCGACGTGGTCAATCCCCATCACGTTGACAAGGTGATCGACATGACGGACAAAGGTCTCAAGCGAAGGCGTAGGCGCCTCCGAGATAAACCCAGGGATGACCACAATTCCAAAGAACCCGCCCCGATCCGCGATGGCTTTGGCGAGCTTGTCGCTCTTGGCGCGGTCGTGTGGACACACTGCTTTGCTGCTGGAGTGGGACACAATGACCGGAACTGCGGACGCCTCCAACGCGTCCCACCCGACCTGTTCGCTGCAGTGGCTGACGTCCACAAGAATCCTGACCTCGTTGAGTCGGCGGACCACCTCCCGGCCGAAGTGGGACAGACCCCCCTGGTAGGCTTCTGTACACCCGTCGCCGACGAGGTTCCGCAGGTTGTAGGTCAACTGCACCATCCGCACCCCTAGGTTGTGGAAATGGTCAACCCGGTCGAGGTTGTCCCCGAAAGGGGTCGTGTTCTGGAAGTCGAGAATGAGCCCGAGCTTGCCCGTGTGATGAACGCGCTCGATGTCCGCGGCGTCGCGCACGAGGCTCAGCTCACCGCTGAGGGCATCTGCATACGCATAGGCCTGGGCGATTCGTTTGGAGGCCGTCTCGAACGCGTCACTGGGCCGCGATGAGCCAGAATACGTGCCACAGGCGACCGTAACCCCCGACTGGCGCCAGAACTCGATGTACGCGCTGCGGGCCTCCGGAGAAGTCTGGATCTCCCTCGTCGCCATGTCAACGAGGAACGGAGACGCATCCTCACGCGACATGCCGCGGCGGTGATATTCAGCGAGGGCCGCCCGCATCGGCTGGGTGAACAGGAACCCGCTGGTTGCGGGAGGCTGCTGGGTATCGATGACCAGCGCCTCATAGTGCAGTTGCTTGGCTTCTTGCGGCGTGAGACTAGGCTTTCGTTGCATAGACCGATGGCCTCCTGCGCTGAGTGTCGCGACTCTGAAAGGAGCCTTACCCGGCGCCAAAGACGTCTCCTTCCTCGAACCAAAAGAATGTGGTCCTACCTCGTGTTTCGATACTGCGGCGCCGGGGCCAGACGTGTAGAAGGGATCGTGCATAGAGTGGAGTCGGGTGCACGGTGTGTTACGATTTCAGACCTTCCTCTTTGCAAACTCACCCCGGGTGCATACACGTGAACTTTCCGCGGGGAGGCGTGCCCCTTCGAAGGAAAAAGGAATGCTTTTGGGGGTTCCGAAGAATATTTGCATCCTGTACTCGTATGACCATTGCCGTTGCTATTGATCGGCAAGGAGTTGCCCTATGGTGAAGAACACCCAGGCTGCGCGAGCAGCGAGTATCAAAGGGTGGCAGGACCATTGGCAGGACGAGGGTGACGCGGCGTTTCTGTACCGGCGGATCGCGGTGGCCGAGACGGATCCGGAACGTCGAGATGTCTACAGCGAGTTGGCCGTCCTCGAAGATCGCCACGTGGCCCGCTGGGCCGGTCTCCTCCACGACGTCGGGGTCGAGGTCCCCCTGCTTCGCCCCAGCCTCCGGGCAAAGCTTATGGCCCTGGTCGGCCGGGTATTCGGATGGCGCTTCCTCGCCTCCATGCTCTTGGCGGAAGAAAGCCGGGAGATGAAGGGCTACCTCCGTGGCGCGCAGGACTACGCCCACGCGGGCGCGGCGCAAGTGGCCCTGGATCTGGCCAAAGAGTCTGCCGAGCACGCCGAGCGGCTCAGCCAACTCCTGGGGGTCTCGGGCGAGCCCTGGCACCGGACCGAGTCGGGGGGCTTTCTCCGTAACGCGGTCTACGGCTTCAACGACGGGTTGACCGCCAACTTCGGCCTGGTGATGGGGGTGCTAGGCGCAAGCGTCCCCCACCGCATCATCCTGCTTTCGGGCATCGCAGGCCTCGTCGCCGACGCGCTGTCGATGGGAAGTAGCGGGTTCCTCGCCGCGAAGAGTGAGCAGGAAGTCTACACACACGAAATCGCTGTCGAGCGCGAGGAACTCCGGCTCATGCCCGACCTCGAAGAAGCCGAGCTCACCCTCCTCTACCGCGCGCGCGGCATCGATGCTGCCGCAGCGCACCGCGCGGCCGGGGAGATCATGCAAGACCCGGAGCGCGCCTTGCGGGAGAAGACACAACTCGAATTGGGCATCGCGACCGCCACCATGTCCCCCCTGCGAGAGGGCTGGATCACGGGGGTGGCAACCGCGGTGGGGGCCTTCATCCCCGTGCTGCCCTTCCTGGTTCTCCCCAGCCGGACTGCGGTCGTGACCTCCTTTGCAGTGAGTATGCTCTCCCACTTCGGGGTGGGCGCGGCCCGGAGTGTCTTCACGGGCCGGAACGCGCTGCGCAGCGGGGTCGACATGTTCGTCGTGGGACTGGGCATTGCTGCCCTCGGCTACCTAGTTGGAGAGTGGATTTCCGGGCGGTTCTAGCGCCTCCGATCGTCCAGTCGGAGCCGACGGCAGTGGGCATGTCCTGATGCAGGTAACTCGGAGCGCTGTACCGTACTAGAGGGATCAATCATGATTCCGCAGGTGCGAGGAGGGAGCAACATGCTTAAGAGATGGGTCGGTCTGTGGGTGACCCTCGTCCTCATTGGGCTGGTGGCAGCCCCCCCGTCCAATGGCCAGGCGCAGGCAGTCCCCCGAACGCTGAAGTTCGCGGTGGGCATCGATGTCGACACCCTCGACCCTGCGGCGCAGACGACGACCACCGTCCAGAACATGATCGACTACGTCTTCGAGACGCTCGTCGGATTGGATTACAAGCAGAATAAGATCCTCCCGCTGTTGGCCACGTCCTGGCAAGAAGCGTCCGATGGGCTATCTATCACGTTCAAGTTGCGTGGCGATGCGAAGTTCCAGGATGGCACACCAGTCAATGCTGAGGCCGTCAAATTTACCTTCGATCGACTGCTCGATCCGAAGGTCACCGTGCCCCAGCGATTCATCGTCGATGGGATCAAAGAGGTCCAAACAGTTGACCCCCTGACGGTCCGGCTTGCCCTCAGCAAGCCCGTCCCGCTCCTGCTCCGGAATCTGACCGCCACCGTCGCGGCGATCATCTCTCCTACGGCCTTCCGGAAAATCGGTGCCGCAAACTTCACGCGGGATATCACCGACGCGGGCAGTGGCCCCTACCTGTTCAAGGAATGGGCTCGCGGAACCCATCTGCTCCTCGTCAGGAACCCCAACTACTGGGGGAAGAAACCCATATTCGAAGAAGTGCAGTTCCGGGTCGTCCCTGACGCGGGAGTGCGCGAAACCATGATCCTTGCGGGCGACGTGCACGTCGCGCTGCTCCCCCCTGCCCCGGACGTGGCACGCATCCGCTCGAACCCCAACTTGACCCTCGTGGAAGCGCCAACAGATCGCACGATCTTCATTGTGTTGAACAACCAGCAGGGCCCTTTCAAAGACGTGCGGGTTCGGCAAGCGGTCAACTACGCGATCAACAAGCGGGCGATCCTGGCCAGCGTGCTGTTCGACCTGGGCACCGTCGTGGACTCGCCCTGTCCCTCGAGTCTGTTTGGCTACGTCCCGATGCAAGCGGGGGGCTGGCCCTTTGACACCGCCAAGGCGAAGAAGCTCCTCGCGGAGGCGGGATTCCCGAATGGGTTTGAGGCGACCTTCATCACCCCTACGGGGCGGTACATCCAGGATTTCCAGTTTGCGCAGGCCATTGCCTCGCAGCTCCGCAACGTCGGGATCCGCGCGGACGTGAGCACTATGGAGTGGCCGAGCTATGTGGCCCAGATTACCCGACCGCTCGCGAGCACGAAGATCGAAATGGCCGTGCTCGGGTGGGCGACACCGGTGTTGGACTGCGATGGGACGCTCTATGGACAGTTCCACTCGTCGCAGCAACCGCCAGGCGGCCTCGCGCCCGCGTTCTACAAGAACGCACAGGTAGACCAGCTTCTCACTGACGCGCGAACGATCGCGAACCAGGACAAACGAGCCGCGCTTTACAAACAGGCGCAGACGCTGATCTGGAACGACGCGCCATGGATCTTCCTGTGGACCCAGAAGTGGTACGTCGTCACTGTGAAGAACTTGCAAGGCCTCGCGATTTCGCCGATCGAGAAGTGGGACGCGGTCTACGCGACTTGGAAATGATGTAGTGCGGCGCGCGCTCGGCTGGCACCCGGACCCCGCCGGGTAATGGGCGGGTATCTGGTCCGGCGGCTGCTGTACACGATTCCGACCCTGGTCGGGGTCTCGGTGGCCGTGTTTCTGCTCGTGCGCCTGATTCCCGGCGATCCCGCCCGCGTCATCGCGGGTCTCCTGGCCACGAATGAAGACGTGGACCGACTGCGGGTTGAGTTGGGGTTAAACCGCCCCCTCTACGTGCAGTACGCCCTCTTCATGCGCGACATCCTGTCCGGGAATCTCGGCATCTCGGCGCTCACGCGGACGCCAGTGCTCATCGAGATCGGGAGCCGCTTTCCCGCGACGCTCATGTTAGCAATCACGAGTACAGTGCTGGCCACGGGGTTGGGTGTGGTTGCCGGGGTCAGTTCCGCCGCCTCCTACAACTCCTGGTTCGACTACGCGGTAATGACCGTCGCCCTGGCAGGGGTCTCGATCCCTGTGTTCTGGCTCGGGATCATGCTCATGCTGGTCTTTGCCGTCCACCTCCACTGGCTGCCAGCTGGCGGATATGGCGGACCCGACCACCTGATCTTGCCGGCCATCACGCTCGCCGCGTTCTCGCTCGCGATCATCGCGCGAATCACCCGGAGCAGTCTGTTAGAGACACTCGAGGCCGACTACGTTCGCACCGCGCAGGCCAAAGGCTTGCCGCACCGGCTCGTCATCTACCAGCATGCCCTGCGCAACGCCCTCATCCCGGTGATTACCGTCATCGGGCTGCAGTTCGGCACCCTCTTGGGGGGCGCCGTCCTGACCGAGACCACCTTTGCGTGGCCCGGCTTGGGTCGTCTGCTAGTAGGGGCGATCTCCTCACGAGATTACCCGGTCATCCAGGGGGTCGTCCTCATCTTTGCGGTGCTCTTCGTCCTCGTCAATCTCGCCGTCGATGTCCTCTACGCCTATGTCGACCCGCGCATCCGCTACGGGTGAGCTCCGCGCCCGCGCTCGCCCTCGGATCGGCGACCCACGCTCTCCCGCACGACGCCTGTTTCGTCGACGGACCGCTCTAGCCGCGCTTGTCGCCTTGGGCATCCTGGTTGGGGTCTCCGTCGCGGCTCCCCTCCTCTTGCCCCTGGATCCCGATGAGGCGGACTTGAGCCAAGTCCTCCAACTCCCGTCCCGCGGCCACCTGCTCGGCACTGACCAGCTTGGCCGCGACCTCCTGACCCGTGTCATCTACGGCGGCCGGGTGTCCTTTCTCATCGGGCTCTCGGCGGTCCTCCTCACGGTGACGGTAGGCGTCCCGGTCGGCTTGGTCTCGGGGTACTTCGGCGGGCACGTCGATCTGGTGATTCAGCGGATCGTGGACTTCCTCTTGGCCTTTCCCGGATTCTTGCTGGCGCTCACATTCATCGCTATCTTGGGGATCGGCGTCCTCAACGTCGTGGTCGCGATCGCCGTCGCGTCCGTCCCCTTCTACATCCGACTCGTCCGCGGCGTCGCGCTCTCGGTGAAGAACCAAGCGTTCGTCGAGGCGGCGCGCGCCCTGGGGGCATCGGAATCCCGGATTCTGACGTGGCACATCTTCCCGAACTGCCTTGCGCCGGTCATCGTCCAATCAACACTGCAAGTCGGGACCGCTATCCTGACTGCGGCGGGGCTCGGGTTCCTCGGGCTGGGAGTGAAACCGCCGACTCCGGAGTGGGGCACCATGTTGGGGGAGGGACAAACGTACTTGCTCTCTTACTGGTTCATCGCGACCTTCCCTGGTCTGGCGATCTTCGTCTCCGTGTTGGCGTTCAACCTCCTCGGCGACGGGCTGCGCGACGCCTTTGATCCCCGCAGGCACGATTAATCCGATTGAGTGAAGGGCAAACACCCATAGCCGCGTATTGAGATGCATCGCGACCTCGATCCCCGCAGGCAAAAGTGTGTCGACGCCGGGGGACGTGGGTCGCTGTTATATCGAGGCGGCATCACTGCGACAGGATCCGGTGATCACCCATGTCCTCGCGGAGGACACCAGAGCGAGGCGGACCTGATCAGGGTGGAATCGGACTCCAGCGCACAGCAGCGAACGAGGAGGAACAAGCATATGTGGGGGCGACGACTGAGTGCGGTTGCGTGCGCGATCGGGCTAGCATTCGGGTCAGCATGGATGGCGCACGCCGCTGACGTCGACGAAGCGACTGGACAGAATCATCAAGAGGGGATCCAAGGCGAGAGTGATGATGAGCGCCCCAGCGAACCGCCTGACGACGGAGCCTCTGGCGGGGGCTCGAGCGGGGGCAACCAGGGCCGGACTTCGGAGCGGGACGATTGCTACCTGGTCGTCCAGACGACGGACCCCTACTGTGTGGAGGATCAACGCGCTCGCTGAAACGCTGGATCCCTCGTGGGACCATGCCCGAGCGTTACTGTGGTGGACCCTCGAGCGTGCCGAATCTCGGCAGCATCCTACACCTGCCTCACTCCACTGGAGACGGAATTCTTAGTCTTCTCGTTTGCGCATCAAGAAACCACAAAATGCGATTCAAAATCAGGTGGAACGTCATGAGCTCCACGCCATTCCTCGGACACCGCTCCTGGGTTGCGCCGTTTCTGCGCCCGGACTTGGATCGCGTGGTACTCCTTCTTCCGAGTACTGGGTGACCCTCGTCCCGGTTGATGTCAAAGAAGAAGACAAGTCTTAGGACTCTTCCTCTCTTAGGACTCTTCCTCATTTCAGGTCGTAGGTGGCGATGGGCTTTCCTTGCAAGTACTTGTCAAACCAGTTGAGGGTGTGCTGCAGCCTCTCGACGCGGTGCGCGGGCTTGATCCCGACGGCGTGGCCTTCGCCAGGGAAGTTCAGCATGGCTGTCTTCTTCTTAAAGAACTTGAGGGTCCGAAACATCGCCTCCCCACCCTGACCGGGCGGAGTACGCAGGTCGTCAGCGCCGATGATGAACAGGATCGGCGTCTCGATCCGGTCGGCGTAGCGCACGGGCGAGCGTTCGAGAAATTTGTTCGGGTCCTGCACGGGGGCGGCATGTCCTGCGGAGAAGAACGCGTGGTCCATTGTGTACCACTGGCCCGCATTATCCCCGGCCGAGCTCAATGAGACAGCCGCCGCGAAGCGATTGGTCTGCGTCACGGTCCAATTCGTCATCCGGCCGCCATACGAGACGCCGGCCACGCCCAGACGTTTCGAATCCACATAGCCGCGCTTGAGCACTTCGTCGACGCCTGCCATGAGGTCCTTGTACACGTCGCCGGGGGGGTATGGGTACTGTCCGATGATACTGGCGAACTCCTGCCCGTAGGAGGTCGAGCCACGCGGGTTCGGGTACAGGACAACGTAACCCTGGGCCGCCATCCACTGGAACATGTGCTGGAATCCCCAGCCGACGGCACTAAACGGGCCACCGTGGATCTGGAGGATCATCGGGTACTTCTTGCCTTGCGTAAAGTCGGGCGGCTTTTGGATCCAGGCGTTGATCTGTTTGCCGTCGAAACTCGGGTACCAGATCTCCTCGGGCTCGGTGAGGTTGAGCTCGCCGAAGAGCTCATCGTTGACGCCAGTCAGCTTCGTCAGCGTCTTTGTGGCGGTCTCGAGCGCGTAGATGTCCCCGAGGTGCGTCGCGTCCTCGACGATCAGAGCGAATTTCGAAGCATCCGGTGTGGCAGTCCAGGCCACGACGCAGTGGTTGCCGGAGGTTAGAGGCTCGAGGCGTTGCGAGGTTACGTCCACGCGCACCAGATTCGCGCGACCGTGCTCCGTCACCCCCAGGATGACGCTCTTGCCATCGGGTGCCCACACGAGCGGCCGAGGCGGCGAGCCGCCGCGCGGCGCGCCGCTGCCGCAGCTGCCGATCTCGAAGTCCTGGCTACCCGTCAGGGGTTTCGCCTGTCCGCCCTCCCAGAGGAAGAGCTTCGACTGCGTCCACTCCCGGGGCGTCGGCGGGTTGACGAAGCCGGTGAAGACGTAGTGTGAGCCGTCCGGCGAGGCCGTCGGCTGATTAATCGGTCCGTCAATGTCGATGAAGGTCTCAAGCTCGCCGCCCGCCACCGGAACGGCGTAGACGTTCGTGTCGGGCGGGAAGTAGTACGGCTCCTCGACGCGGTTCGATACAAACAGGATCTTCGCGCCGTTGCGGCTCCAGCTGATCTGATCTTCGTCGAATGTGCCGTTCGTGATCTGTTTGGCCTCGGCCACACCGTCGCCTTCCGTGACCGGCACAGTCCAGATGTGCGCGTGCCGATCGGGCTCGAGCCATCCGACGCCCTCCATTCGGTACACCGCCTTCGTCACGATCCGGACGTCGCTCTTCTTAGGCACCTCCTTACCTTGCTTCTTCGCATCGCGTTCGGCCAGGTCCTCCGCCGTCGTCGCGCTCGCGAACGCGAGCGTCTTGCTCGAGGGCGCCCACGCTGGCGCCGAGGTTCCCTTCGGCAGGTCGGTCAGCTTCCTGGCCTCGCCGCCCGACATCGGCAGGAGATGAATCTGCGGCGGCCCCTTCTCTTCCGCGCGCAGGAAGGCGAGCGTGCCGCCGTCGGGCGACCAGCGTGGCGCCGAGTCGCGCGGCCCCGCCGTCAGACGCCGCGGCGCCGCGCCACCCGAGGTCGCGACTGCCCAGAGGCTCGTATCGTACCGGTCCTCCTTCTGGTTCACCGTGACGAGAACGTAGGCGACCTCCTTTCCATCAGGCGAGATCTGCGGGTCAGCGACAAACCGGAACTCAAGGTAGTCCTTCTCGGTGATGCCGCGCTTTCCGGGAGCTGCGGCGAGCGGAAGAGGAAGAACGATAGCGACAATGAGAGCGATCCGGGCAGCGGCGCGGCGGGCGGCGGTCAATACACTGTTTCTAGCAAATACTCGTCTCATGCCGATCTCTCCATTCGATTTCTAATCCGTTCCCCATTTCATGCTTCGGACCCGCTCAGTCGTTCGGCACGCGCCTAGAGTGTCGCGCATTGGCTTGTAGATTCCACAGGATCTGTTCCGTTGCCCGACGGGGGTCTGTGGACTCCAGCTAGCTTGGGGCCGTCTCCGGCGGGCTGGCGGCAACCGAAGCGCGACGCACCATGCGCGCCACCCAGAAAATCGTCCAGGCTCCAAACAACATCCCAGCGATCGCGATCCGCGTCACATTGAGGATCGGCTGAATTTTCACCGCGCCATTACTGATCTCGATGAGCGCAATGGGTTCGACCCGCATCCCGCCGCCACCGCCCCCGCCCCCAGGTACGCCCCCTTTTGCCTCGCGCTTGGGTCCCTGCCCTCCGCCGAGGCCAAACCCGTAGGTGACCGCTGCCACGGGGATCAACCGATGGCCATCAACTTCGATGACCTCGCCGAAGGACGAGCGGACCCCACCTTTCGCCTGCATCTCTTGGAACCGTTTCTGCAGGTCATCGAGAAACATCCTCTCACCTCCCGAGTTCGGTCTTCGCGGGTATTCCCCCGCGAGGCTATCACCCAGATCCTAGACCGTAACCTGCTTGCCCCGAGTAGCCACCTCGGCTCCAAACCCTTTCGCGGTCAACTGCCCGGCAAGGGCCGTGGCCTGCGCCTCTTCGCCATGCACCAAGAAGATACGTCCCACCTTTGGTACCCGCTGGACCCAGGCGAGCAACTCCACGCGATCCGCATGCGCGCTGAATGAGCTGAGTTCAAAGACCCGCAGATGCACGTCATGGAGCTCGCCCAGGATGGAGACGGGCGTGACCCCCTCAACGAGCCGGCGACCGAGGGTGTTCTCGGCTTGGAATCCCACTGTGAGGAGGGCGGAGCGCTGATCCCCGACGTAGTTGCGCAAGTGATAGAGGATCCGCCCTCCTTCGCACATGCCCGAGGTCGCGACGACGATGAACGGATCGGTGATCGCGTTGAGCGATTTCGAGTCTTCAACCGAGCGCAGATACCGTAGACCCTTGAACCCGAAAGGGTCCCGGAGGTCCAGGTGCGCCCGGATCTCGTCGTTGAAGCACTCCGGATGCAAGCGGAAGATCTCCGTCGCGTCCACGGCCATCGGGCTATCCACGAAGGTCGCGACACTGGGGATCTGATTCGCCTCGCGCTGCCGGTGCAACGCGTAAGCGAGATCTTGCGTGCGCCCGATCGCGAACGCCGGGATGAGCACTTTCCCACCGCGCGCAACCGTCTCCGAGACGAGAGCCGCGAGCTTGCGTTCCCCCTGCTCCCAGGGGTCATGGACCCGGTCGCCGTACGTCGACTCCATAATCAACGCGTCGACGTGGAGGATGGGTTCCGGCGCTCGCAAAATCGGCGCCCCCTGGCGCCCCAGGTCACCGGTGAAACCCAGCGCCCGTCCCTCAGCTTCAAGGCGAATGCACGCGGAGCCCAGAATGTGTCCCGCGTCAGAAAATGTCACAGCCGTCTTCCCGATGGAGAAGGTTCGTCCATAGGGGACTGCGACGAACTGTTTGATGGCGCGCTCGGCGTCGTCCGCGGTGTAGAGGAGATTCACTGGGGGTTGGCCCTGGCGCTGCCGCTGCTTGTTGACGAATGCGGTATCTTGGTGTTGGACTTTGGCGCTATCCCGGAGCACGAGTGCCGCCAGGTCCCGCGTCGCGGGCGTGCAGTAGATTGAGCCGGCGAACCCGCTTCGGACCAGGGTCGGGAGATTGCCGCAATGATCCAGGTGCGCGTGAGAGAGGACGACGGCCTCGATGCTCTTGGGGGGGAACGGGATGTTCCCGTTGACGGCATAGAACTCCGCCCGATGACCTTGATACAACCCACAATCCAGCAGCAGCCGGGTTCCGGCCACGTCGACGAGATGCATTGAACCCGTCACTGTCTGCGCCGCGCCGAAGAATGTGACTTGCATAGATCCGCTGCCTCAATCTGCGTCGGGGGGCCTCGGTCCCAATGGGGCGAGGCGCTATGCGCGCCGCGCCCCTGGCTTCGGACCAGGCCCGGCAAGTGCTCGACCCCTTCGTTTTTGGGGAGTACCCGTCTCCTTCGAGTGCGCGCCGTCCCGGGCCTGCCGGGTAGATCGCGATCTCTGGGTCGGGACCCTCGCTGGCCCTCGGGGTCTCGAAGGTTCAAGTCTCGGGCAGCCCTGGGCAGGGAATGCGCACAGCGGGAACTCGGGGCGCCGGGAAGAAGGGTGCGCCCCTCTTAAGGATAAAGGGAATGCCCGAGGCACCTATGCAGACTCCGCCCCTCGTCCGCACGACGGCCGCTCCCGAAGATCCCTGGGCCATGGCGTTGCGCCAGTTCGACCGCGCCGCGGATCACTTGGCCCTCAAGCGTGGGATCCGCGATTACCTCGCCTACCCTCACCGGGAGCTCGTCGTGTATTTCCCAGTCCACATGGACGATGGATCCGTCCGGATCTTTACCGGGTATCGGGTCCATCACAGTTCGGTCCTGGGGCCCACGAAAGGCGGTATCCGCTACAATCCCGCCGTCAACCTACACGAGGTTAGGGCCCTGGCAATGTGGATGAGCTGGAAGTGCGCCCTCATGCACCTCCCCTACGGAGGAGCCAAGGGTGGGGTGGCGTGCAACCCGTCTCAGCTCTCCCCGACTGAGCTCGAGCGGCTGACCCGCCGCTATGCGACGGAGATCAGCACCTTTGTCGGGGCGACGAGGGACATCCCCGCACCCGATGTTGGGACCAACGCCCAGATCATGGCTTGGTTCATGGACACCTACAGCATGCACCTCGGGTACTCGGTCCCTGCCGTGGCGACGGGGAAACCCGTGGCTATCGGTGGGTCCGCGGGTCGTCGCGAGGCGACGGGTCGTGGGGTCATGATCGCCGCACGGGAGGCGGCGCGAGACCGCGGCATTCCGTTGGCAGGCAGCCGCGTCGCCGTCCAGGGGTTTGGGAACGTGGGGGCCACGACCGCGGTGCTCATGGCCGATCAGGGATGCCGCATCGTCGCGGTCAGCGACGTCTATGGGGGGATCTACTCCCCCCACGGCCTCGATCCGAGGGCGGTCATCACGTATATGCAGCGGACTGGCAACGTCGCAGGCTTCCCTGGCACGGAACCCGTGACCAACACCGAACTCCTCGAGTTGCCTTGCGAGTTCCTGGTCCCCGCAGCCATCGAGGGCCAGATCACGACCCAGAACGCGCCGGCGATCCAGGCGCAAATCATCGTCGAAGGCGCCAACGGCCCCACCACCCCGGAGGCGGACGAGATCCTCCACGATCGCGGGATCCTCGTTGTGCCAGACATCCTCGCGAATGCGGGCGGGGTCGTCGTCTCGTACTTCGAGTGGGTCCAGGACCTTCAAGCCTACTTCTGGACGGAAGAAGAGATCAACGCACAGCTCGAGCGCATCATGGTGCAGAGTTTCGCATCCGTGTCGCGGCTCGCCCGGGCGAGGAACGTCGACTTGCGGATCGCCGCCATGATCTTTGCCGTCCAGCGCGTCGCCGACGCCTTGATGACCCGCGGGATCTACCCTTAGCGGGATCGGAGTGGATCGGGGGCCCTAGCGCGAAAGGCGCCAGACTCTCCGACAAAAGCGACCTTGAATGCGTTGCTCGCGCCTTTGCCCATTGCGGCCTGGAGCGCCTGGGGGTAGTCGTGGACTGAGAACCGGTGGGTCACGAGCTGGCCGAGCCGCACGACGCCACGGCTCATCCAGTCCAGTACGATCTCCATTGTCCGCACAGGACGCCCTTGCCACTGCTCCACGCTGTAGAAGGAACTCCCGATGACGTGGAGCTCCTTGTGCCAAATGGGCGTCCAGTCAACGCCGCGCGGGATGGAGGCAAGCCCTACGATTAGCACCTGCCCACCAGGGCGGGTCAACCGGAGCGCATCATCAAGACTGCGAGCGGATCCGACGCAGTCAATGGTGAGATCCACGCCCCCGATGAGCACCCTCTTACCCAGCATCGGTTTCCGCAGTCGTCCCTCGGTGAGCTCGGCGATCGCCTCGTAGTACCCATCCCCCGCACCCAGCGCAATCGATCGATCTGCGCCTAGCTGTGTGGCCATCGCGCCCTGAAACGCGTGCTTGGTCAGCACAAAGACGCGGGCGGTGCTCCCCATGGCGCGCAGGGCCGCCACCGCACATTGGCCGATGACTCCCCCGCCAATGACTAGCACGGTGGCGTGGTCGGCGGGCGGGTGCCGGAGCAGTGGATGGAGCACGCTGGCCATGGGTTCGACCATCAACGCGCCCTCGTCACTGACCGCCTCGGGCACCGGGAAGATCTGGGAATGGTGGGCTACGAAGGTGGGCCCCCAACTACCTCCAGTATCTTTGCAGGCCCCAATCATCAAGCCGGGGCTGAGATGGCCTTCCGTGGTGCGGAGACAGAGATTGTAGTTCCCCGCTCGGCAGTTTGGACACGGCGAGGCAAACCCGCGGGCTACACAAGGGAGCACCGGTTCCACGGTCACGCGCGCACCCACTGAGAGTCCCTCGACCGCGCGCCCGACCTCGACAAGGACGCCCACGTTTTCGTGCCCGAGGACAAATGGGAAGGATGTGAACGCGGACATGGCCGGAGACGTATCGAGGTGGATCGTATGGAGGTCGCTCCCGCAAATCCCGCCCAGGCGGACGCCGACGCGCACCCAGTCCTCGCCCGGGAGCGCCGGGTCACGGACCTCACGGTATTGCAGGGGGGCCCATCGCCCCCACAGCGCCTCGCGGCGCACTGCGCTCAGCGCTTTGGTCGCGATGAACCGGGGAATGGTGGGGTCAAACGTGAGGGCGCGCATTAGCCCGCGAGACCGCCCGATCGCCCGGATCGCGATCCCCCCCGATCACTCGGACTGAGGGGACCGGGCCCGAACCCGACAGACCGGTCAGGACATCGGAACCTGCCGGATGAATCCACGTTCCAGCCGGTCGAAGATCTCTCGCAACGTGGGCCCGGTGATGGTCAGCCCGTGGTTCTTGAGCCCCACCACGGCCCGGACCGGATCGGGGGCGTGACGGACGACGTTGGCGACGGACTGGGCGAGCTCGATCGTCCCGCACGGGTAGTTGATCGTCGTGGAGGCGATCCCTTCCATCCAGGCATGGACATGCACGATGGCGCCCACGGACGGATGCTCCGTATAGATCATCCAGTGCTCGATCGCATCAACGGAGACCCGACGCGGCTTGACCTGTGGCGGGACGGTGAGCTGCATGACGTTGTGCTGCCGATCGAACCCCGTGACCAGCAGCATGTCGCGGCCGATGACGCGCATATTGCTCTTGTCCACGCCACTTGCGCTCATCCAAAAGCGCGTCGCATCCTTGCGGACCGACAGGTTCCCGTAGCTGAGCCCCCCGATCCCATAGAGGCGCTCAATGTGCCGGAGATCGCGCTCAGTCAGCAGCTCATGAATCGGGAAGGGCGCCGGAAGAAGGTGGAGCCCGTCGAGCCGCTTGCCCGCCTCGCTGAGCTCGCGAGTCAGTTCGTCCCCGTCCCAAAGATCGCGGGCGAGCGTCGGGCGAAACTCATTGTCGATCACCAGATGCGATGCCGCTAACGGCAGCAACCGCTCATAAATGTACTCAAAGTAGGCGGCGTCGGCGAGGTCGGGAATCCGATAGTACCCTTGTTCGAGGGTCACAAAGTATGTGTGGACCTGGTCGCCGTCCCGGACGAGGTACAGCAACAGGTTGGCCAGCGAGCGGACCAGCAGCGGGTACGCTTGTTTGAGGACGTTTTCTGGCCGTTGATCTGTGACTGCGATCGAGAGCGCAAACGTCGCCTTCGCTTTGCGCCGGTACGGACGAGGTCGTTCCAGATCGATGAAGTTCAGCACGAGGCGAAGATCGGCGTCTGCATCTGTCTCGTACCGATGCCCATGGCGTTCAAACACCTGCCGGAGGCCCCGCGCGACGTGCTCGACCACGGGACCTGTCGTCGATCCCATGAACGCGAACGTCATCGGCTCCGCTGCCTTTGCGACCGCCATCGCCACCTCCATCGGTATGGTGGGCCGATCGTGGCGCCGATCGACCGCATTGGCACAAATATTCAGAGGGTTCGAGCTACTGTGGTGTTCCCCCTGCGAGCCCCCTGGCTGGCAGAGAAACCGGCTCTGCCCAGGAATGCCTTGCAG